>JAEEGK010003713.1_pt1 | contig 37823 bp, 20 predicted proteins | sample 8958771 | NCBI WGS metagenome assembly JAEEGK01 (sample SAMN16246547, study PRJNA631951) | gut metagenome | biome: gut microbiome; feature: rumen; material: SC-attached | host: Bos | place: Iran: Karaj | collected 2018-10
TAGTAGCATTTTTTTCATAAGATTTTTTTATTTAGATTATGATTAGTATTATTGTGTTTTTGAGAGTAATTCAAAATTTTAGACATTAAAATAAAAAAATCAAGGTTGAGAAGTAATAAAATAATTTTTCTTTTGGTTACTAATTGTCTTTTTATTTTTATGTTAAAAATTTAATTAAAATGATACATTTATATGAAATATTTATTATTTTTTAAATATTGGGAATTGTTGAAATATATTTGAATATAAATGTTCAGATTTTAACTTTTTAAATATTTCTTATCCATTATCAGAATTAGTTTAATTATTTAATCTTTTATTTATTTCAAAAATGTTAACTAATATTATAAAGGATTAGGGTATTTATGAAGAAAAAAAAATAATTTCCAAAATTAACGTTTTCAATTCTTTTAACAGAATTTGAAAAATAATTGTATTAATTAAAATAAAATTATACTAAAATGTAGAAAAAAAGGAATTATAAAGATTATATATATTGAATTTATTAATAAATAAATATATATTTATTAACTTTTCAAGATAAAAAGTAGTCAAAAAGGTATCTTTTTGGATATTAAAATAATTTTGTTATCAATAATATTTTTATTTTATTAATTCTCAAATTTTTTTATTTCATCAATACTGAAATTGATGAATATCAAAAAAGAGAAGAATACAATAATTTAATATTTTTATTAATTTTTTTAAATTATTATAATCTTCTATTAATTTTATGAATCAACAAATAATAAATTTTTACTTAATTTTCATATCTTTCCTTAAATGATATGACTTAATATTTTCTTTATAATTCTTATTTAAATCAAATTTATACTTTTATCAAATTCATTTTTTTTCTAAAAAACTATTTTAATCATTTCTAAAATTTCTTCAAAAACATAAACAATTATAAAAATGAATAAAGAAAAAATAATTTAAGTATATCATATATATTGTATTAATAACATATTTTAAACTTTAAAAAAAAGTGTTATCATTAATAATAAATTAAATATTTTTTTATAGAGAATCATAATAGATATTAATTCATAGGAATTAAAAAACTAAAGAATTAATATTCTCAAACAATTGAAGAATTTATCTGAATGTATCTTCAAATTATAATTAAAATTATAATAGTTATTATCATTTATGTAAAGTGACTTTGAAATATTTAAAATATTTATTTAATTAATATAATAATATATAAAAATAATCTTTTATTTTTAAAATAATAATATAAATAAAATATGAGACAATTTCGAAATAATAATGAAGAATCAAAAAAAAATAAAACAAGAAAAGAATATGGATTAAAAATGAATTTAGGTGAAAAAATAAAAGATCAGATTAAAAAATTTACAGTGGTATTTAAAAAAGTAAAAAAATACGATGAAGATATAACAAATAATATATCATATTCTGAAAATAATAATGAATATTATGAAAATTTTTTGCAGAATTTACAAGATGATGAAAATAAAAATAATAAAAAAAAAAATTCTAAAAAAAAAAAAGATAAAAATGATAAAACAAATATTTCAAATAATATAAACTTTAAAACTTTATTAAGACAATCACTAATGAAACCTAAGGAAACAAACAATTATAATTTAACTCCTAAAATAAAAGAAAATTTAAAAATCCATTCAATATTAGTGAATAAACATTCATCAAGTAAAATAAACCAATCAAATGATATTCAAAGTTCTTTATTTCATAGTAGATTAAATTCAAATAAATCAAAAGAAAATTTTAATGAAAGGAATTCTTATATTTTAAATGATATAAAAAATCATAAAAGTATTGTTTTAGGAAATATAAATGTTAGAAATTCAAAAATTCAAAATTCTTTTACTCCTAATAGAAATTTTAAAAATACTAATTTTTCTTCAATTAAACCAAAAAAATCTCCAACAAAATTTATGGAAAATAATATTAATTCTTTAGTAATTAAAAATATTAATAGTGAAAATTTAAAAAAAGAAATTTCTCTTAAAAATGATGAAAAAACTATAAATAATTCTTTAGAAGAAGAATCTGGAATTAATTTTAAACAAAATTATAATTTTAATCCTAAAAAAATTAATGTTGAAAGTATAACAAAAAAAAATATAGATGATAATGATAAAAATAATAATGAAAATATAGGAAAAGAATTAGAAAAACAAGATGTTAAAAGTCCAAGTGAAAGTACCTTAAAAATTCATTTAAAAAAAAGATGTTTATTTTGTTGTTTACCAATATATTAGTTTTTAAATTTTTTTAATTTATACTCATTTCTATTCTTTTTTTGTGAATATATAATAATTATTTGTACAAAGATGATTTTAGGTTTAAAAAAATAACTTTTTGAATTTTTTAAGTTTATATATGAATATTAATAATTTAAAGATTTTATTATTCCAGAAAATGAATTTTTATTTCTTTAAATAAAAATAATATATGTATTCTATATAAACCATTAGATTAAATAATTTAACAGTTTTCCAAAATGTTATAAAATCATACGTTGTCTTAAAAAAAAACCCTTGATAATAATTGAACTCTAGATTCTTTGTTTTTGAAGTTTTTTAATTACTCTTATTTTGACTATTTTATGTCTCTTCAATTTTATTTAAATTTTTCTTAAACTATCTATTCTTTATTATTTAATACAATTATTTTTTAGATTTTAAATCACTCATTTCAAAATTTTATTATTTTCTTCAACATCACTTTAATTTACTCGATTTAATTTTGAAATATAATATATCAAGGAAAATAATACTTATATTTATGAAAAAGTTAATATTTCATTTTAACAAAAAAATAATCAAAAAATATTTTAAAATTTTATTTTAAATATAAAAAATAAATAAGTAAAATATTGTTAATTATGAGGCTCAGAAAGTGGAATAAAAGGACTATTATCAAAATCAATATTAATATCATTAACATTTTTCTTGCAGCATTTACAACAGTGACAACATTCACAACATTTGCAATATTTACAACACAAAATAATAGATATTATAAGTAAAACTAACAATAACAATATTATTATTATGAAGATTATAACATATTTAACAAATTTTCCATAACAATAATCTTTTCTACATATTTTTTTGTAAGTATCAAATTGATATCCTTCTTCACAATAAAATGGTTTACATATATTTGACCAAGTACCGTCTTCTTTACATTCATATCCTCCTTTTAAATTTGAATCATTAAAAGTACAATTATCCATTCTTAAAAATAAATTTAAATTATCAGGATTACAACTTTTATTATATTTATTAAAAATTTTATTTGCTTCATCAATAAATTCATTTAGTCTAGAATCAGAATATTCTCCGAAAATTGAACTTCTTTCATCAATTAAATTAATAGTATATTCTCTAGGAATATGTAAATGATTATTATCTTGATAAGAATAATCATAAGAAGCACCAAAAGTTGCTCTCATAGTAATATTATAATTTTTTAAATTTTTAATATTATTATCTTCTAATGCATTTAAACTCAAAACAGAAGAAGGAGATTGACTTCCATTAAATTTTTCTGTTTTTCTTTTTCCTTGTGGAATTCCATTATATCCAACAATAATAGCATTTCCAGATTCTTGTAAATCTTTAATAAAAAAACTAGTAGTACTAAAAGAATAACCATCAGTAAAAACTATTATATTTGTTGGTTTTCTTTCATTATGATTTTCTCCTTTTATTAATAAATCTACCATTATATATGTATTCATTAAAGAAAAAAATTGTGTTCTATTGTGTTTAACTCCATTTCCAAAATCATCTGAATATATTTTTTTATCTGAATTCGGTGATTGATAACTACATGTTTCAATATCAAAAACTAATTGATTTGAGATAAAATCTTTATTTTTTTCGTTGTATTTATATGTCATTATTGCTTTTGACATTGCCGATTTATAATTTAATACTTTTTGTAAAACAGATGAAAAAAATATTATTCCTCCTCCATTTTTATCTTCTATTACTATTATTGGATAATCGTTTTTCGATAATTCTTGTGCCAATTCACCAAAAAATTTTCTAATTCCTAAAACGTCAGTAAAATAAAAAGAATTTTGAACTATTATATTTACTTTCTTTTGATGGTTTACTTTAAATTTTATTGAATTTCCAAAAGTTAAATTCCATTGATTTTGTTGTAAATTTCTTCCTTCATTTTTTGACAATAAATACTTTTTTTCAATTTCATAAATTGTGGGTTCTAAAAAATCATTTTTATGTATTTTTATTTCATTTTCATAAAAAGATTGAAAATTTTTTGTCATTGATTGAACATATAAAATTTTATAATATAAAAATACTTCTTGACCATTTGAAAATTTTATTTTTATATTTTTAAAATTTCTTGGTTCAAAAGGAATATTTATTGAAAAAAATTTCATTCTATTAATATTCATAGAAAATTGAGCATGATCATCCTTTAAACGTTGGATCGGAAAATTAATTATATAATCAACAGGATCAATATCATTTATTTTTACAATTACATTTTTCCAATTTTTTTTCACCTCATTAATAGTTTGTTCATCAATTAATTTTTCATAATCTCTTAATGAATTTAATTTAATATCTCCATTTTTAGTAACATAAAAAAAAAATGGATTACATAATATATATTTATTAATTTTTTCAAATCCTACATTTAAATGACCATCTTTAGCTGAATGAATTATAGATTGAACTTGATTATAAAAATTTAAATAAGTTATATTTTTTAAATTTATTTCTTTTAAACTTTTAATTAAATCTACCTTTCCTATATTAATTTGAGGTTCTTTTGTTATTTCTGAATATACATAATGAGTGTTTAAAACTTCTATTAAACTATCAATTATTGATTTATATTCTTCTTCTTTATATTTATTTTGTTTATTTATTAAATCTACAAATTCATCAATTGTCATATTTCCATATTTTATTGCACAATTAATATAAAAAAAATTCGAAAATAAGGATAGAAAAACAAAAAAAATTTTAGAACATTTCATTTTATATAAATTTAAAATATTTAGATATTATTTAATGAATTTTTAATAAACGAAATTTTGTTTAAAAATTAGAAAAACATTTAAAATTAGAATAATATAAAATAAAAGAAATGAAAATGAAAGAAAACAAATGAAAATCTCAAATGTTAAATATTGATATAAAAATTCGATAATTATTCTATTAATGTTATAAATTAATGATTTTATCTGGAAAAGAAATAATTATTAATATTAATAAAAGAAGATATTAGAAAAAAAATCCATTTTAAATCAATAAAATAAAAGTATGATAAACAAAATAATAAAATATTAAAACTGTAAAATTTCATTATTTAAATTAATAAAATTAAAAAAGTAAAAACTAAATTAAAATATTGATTTTTAAAATAAAAAATCAATAAATTAAATTATTATTTTTTGAAATTATATGAATACCATATTTATAAAAATTTAAATCCCATTTAAATCCAAACTAAAATAATATAAACAATAATAATATTTATACACTTAATTCATATTTTCAAATAATGAAAGAAAAAGAATTTACACTCCAATGAATTGAACTTTCATGGGACCAAATAATTTCCCTTTTAAACATAAAAATATGTGTTTTGTTACTAGATATAATGAGATATCTCTTTTTGGAAATGAATTTGATTTTGCTTTTTAACATAATTGATTTGGAGTATCCATTAATCCTCTTATTGGAAATAGAAGAAATCAAGGTTTTAATGATATTCATTTTTATGGTAATATTAATCCAAGGAAATAATAATAATATGTTTGGTGGAAGTTTTGCAGGATTTATATAAAATGAAATTAAAAAATTAGGATAAAAGGGATTTTATTTTGAATTTGAATTTAAATTTCAATAAACATAAAAAAAAAAATTAAATTAATTGAAATAAAAAAGAATAAATAATGCATTCATATAAAACTCAAAAAAAAATATAAAAAATCTTTTTTAAAGAAATAAAAGTGGAATAAAAGAGAAATAAATTTACATTTCTAAAGATTACCTTCAGTTAAAACTTTTGATAAACAATATCTTCTATTGGTTGAAGACTTGCTTAGTTGATATATCATCAAAAATACCAACATTTTCCCTTGAATTAAATGAATATTATATTTACTTCTGTGTAATTTTTTTTTCATCAATAACAATAGATATAAGAATTCATAAATTATTTTTTTATTTTTTCTTAAATTACAATCTAAATTATTTTGATAAATTTTTACACAATTCTTTGTTAATTTCATGTTTACTTATATATTGAAAAAATAATTTTTTATTGTTAGAATGTAATAGATAGGTTTCTGACTTTACTTAAGCTTTTTTTTTAGTTTTATCTTTTTGTTTTAAAATTTATTTTTAGACGAAATACATTTATTTTATTTTAAGAAATATTTTTTCGTTATGTTCATTTTTTAGAGTGTTATTTTAATTTAATTTATTTATTTTTTTATGAATATGAGTTTATGTAATAAAAGTGAAAAAAGTATTAATACTCTTCTTACTAATACTCCATCAAATCTTATAAATGAAGTTTTAAGCCTAAAATTTTGAAGGAAAAAGACCAGAGACAAATTAAAATTTAAAGAGAAATATGAGTAAATTTTAAAAAAAACGTTAAACATTTACAAAAAAGAAAATTAAAAAATATCAGATTTAGAAAAAGAATATATGACTAAAAATTTATTTATAAAATATGCTTCATCACAAAATTAAGATTATAACAAATGTATTAAAATACATTATAAAAAAAGAAACAAATCATGCATAAAATTTTATGAATAAATTTGATATTATTGCATCCTAAAATATTATCAGAAGATAACAAAAAAGAATTTTTTGTTGAATATTTTAAAGATTATGATTTTAAAAAAATTTATGTTAAAATTGAGATTTTTAAAAATTTAAAAAACACTATATCTACTGCTACTAATTTAATCAATAAAACTTATTCAAATCACATTTATAAATTCATCAAAATCATTTATTAAAATTTAATTGAATAAAAGAAACTAATATTTGTACTAAAAATAAAATTTTAAATAACATTAAAAAAAGGAAATATTTTATTTCCTGAAAACTATTTTAATTCTGAATTAAATTATATTTCTCCAGAAATAATTAAAAAATAAAAAGAAATACTATAGAAAGAATAATTTCAGTAAATATTAACTTTTAAAATGAAAAAAAAAATTACATCAAGAAACGATGAATAATTTAAATAATTTATATGAAAATGAAAACAAATTTTCAAGAAAGTGAAAATAAAAAAATTAAACATTCAAAATCAAGATTATTCAGTAAAAATATCTCATTTATTGAAAAAAGAAGAGATAGAGAAAAAAAAATCAAATAGATTAAGAATATATTGATGATATTCTTAGAATGAAATAACGATTAAAAAATAGTTAATAAAAAATAAATGTTTAAATAAAATTAATAATGTAAGAAAATAAGTATAATAGAGAGTATATTTTGAGATTTAATAGAATATTAAATATATTTTAATTATTTTTTATTTTAATTTATATGGAATCTCAACCAAGATATCCTTTAGTATGAGATATTAATGTTAGAAATAAAATCAAATTTTTAAAAAATTACAAAAACTAAATATTTTTGAACTAAAATTCAAAAGTTTTAAATATATTTTATTTTTAAATATATGAACCAGAGAAATACTTCTGAGTTATATATAAAATTTATGTTATTAAATTATAATTAAATTAATGAAAAATAATTAAATAAATTGGATATAAATATTTATTGTATTTTCAATAAATAATAAATATTATTAATTAAAATTTTATTATTGAAATTTAACTTAAAAATTAATAATACAATGATATTTATAAAAAATTAACTTTGTTAATTATAATATGAATTAAAATTGCTTTGTTTTTTGTATCTTAAACCATATAATAAATATTTTAATATAAAATAAAAAAATACTATAATTAGCTAAATTTAAGAAAATAAGAACTAAATAGAATTCTCAAATCAAAAGTTAAAAATAATAATAAAAAATTTAATCGAATGAAAGAAGAAACCCCAAAAAAAAATCAAAAAGTAAATGATTCTCAAGAAAAAAAAATATTATCTCAGAAACTTCCATATATTTTTTGTCCGTATTGCAAAATAAACAAACCAAAAATAGTAGAGATCCAAAAGGACTTAAATAAAAATTGTGTTTTTATTTCAATATTATGCAAATGTTTAAAAAATCCAAAAATGATTTCTTTAAATGATTTATTTGGTGTTTTGAATAAAAAAAATTCACAAAGTTTCAAATGTTATAAGCATAAAGAAAAAGAAGGAATTGAATACTGTCAAAATTGCAAATATTTTATGTGTGATGTATGTAAAGAATATCATAGAGATTTTTTATCCAATCATAAAACAATTTCCAGTAAATTAATAAATAATAAAATCGAATATTGTGATTTTCATAATAATAATAAAATTGAATTTTATTGTAAAACATGTGAAAAAACAATTTGTAACGAATGTATTAATGATTTACATAAAAAACATGAAATTTTGAATGTTAAAAGCAATTGGGAAAAAATTTACCAGAAAATAAAAATAAGCTTTAATTCTATTCAGGAATTAGAAAAAAAACTTGATAATGAAAAAAAAAACTTTGAAAATTTTGTTATTAATAGTCTCGAAAAAATTAAAAATTTAATTAATAAATTAGAAAAATTAAGAGGCCTAATATATGAATATTATAACTTATCAATTGGAAACCATAGAATGGTCTCTTCCATTATTGTTGCAAGTTTTTCTGAATTTTTTCAAAAAAAAGAGGATCCTAATTTTTATAACATTCATAATTGTGAAAATTTAATTCCTTTAAATTTAGTGTCTTTTGAGGAATTTGAAGAATTAGAAAAAGTTTTTTCTGGTTTTTCAAAATTATTTAATAATTTAACAACATGTGAAAGTTCGATTTTAAAAAGAAATTTAGTTAATGTTAAAGAGTTAAATAATGGCATTAAACATTTAAAAGTAAATATTAAATATAAAACAGAAAATTTAAGTCCTAACTCTAATATTAATAATTTAGGAACTCTAGAAAATAATAGTACATTAAGTGACTCTAAAAAAGAATTAGATTTAATAAATAATCAAAATAAAAATTTATTAAATAAAAAAATCAAAATTAATAAAGAAATACAAAATAATAATAGTCAAAAGAAAAAACAAAAAAATAAAAATTATGTGTTTAAAATTCCAATAAATAAAGAAGCCCAAAAAATAACAGAAAATAATATTAACATAATGAATGATAATAAAAATATCGAAATTAATGAAGAACAGAAATTAAATGAAAAAACAAATAATAATCATAATCATAAACCAATTAATATACATAAACAAAAAGATTTATTTACATTTGATGATGAAATTTGTAAGAAATATATTAATTCTTCTTCTAGTAATTATTTTGATTCTATTTCAAATAATTTTATTATTGATGAAGCATATGAATGTATTCATTTAGGAAGAGTTGAAGATAATAAACTTTTAAAAAATAAAATGAAAAAATTAGATGAAAATCAAGTCAATGGGTTGAATGATACTGAAAAAAATGATAAAAATAATAATAAAAATGAACAAAATTTCTTTAATGAGATTTTTTATAATAATAATACTATTTCAAATCAAGAGGTAAACGAAATATGAAATAATTATCAATTAATTAATAAAAACTCATACAAATATATCTAAATTTTTTTAGATTTTTTGTAACATAGATTTCTCTATTCATATTTCTATCAAAATTTATATATATTTTTTATTTAATAAGTAAAAAATTCTTCTCCTGACAAAAACAGTATATCACAGATTGTTCTTTTTATTAAAAATGTTTAAAAAAAATATTTTTTTTCAAAAAAACACACTTTCGAATATTACAAAAAATAAAATCATTTAATTAATCAAAATTAAATATAAAAAAAATAAATGAAAAACTTTTTTGTTTAATTATAATAAAAAATATTAAATATAAATTAAAAAAATGAAAAAAACTAGATTTACTCTTCCTGAAAAAAGAAAAGATTCAATGAACTCAGACACAGATAAAAGAAAAAGAGAATATTTAATAAATAAATTTAATTTAACAAAAGAAACAATAAAAGTAGAAGATATAAAAGATTTAATTGAAAAATTAAATTCTACAAATGCAGATTATATAAAAACTGAAACAGCCCAAATGATTTTTAATATATTAGATAAGAAAAAAAAGGGTTCGATAACAACAAATGAATTTGTTGAAGAAGTAATAAATAGAAATTCAAATAATATACTAAATAATAATGAAATAGATATATTTTTCACAGAATTAAATCAAGCTGTATCAACAACAAGTGAAAAAATAATATTAAAATTAAAAAAAATAAAAATTCAAAAATGGTTAAAAAATGATAATGAAGGAGCATCAGATATAAATTGGATAATAAATGTAATAACTCAAGAAAATTTATATGATTTAGATACAAATATAATAACAACACATTGGAAAAATAAACAAAAAACAGATGATATTGCATATTTAATAAAATATTCTGAAATAGAAGGAAATACTCAAAAAGCAAATGATTATAAGAAAATAAGAAAAGAATCAAAAATATATAAAATAGGAATTCCAATAAATAAACAAAATGAAAAAAAAGTAATAAGACGAGGAACAAAATTAAATGAAATAATATCTCCTTCAATAATATCAACATTAAATGAACAAATGAAAAAAATAGATACTCCTGAATTTAATATATTTGAATTAAATGAAATTTTAGATAAAAAAACATCAATATATGTAGCAAAAGAAATATTAGAGAGATTTGAAATAGTAAATAATGAAATAATACCAAAAGCAATATTAAAAAATTTTCTTGAAACAATAGTATATAATTATGATAGAATAAATGCAGTATATCATAATGATTTACATGCTGGAGATGTTATGCAAACTTCACATACTATTTTAACTCAAGGAAATTTAAATCAAAAAATGAAATTAGGACAATTAGATTCTTTTAGTTTATTAGTCGCTTGTTTATGTCATGATTATAAACATCCTGGACAAAATAATTTATATCAAATTAATGCAAGAACTAAATATGCTATGAGATATAATGATATTAGTGTTTTAGAAAATTATCATGTTTCACAAACTTTTAAAGTTATACAAAAAGATGAAACTAATATATTTTGTAATTTTGCTCCTGAAGAATATAGAATATGTAGAAGAAGAATGATAGATTCTATTTTATCTACTGATATGGCAAATCATCAAAAAGTTTTATCTGCTATAAAAATAAAAATGGAAACATATGACATTAAAAATGGAAAAAATTTAGAAAAAATATTTGAAGATAATCAAGAAGAAGATTTAGGTAAATTATTTGAAAATCAACAATGTGTATTAAATGTTATTATTCATGCTTCAGATATATCTAATCCTGCAAAACCAGATAAAATATCTAATGAATGGACTAAAAGAGTTTATGACGAATTTTTTCTTCAAGGTGATTTAGAAAAAAAAAAAGGATTAACTGTTTCTATGTTTTGTGATAGAGATACTACTAATATTAATAAAGCTATGATTGGTTTTATTAATTTTGTTGTTTTACCTTCTATTACTATTGTAGTTAATCTAGTTTGGGAAGTTAAAATTTATAGAGATTATTGTAAATATAATTTAAAGAAACATCAAGTTGGATTAAAAAATGATGAAAAGAAGGAAAGAGATAAAAAGAAGAAAAAATAATGCTTAAAATTGGTTTTTGTTTTTTTAAACATGACTTTTATAATAATAATATAATAATATATGATTATTTATTAATATAAATTTTTTTATTTGGATTTTAAATTTATAATTCTTAAATGATAAATGAGGGTTTGATATTTTTTAAATTTATATTTTATAATAAATAATTATATTAAACAATCAAATTTTAACAACGATAAGGTTTTCAATTAGGAAATATAATTTGATTTATATGATTCAAAAAAAAATTATAATTTTTTTATTTAAATGTAATCTTGAAGTTATTGTAAATAATAATAAATGTTTTAAATGATATTTTTCATTATTTATATTATCAATAATTCAAGTTGAAAAAAGTTTAAATATAAGAACTAACTAAAAATAATTATTTAGTTAAATTTTTATATAAAAAATCAGAAAAGGATAAATAAAATATTGTAGAGAGTAAATTACCAAAATTTATTTAAATATTTTCAAATTAAATAAATGAAAAAGAAGTTTTTTTGAATATTTATTTTAAGATAGATAAAGGCATTTTTTTAAAAGGAGCATTTTTTATTTAAAAATATCACTATTATTTTTTTTGAATAGAAATAAAGATATAAAATTATTATCATGGTATATCATATGTCGAAAAGACCAAGATTAATTCTTTAAAAATGATTGAGAGTGAAACAAATATTTTTTTGAATTTTCAAACAATCAAGATAACAATGAAAAAAAGTTGAAATTAAGCTGAAATAGATAAAAAGAAAAATAAATTAAAAGAAAGGATAAAAATCAAAAATATGTAAAAACTAAAAAAACTATTAATTAAATCGAAAAATATTTAAAAAACTCAAATATAAAAAATTCAAATTTTTAAATAAATTTAACTAAAGTTCTATTTAAAATCCTTTAAAAAACCCAAAACACAAAAATTTTCCAAAAAAAAGTTAAAACAGAATTTAATTATTTTTTTCTTCTTCCTCTTCCTCTTCATCTTCATCTTCATCAAGAACTTTATTATTATCTTTTTCTGAAGTAACTTCTTTCTTTTTAGAACGTTCATTATTATCTTCATCATTTTCATTACCTTTGTTGTTTTCTTCATATTTTTCAACACCTCCATCATCTCCAGTATTTTTTAACTCTGTGCTATTCTTTTCAATATCATCATCTTTATTTTTTTTAAATTCAACATTAATATCTTCATTAGCTTCAGCTCCGACTTTTTCTTCATTTTCTTTATTTCTTTTTCCTAAAAGTTCTTCTCGATAATCTTTCCTAAGTAAAATAGCAACTCCAACAAAAATAATACCAATATATCCATATTTCATGAACATTTTCATACAATAATGTTTATCATAATCTTTCATTACATCATTAACAAGACCATAAATAATAGGAGCAGGAACAGATGCAAAAATAGCACTAAAAAAACTAGTAATAATACTACTTGAAACTTTTAATTCTTCTGGAATTGACCCATTCATTATTCCATTTATTGAAGGTAAAACTGCACTTCCAAATATTTGAAATAAACCTGAAAAATATAAAAATTTCCACCATACTTCACAATATGGTGCTGGAGTGAAAGTTAATATTGCAAATATGTAAAATAATAACAAAACATACATTGAATTTTTACTATTATATCCACCTACTTTATTTGTAAAGTAAAAACTTATTTCACTTCCTATAAATGGATTTAATACTATCATTATTACATATATTATTGTTTTAGGTACTTTATTTTCATATCCTAAAACATCTGTTACATACGTTGGAATAAAAAATTGTAATATTGATCTTATAGCAAGTAAAACACATCTTGCAAAAAGTAAACAAATATATATTCCATTTGTTAAAACTCCTTTATGTTTCTTCCAAATATCTAAATCTCTTTCATCATCATAACTTTCTCTGACATTATAAACTGAATAAAATTCAACTTGTGATTTCCTCATTAATTCTTCTCCATCTTTCCCTTTAATAACATTTAATTTATTAGAAAAGTAAATATTAGGAATGAACATAAATAAGACTCCACAAATAGCACACATAGCTGCATTAAAAAGGAATCCTTCTCCCCATTTATCACTTCCAAAAAAGAGATCAATTAAAAATCCACTTGCTCTACCCCAAGGTCCAGTGATGCTCATAGCTTTCTTCATGAGACTCATGTGTTTTTGTACACCGAATTGTTCAGTCCACATAGGAGCATAAATGACAGGGAAGATGTGACCGATACCTGAAAGCATTCTCATGAAAAGGAGGAACATCCCGTCATGTGAGAAGTAGAAGATCGCAACTGTATAGGCCTTAATGAAGCATCCTATTATCATAAGATACTTACGACTTACTACGTTCATCGTTAAACCGAACATTATTGCTCCTAATATACGACCTATTGCGTATACTGCTGCGAAACAACCATATTCTAAATCCATTAGGTTAAAGGCTGGTTTCATATATTTTGCTGCTGGTGCCATAATACCTGCTGATTGACCTGCTAATACTGCATAGTTCCAAAGGAGGATATATGTTAGATAACGAACTTTTTTTGAGAGGAGAGGATGACTTGGAGACTATTTTATATTTTTTTAATTGAAGAATTGATTTTTATATAAATAATGTATTGTTACTTTTGAGTTTTGCATTTTTTTTTAATTTTTTTTATTTGTTTTTTTTTAATTCAATGAATCTTCATATTTTAAATATTATTATAAGGTTTTAATAAAATTAATAAATTAAATTTATTTTTTTTTATTGAAAAGTAAAATATGAAATAGTTTTTTACTAAAAATTTGTTTATTATCTTGAGCTATATTCTCCTACTTTTTATTTTTTTTGTTAATAAAATACCTAGAATAATTGGATTGATATTATTATAAATATAATTATAACTATTATAAAATTTTTTTTTTCCATAAACACAAGTAATTCGAGATTTTCTTTTTTATGAACTCATAAATATCTAAATATATTATTTTCTTTTTTTTGAAAATTATTAAATTTAACTTCATATGGAAAAGCTGGATTATTAATAATATTTTCATTATTAAATTTATTGTCATAAATTTTCTCTTTAAAAAATTCATTCACAAAATATTCTTTCCAAGGAAATATTATTAATGAAGAAAATGGAGATGTTAAATTTATATATTACATTCATTCTATGACTAAAGAATATATTAAAAGCATTTATTATTTATATAATATAATTTAATTTAAAATAAAATTTAATAAATAAATTCAAGTGACATAAATAAAAAGATAATGTAATGAAAAGATTTAAGTTTATTTAATTTAAAAGATAATAATTTGAGTGTTCTCTTCACCCTCTTGAAAACAATAAAATATTATATATTTCAAAAAATAAATCATTTTATTTCACATTTCTTTGAGATTACTTCTTTAGAAAAATTAATAAAAATAATAAGAAAATCTATTTTGTTGTTATATATATATTATTATTATATTTACTGATATTTTATTCTAATGTTAATATTGAACAAAAATTAGAATTCAAATACATTTTTTTATTTTTATTTTATTTTATCACATAATATATTTTCCAATAATTTTTTTGTCTTTTTTATTTTGACCTAGATTTGACTTTTGATTCAATTCTTTAAAGAAGGATCAATGATTTATAATATATTTGAAAATAAATAATTATTATTTATATGCTGTAAATGATCAAATTAAACATAATTGAAAAATTAAAATAAAAATTTATGATTTACTTCAATTAAACTCATTTTAAATAAAAATCTATAAATTAATTTAAATATTTTATATGAAAATTAAAAATAAATGAATATTTGTTCGGGAACAACATCTTGGAGTAATTTTTTTTATTTTTGTGAAATAATTACAATGATATTTTTATCATTAATATATTTTAGAAGTCTTTATAAATTATATAAAGAAGGACTTTTGTTTCTATTTGAAAAATTTGAATTATTAATTATTCTACTTTCTTTTATTCAAACATTAATTTTTAGTATAACTTTTTTGATAAAGGATTATTTTATTTTATCCATATTTAATTCAATTTTCAAATTTGCAGAAAATATAACAATATGTTGTTTATTGATCATGACAATTTTATGGAAAATTCCAATAATAATAGCTTTAATTATCAATTATTATTCTGTTGGAATTTTAATTGTTTCCATTTTATTTTTTTTAATTGGATTATTTGAATATCCACCTTTTATAATAGAATATAATAAACCTAATATTGAAATTTTATTAGCAATAATTGGGTTTTTTGCTAATATTTCAATTTTCACATTATCCTTTATTTATTCTAAAAAAGAAAACTTTAATGAAGGAATGAATTTGAGCAATGAAGATGATAAAATATTTATTAATGATATTTTTCAAAAAAATTTAGAAAAAATGCAACAAACAATGAAAACTTATTTATATATTTCTTTTACTTTTACTATTTCTTTTGCTATTGATCTTTTATTTTCGTTATTTTTAAAAGGAAATAAAAAAATACCAAATTTAAATGAACAAAACAATAATAATTCAAATATTTCTAAATGTTATTATTACGGAAATTTTGGCAATGAATTTTTATTTAATCAATTTTTCTATTGCCTAATTTCTTATATTTTTAGAGATTTATATCCTCATTGTTATGTTTATTTAAAAGTTGGGATTTCAAATCCTGCTCAAAGTTCAAGAAGCTCAAGTTTTATAGAGGAATTTTAAATTAAATTAATATGTAAATAAAAAAATTATCCTAATAAAACAGTTTTTATTTATATTTAAAAATCTAATTATATAACTTAATTTTTAAAAAAATATCAAAATTAAATAGAAACAGAATTTATAATAAAATATATAAAAGATAAAATTTTTTAAAAACCTTTATAAAAGAATCCTAAAAATCTAATAAAAACAAAACCAAATATCATATAAACAAAAAAAAAACCAAAGAACAAAATAAAGAAACTAATTCGATTGTCTTAAAATCCATTCATCCTTAAGAAACTCATTCACAGAGATTCTTTTATCAGGATTTTTTTCAAGGCATTTATCAATTAAATTTAAAACTCCTGGATTTCTATTTCCAAAATATTCTTTTGGATATTCTTGATGACTGAAAACAACTTTTTTCCCAATGATTTGATCATCTAATTTTTCATCATCAAAAGGTAAACAACCAGATAATAAAAAATATAATATAATTCCAATAGACCAAATATCAACTTTATGATTATAAGGTTTATGAGTAAAAATTTCAGGAGCTAAATAAGTGATTGTTCCTATAGCTTCATTTGTTTTTTCTTGTCTTCCTAATGTTTTTGTTAAACCAAAATCAATTATTTTTAAACTTTTAATATCATCTTTTTTTTCAAAAACTATATTTTCTGGTTTTAAATCACGATGAATTAAACCAAATAAATTCATATATTTAATACCTTTTGCTATATTTTTTATTATTCGACAAGCTATTTTTTCTGAAATTAATTCTTCTTTATTTCCTATATATTCTAATAAATCTCCTCCTGATAAATAATCCATTACTATATATATAAATTCATCATCTTCAAAATAATCTACTAAAGAAACTATATTTGGATGATTTAGTAATTTCATTACATTCATTTCATGATGAATTAATTTATAATTTTTTAAACTTAATTTTGATTTATTTATTACTTTAACTGCGTATTCTTTATTTGTTTTTATATTTATTGCTTTTTGAACTTTACCAAAATAACCTTCTCCAATTTGTTCTTTTAAAGTATAATTTAAATTAAAATCATAATTTTTTATTGATTCTTTTAATTTGTTATACCATTTATTTCTTGTTGTTTCACTTAAGAAATATACAAGTCTTTTTTTGTTATTTGAATATATTATTTTTACAGTATAATATAATTCTTTTCCCATTGATAAATTTTCTCCTTGTTTTATATAACATCCTTTTATATTTAAAATTGATTCTAATTCATTTTTTAAATTAGAAGTGAAAAATAATAAATCATATCCTTTAAAAACACAAAAATATCTTTTTAAAATTTGTGATTTATTATCATCATATTTAAATAAATAATCTTCAAAAGAGAAATTATATTTTGGTAAACTAGCTTTGAATTTTTTAAAAGAATCCAATTTTTTACTAATATTAAATTTCCTTTCTTCACTGAGCATCAAATTATTATTTTGATTTTCATTATTTTTTTCTTTTTCAAAATTATTATCATCACTTTTATCTTCAGTAATTTCTAATTTAAAATCAATTTCATTATCATTATCATTTTCATCACATAAAGTAAAATCAGGAGGTTCTTCGAATTCATTAAAATTATTTGAAATATTATTTTGAGGAGAAAACTTATTAAAAACTTGATTAACAGGACTTAATTTATATTTAGATCTATTTCCTTTCTGCAATATAGATTTAGGACTATTTAAAACAGGTAAATTTGAAAAACTTTCTTTACTTGTATTTGAAAATGAGTCTCCAATTGATTTTCTTTTTCTTAAATTTGATTTAAATAAAATATTTCTTCCTTTATTTTTTACCATTTTATTGTAAGGAATAGTATTTGGAGATTTATGGTTTATTGAATTATTTCTTATTAAATTTGAAGAAGAATCATATTTTTTTTTTGGAAATATTTCTTTTTTTCCTTTAAATAATTCAATTGGACATGGTAAATTTTTTATTGAAGAATGACGATTGAAAAGTCTAAATGATGTTTTAGTGTTTTCTTTTTCTTTACTCTGATTTATATTTTTTTGAAGACTTTGAAATATTTTTTTTTCTGTTTTTTTTATTTGAGAATTTAATTTCATTGGAGTTACCAAACATAAATTTTTCTTAAATTGATTTTTTAATAAAGGTTTTTTTTTTAAATATTGATATGAATTTATATTATCTAATTCAAAAGGTTTGTTATTATAAAAATAAATCATTAAACGTATAAAACTTTCTGAATTTTTATTTTTAATTGCTATTAAATATTGTTCGAAAGTAATTTCTTCATTTTCTTCATCAAAAGTTTCTTTTAAAATTTGGTCTAATTCTCTTAATAATTTAATTTGTTTTTTATATTCATTTTCTTGTGAAGGAATATAAGAAAGTAATAATTTCATATCATCTTTATTAATAAAACCATCTTTATTAAAATCATATAATGAAAAAATAATTTCTGCATTTTCTCTAAATGAATCAATATATAAATTATATATTCCATTTATAAATTCTTGTTTATTTAAAAATCCTTGTTTTTTTTTATCAAAAGCATTGAATAATTTTTCACAGATAAAAAATTGATAATCTAAAAATTCTGTAAAAATTATTTCAGGAATTCCATTTGGAATATCGTTTTTTTGTTCTTTTAAAATTTGTTTTGGAATTCTATTTAATAAGTCATTGTAAATATCATTTAGATAATAAATAAAATATTGATTTGAAGAAAAATGAATTGATTCTTTTAATTTAATATATTCTTCAAAATTGTTTGAATTAGATTTTAAAGGAAGAGATTCACTCATATTTATTTAAAAATAAATCTTTAAAAAATAATTAATTCTCTTGAGATAAAAATTTCTTTAATTAATAAAAAATCATTTAAAAATTTAATTCCATAATATTTTTATTCTATTTGCTTAAAAAATATTAAAAAAAATATTTAAGCATTAGCAGCAGGATTTTGAACAACAATTAAAATAAAATTATCTTCAGGAGCAATCATAATTTCATTTAATTTAGTTCTAATTCTAATAATATTTAATTCTTCATTAATTAATTCTTTAGCAACATTTCTACATTTTTTAATAAACATTGAAGCACTTGTAGTATAAAAATAAGTAGTTTGTTCATCATTAAAAGTACTTTTAATTGGAATTCCTTCAGCATCAGATAATATTATTCCTTCTACTCCTTTATGTGTATTTACTTTATTAAAAATTTCTTCAACAATTGCAGACATTATAATTTATGAAATATATTTTAAAAAATTAAAAAATAACTCCTTTAAAAAGAATAAAATTTTATCATACATTCCAATCCATATAATAATTATCAAATAATTATTTAAAAAATTTAAGAAACAATATTTCCTAAACATAATTATATATAAAATAAATAAAAATGACTTTATGTTATTTTATAAGTAATATTTCCATAGAATGATGATAAAAAGATTCAGATGTTTTTAAAGAAGATTTATCTAAATAAACTATCATTAAAGAAAAATGAATGAAGTAAGAGAGTTCTAAGAAAATGTAAAAAAATATAAGGTTCTGAAATTGAGCTTCAATGGATTTTAATATTATTTAAATTTAAATCTATTGCATTTTTAATTTATTTAATATATTCTTTTTTATTCTACGATTAAGAAAGATTTTTAATATTGTTTTATAATTAACAATCTTTCAATTATAATTATTAAGTCTATTTTTTTTCTTTTCTTAATTTTTCAAAGAAAAGAGAAAAAAAAATTAAGTTTTGTAAGAATAATATACATTTTAAAAATTAAATTAATTTCAAATTATATTATCATAATTTTATAATAAAATTTTAAAAATAAATGTTACAACCAATTAGAAATTCATTTTCAAGAAATTTTCAAAATCAAAATACTGAAATTAATAATAAAGCCCCTTTTACAATTTATCAAAGTTCCAATTTTACCCAAACAAACAAAAGAAATTTAAAAAGTAAATCAATTGATTTTTTAAAAAGAAATTTTAAAATTAAAAAGAAAACAGAATCATTAAAAATGATGAATCAATTAGAATTAAATAACTTATTATATAAATTAAAAAATTATTATGATGAAATTGAAATAGAAACTAATAGAAGAATTAGAGAAGTAAATGAAATAAGAATTCAAAATAAAATTATAGAAAATAAAATAATGAATGTAGAAAAGGGAAAAGAAATTGAATCAGAAACTGATAAAATTTCTGGTTTAGATAAAGCAGTTAATATTAATGAAATAATTAATAATATACAATTATTAGATCTTAAATCAAAAAATGGAAAAAAAGAAGTTATTAATGAAGAAGAATATACTTCAACTTTAAAATATTTAATTGAAGATTCAAAAAATCAATTAATTAAGATTAATGAAGAAACTTTTATTACAGAACAAAAATTACATGAATTAAATTTAGTGAATATTAATTTGGATAATAATATTTCTAAAAGAAATAATAATTATTTTAAAATAAAACAAATGAATAATATAATAGAAAAACAATTAGGAAAAATAAATAATGTTATGATTGAACAAGAAATTAAAAAAACGGAAATGGAAAGAATAAATTTAAATAAAGAAAAAAATTTAAATGAATTAAAGGAAAGATATAATAAAGATAAAGAATTAGGCTCAATAAAATTTAATCAATATAAAGAAGAACAATTAGAAAAAATAAATATATATAAATATCAAAAAGAAAAAAAATCTCAAAAAGAAAATGAAACTTTAAATTTTATAATTGGAATATATTACTTTCAAAAATATTTTATAAATAATGAAAAAACAAATAATTCAGAAGAAGAAATAATTAATAATGAATATAAATTAGATTCAGATTTTATAAATTTTATGAAAGGACAACAATATATTTTTTCTGATTTAGATGAAGAATTAATATCTGATGATAATCAAAAAACTGAAAGAAATAGAATAAAAAATGATATAATAAATAAATCAAATTACATTAATAAAATAAAATGTTCTTCTATTGGAGATTTAACTAATAGAACAAAAACAAAAATAAAAATATTAAAACCTAAATTAATTAATATTGATGAAATTAGAAGTAAATTTAATTATATTAATTTAAAGTATGATGAAGTTTATGATTTTTATTCTAAAATAATTTCCTTGGCTAATTTCAGAAGAAAAAAAATGACAGATTTAAATAAAAATTTAATTAACTTACAAACAAAAAAAAATTTATATATTAAAAAAGTTCAATATATTATAAATAAAGATTTTAAAAATTTGAATGATTTAATTGAAAAAAATAGTAAATTTAAAAAATTTTATGAAGATAATAAAAATGAAATTCATAAAGCAATTAAAAAAAGAGATGAAATAATTTCAAAAACAATTAAAGAAATTAATGCTGATTTTTCACATCCAGATTTAAATTTAATTAAAAAAAGAAATCTTTTTTTGGAAAAATGTAGAATTTCAAAAAGAAAAATTAATGTAATTTATGAATCTTTAATAGAATCAATGATAATTTTAAATAATTTTAAATATTATGATGAAAATAAAATGAGTTTAAAGTTAAATAAACAAAATTATAATTCAAGTGAAAGAATAATTGAATTGACAACAAATTTTATTAAACAATATTCAGAAATGAAATTAGAAAAATATATAAAAGATATTTTAGAATATGCAAAAAAAAAAAATATTCAATATTCAGAAATTATTTATAATATATTATTTAAAAAAATAAAAAGTGAAGAAAATTTAAAAATCTTTATCAATGAGAATTTAATTGATGATACACTAATGTTTTATTTTTTTAAATTATATCATAATCAAATTGAGTTTTCAAAATTAATAAAATGCATCTCAACTTTTTATACAAATATATTTAATGATAAAAATAATTTTGATAGAACAGGAAATTTAAAAAGATCAACAGTAAAAAAATTAACAAAAATAAATGATTCAAAAATAATAAAAAAAAAGAAAAGTCAAATTATAATAACACAAAAAAAAGAAGAATTAATCCAAAAACCATATTATTCAGATTCAATTTTTGATGAATATAATTATGAAAAAACAACGGATGATTCAGAAGATTATAATAAAATAAAAATTCTAAGACCTAAAACTTCTCAAATTCCAATAAGTAAAAAAATAGTTAAACAATTATATGAACCTTCATTAAAAAAAAGTCAATATTTAAGACAATTAAAAAGTTGTTATACTATAATTAATTCTGATTCAAATTTAAGAAGATCAAATAGTAGAGTTTTAAAAAGAAAATGGAGTGAACTTGGGAATATTGAAAATCAATTTTATATTTATAATAATAAAAGTAAGATATTTTTTTTATTTATCTTTTAGATATTAATGTTAATAAATTAACTTGTTCTACTTATAATTTTATTAATAAAAAAATTTTAGAATTAACTCAAAGAAGTTCAATTAAAAATATAAAGGTAAATAATGTAAATTTTTATTCTGATTAAAGATATTTTAATTTAAAAAGTTTACAAATTGTTTTGAATAAATTTGAAAAACATTTAAAATAAATTATATATTTTTTTTTAAGAATATTTATAAAGTTAATTATGAGAATCATTAATTTTTTTAATAAAGATTTTTGTGTTTTTTTAGGTTGTTTCAATATTTTCAACAATATTATAAACAAAAATAAAAATAGAAGTTATTTTTTCTGTTTAATTAAAGATATAAAATGTTTCTTATTTGAAATTTTTTTATATATTAAAATAATATAATTTTTAATTAATACTATTTCCTATTTGAATAATATGTTTAATTTCGTTTTACTAGTTTTAAAAACCAATTTTTTTTAATAATTATTTATATTATCAATTAAATTTGAATATTTTATATTATTGATTTATTTATTGAAATCTTAGATTTTAGTATTAAAGGACTTTAACTGTTATCAAATCAATTCATAAAATGAGCTTGTACTATATCATCATTTAATTTTGAAAATGAAAATGAACTCTTGTAATTTTTAAAATTATGCTTATTTAATACTTTATTATATTTGATTTCTCTTTTTATAAAATTATTTTTCAATTAATTTCATCATTGCTTAATTTTCTGTTAATTCTCATCATCATAATAAAAAATTAACTTTATTGGTTTGAAGGATTTACATTATTTTTATATGAAATAATTAATATAATTATAATCATATTTAAAACTATATTATTATAGGCCTTTTACTTATCTTATATAAATTAACATTCATTAATTCTCATAAAATTTTTATTTATAATATTTGAAATATATTTAAAAATTAAGGCTATTTTTAAATTTTTAAATCATTTTGAATATTATAAATTGTCATTAATTCTTTTATTGTTGGTAAACTATTTTCAACATTTATTTTAAAATCATTTAAAAAAATAACTTTTTCATATAAATAATTAAAAAGTTTAGAAGGTTTCACTCTAGTACTTAATAAGAGTAACAATTCTACAATAATAATCCAGTTATAATTATCTTCTTTATAATTATAAATATTAAATATAATAGAATGTCCATATTTAATTTCTCTGTTAATCCATTTTCCAATTAATTCATTATTTATTTTATTATGTTCATATTCATTATAACAAATATCATATTCTTTATATATAATATTATTTTTTTGAAATTGTTTAAAATTATTTTTATTCTTTTCTTCATTATTTATATTTATTATTGTTGTTACATTAAAAGTGACTAAAAATTCATCTATTATTGTTTTTTCTTTTTCTTGATTATCTTTTTTTTGTAAAATATTTTCAAAAGTGAAAATATTTGAATTAAATTTAAGAAAAATATATCCTTCTTTTTTAAAAAAAGATAAATGAGAATAAGTTAATAAAATATAAGGTAATAATTCATAATTATTTTTATCTAAAAAATCATACAATTTTTGAGTGAAAGGGGATAAAGAATTTTCAGTAAAACTTATATTTAAAATATTAATTTTAATTTCTGCTTTTAACGAATATAAATTTATTATAACGTCAATTGGTTGATTTAAAAGTTTTCTTTCAAAAACATCACCTGGATAAATAATTATTATACAATGACTTTTTAAAAATCTTCTAAAATTATTTTTTTTTTCGTTCGATAATGATTTTAATTCATCATTTATATAATTTATTCTTCTCATTTTTTTTAAAAAATTTTCATTTTGATCTGAAGAATTTCTTAAATCATATAAAATAAAATTTGAATTAGTATAATTTTCTTGATATAATAAAACAATATTATAAATTTCATGAAAAGTAATTTTTTTAGTTTTTGAAAGAAATTGATCTCTTAAATTTATTAATAAATTATCAATATTGTGATTAAATAAATTGTTATCAAATTTTAAAGATTCTAAAAATAAATCTGAATATTCTTCTTCTTGGTTTTTTTCTCTATAAGAACAAGAAATAGAATTTTTTTCTAATAAAGTATCTTTTGATAATTCTAATCTTGTACAACAAGCACCCATAAGTTTTCTTTTTAAAAATTTAAATTAACTAAATTATATATATTTTGGTTAAATAATAATTATATTTTTTCTAATATCCACGATAATAATCATAAAATACTTTAAAAAACCAAAATTATGATATTTAGTTTTCAAAAGATGTTTTATAAATATCGTCAATCAAATTAAAATAAAAGATTTAGATATTCAATATTGAAATGAAAAAATTCATACAAGAAAAACTGAAAATCAGTTAAAAAGAAAAAATTTTATAGATAAAATTTAATTTTAACAAACAAAAAAAAGTAAATTTTTATTCTTTTTTAAAATATTTATAGGAAAAAATATAATTTTTTTATATTAATTTATAAATTATGCTTTAATTTATATTAATAAATCCAGGATTAAAGTTATATATTATTTTACAATTTTTATTTAATTTATCATCTAAGGGAAATTCCTGAATATAAATATGATTGATTTTAATATTTTTTAATTGATTTCTAAGAGGTATAATTAAAAAACTTTCTGAATGCTTTGAAGAGGGATATACTAAAGTTTTCTTTTTTACTTTTCCTTCAATTAAATAATCTGGATTTTCTTTATTTACTTCTAATTTTAATAGAATATTTTTAATTTCATCACTTAAGTTTTCAATAATTATTTTTAAATTAAAATTTATAATTTCAATGAAAAAATTCCAATCGTTTTTCTTTATGATTATTTTTTGATTATGAATATTTTCTTTAAAATGATATTCAACTACATTCTTTAATTCATTTGAATAATTTTCTAAATCATTTGTTGACCATTTTACAGTAAATTTCCCTATTTCTCCTTCAAAATTTTCAGAAATAAATATATGAAAAGGAATTATAAATTTACTATTAAATTGAATACTTTGTTTAATATTTTTTTCTAATAATTTTACAAGAGGAGAAGATATATTAATTGAATTATTTGAAGGAAAAATTTCTAAGCTTTTAATGATAACATCATTATGAATTAAATTAGTTAAATATGCTTTAATTTTAAAAGGATATGAAGTTGGTATAAATGATAATTGATTTTTATTTGTCCCAAAAGTAATTGGTGATAATAACTCATAAGTACATTTAATTGGATAATTAATTGATATCTTTAATTTTTTTTCACAATTATAATATATTGATAAATTCTCTAATTCTAAACTTATTATATTAAATTGAATATTAAAATTTAATTTATATTTTCCTATTTGATGAATTCTTAATATAAATTCTATTTTTCCAGAATTATCTTCATTCAATTTTATATTTTCAATATTTAATTTTTCATTTAACTTTTTTATTAAAACATTATTTTTATCTTTTATATAAAATTCATATTCAAAATTTAGGTTTAGATCTTCATTAACAAGATTAAAACAAGATTTAACTTCTGTTATTTTTATTTTATCCTTTATATTATTTGAAATATTAATTGAAATATATTCATATTGTGATACTCCTGTTTCATACCTTTCTCTATAATTTATTGAAATATATTTATCTAGATCTTTATTATCAAATTCATTAAGAATTATGGTTTTATTTAAAGGATGACTAATTGAATAGGAAAAAGTTATTCCATTTTGTAATTTAATATCAATAGATTTAATTGACAAATTATCATACTTTTGACAAGCAAATATTTTAAAATTTTTTATTAGAGGATTTGAGTTTGATAATTCAAAATTTTGATTTGATAAAAATTCATGATTTTGATTCGTTCCAAATAATTTTATCTCTTTAATTGGGATTTTTATTGAATTATCTAAATAAGTTTTTAATTCAAATTTTAAAATAACTATATCTAATATTTTTGGACGATTATTTGAAAATGAAAAATCAACATTAAATATTTCATTTAAATGTAATTTAAAATTTGTTAAATTATTTGCTTCAATTTCTTCTAAATTATTGTTATTAAAAAATTGATTTAAAAAATTATTTTCATCATCTGTCAATTTACCAAAATAAGATTTTTTCATAATATTTAAAAATTTATCTTTTATATTTGTTATTTCTTCTCCTATTATTTTATTATACTTATTTAATAAATCATGATAAATTTTAGGATAATAAATTTGAAGATAATGACTTTTACTGTTATATAAAATATCTTTTATAAATTTAAGATATTCTTTTTTATTTTCTTCAACAAAATTCATAATTGATATTATTTGATAATGATAAAAACTAAATTTCTCATTTTCATTGTTTATATTATTGAAAAGATCTTTAATAATTTTTTTTAAATCACTTTCTAAACGCTCAAAATTAATAATTTTTTTTTCAATTAAATTACAATAATATATTTTTATTATTTCTTGAATATCTATTATTTTATTTGTATCATTTTTATAAACTGGAAATTTTTCAACATAATTTGGGTATATTTCTTCAGTTTTATAATCAATATTTATTAATTGAATTTGTTTTTTATTGTCAAAATAATATTTTATTAATCTCATTAAAGAATGGATTTTCCCAATTTGAAGAAAAGTATCATTAGAAAATTGTCTCTTTAATCGAATTAAATATTCATAATGTTTGAACTTCCAAAAAAGATAATTTATTTTTATTTCATGAGAAATATTTTCTTTTTTTAAAAAATTATCCACATTAAAATAAGAAAAATGAGAAAGTAATTTGTTTTTTATATTATCCTCAGAAAGTCCATTATTTCTATAAATATTAAATAATAACCAATCAGAAATATTTCTTAATTCAAAATAAATTAACCTTTCATCTTGTTCACAGAAAGAATATTTTTTTTCATTTAATAATTCTTTTATTAAATTATAAGCATTTTCAAAAGAAATAAAATATTGGGAATCTCCAATTAAATTATAAAAAATCCCAATTTTTATATTTTTTTTAATAAAAATTTCTTTTATTCCTTTATCTTTTAATTGCTCTTTATATAAGTTAATTTTATAATTATAAAATTCCTTTAGTTTTCTATTGATTTGTTCTATTATTATCTTAGTTGAAAATGTATCTTCAATAATTAAAGTAAATTTTGAAAAATAATCTTTTAAAGTGTTTTTCACAAAAGGTACATTATTTTTAAATTTAACTTTTATATATACAATAATAAACTTATAATAAATACTTTGTTTATCACCATAAACTTTATTTAAAGTACAATTAATTGTCTTATTAATTTGTGTTTCTAATTTATCATTTATATTATTTTTTAGTTCTTCATTCATATAAAAACAAAAAATACATATACAAGGATAATCTTTTATAATTTTTTCAATCCACTTTTTTGAAATCATACCTTGTTCTTTTTTTATATTTTCTTTATTTTTTCTATCTACTTTATTTAAATCTATAAAATTAAAATCAGAGTATTCATCTTCAAATTTTTTTTTTAATTTTTCTTCATCTTTACTTTCAAAATCTTTTAAACCTATTACTATTCCTTTTGAAATGTGGAAAAATGTGCCATCAAATATCATATATTTTTTAAATGAATATTTTTATTATTAAAAATATTTTTAAATAAATACATAAATGAAAAATCATAATAATATTCTCAAAAACAAAACACAAATTAATTTCTGTAATGTAAATTTATTAAAATTCCAAAATAGAAAATATAAAAATAAACAAAGCAAAAGTTCTTCTTTTTACACAAATTGTAATATTTCTAATGAAAAAGAAACAAAAAACGAAACAACTATTTTAGATGAAAAAGATAAGATAATTCAAAAATTAAATTTAAAGATAAATGAATTAGAAAATAGAATAAAAAATTTAGAAAGTATGATTTCAAATAATCAATCAACAACAAAAAATAAAAATATAGATTCTAATAAAAGTTTGAGTAAATTAATTACAGAACCTTCATCAATAAAAAAAAAGAAAAGAAGTTTTTCTCAAAATCAAAGTCCAAATAAACTAAATAATAATAAAAATAATAATTCAAAAGAAAAAAATTTAATTAAAAATTCTAATAGTTTAATTAATAATTTAAAATTATTTACAAAAAAAATAAAAGGAAGGAATATAAGTTTAAGTAAAATGATAAGTAGAACAAATTCTATTGAAAATATAATACATAATTATTCATATAAAAATAAAAAAAATCCTATAATGGATTTTGGAAGAAATTATAAAAAAAAAAATAATTATTATACAAGTTCTAATTTAAGTGTTTACACTAGTTCAAATTTTTTTAATTTTAATGAATTTATTCCAAAAATTCCAAAAAAAATTATTATTAATCAAAAAATACATTCTTTGAATTATAAAGAAGAATTAAATAATATTAAAAATAGAACTAATTATCTTTTGGAAGTATTTAATAAAAAGAAATTTAAATAAAAAATAATATAATTTAAGTTAAAATAATATTTTTTATATTGTATAAAAAATTTATATATTGGAAAAATTACAAGTTATAAATTGTTTTATGATTTTAAAAAAAAAATTAAAAAAAATAAATAAAAAAAATTTTCTTTATTTTGGAATTTGAGGAAGTAAATTAAGACTTGAATTAGAATTTTTTTCAGATTCTTCAACTTTAGTTTCTTGATTTTGATTAGTATCTTCAGATAATTTTCCTTCAATAATTGGATTTATATTTTCTTTTATTAACTGTTTATATTCTTCTTGTAATTTTTTATTTTCATCTAATAATGTTTGAGAATAATTTTTTTTCATTTCTCCTTTTTTTTCATTCTCTTGATAAGATAAATTATCATTATTTTCTTTATTATCATTATCTTTAATTTCCTTATTTATATCATTATTATTGTCATTTAATAATATTTCTTCATCTTTATTATTTATATTATTTATATTTTGTTTTTTATCATTATTTTCATTTATATTATCATCATTTAAATTTATATTGTCTTCATCAAGAGTCTCAATATTAATTTCTTCTGGAATTGTTGTAATTTTATATTTATCATCAATATAATTATTTTTATTTTTATCAATTTCACTTCTCTTTTTTTCAATATTTTGAAATATTATATTACATTGAATATTTATATTTTCAATTTCTTTATCTCTTTCTCGAATAAAATTTAATAATTGAATTATTTTATTATCATAATTTTTTAAAGTACTTTTTATAAATTCAAATCTTTGAAAAGCATCTTCTAAATTTGCAGTTTCAATCATTGTATTTTGTAAATTTTTATCAATTAAAATTCCTTCTTGTTTTAAATTATTATAATTTTTTATTAAATTATTTAATTGATTATCCCTTATTTCAACTTGTAAACTTTTTTCTCTAATTTTTCTCTCTATAATATTCATATCATAAGATTCTGATTTTTGTTTTTTTTCTAAAAAATTTATTGTATCTTTCATTTTATAAATTACATCTCTAAAATCATTTTTTGTTTTTTGTAAACTTTTATTCATTGATAATAAACTATCAAATTTTTCAATAATAATATTATAATCTGTTCTACAACTATTATAAGATTCTTTTAAATCTTTTATTTGTTTCTCATAATTTTGTTTTGTTGTATTTATATTATTATCAATTTCTAAATTTGAGTTTTTAATGTTTAAACTTATTTCATTTTGTCTTCTTATTTCTTCTTCAAGAAATTTGTTTTCTTCATTTACTTGTTTTAATTTACTTTTTAATTTTTCATATTTACTTAAAATATCAAAATTGTTATCATTTGATTTTCTTAATTCTTTTTGTAAAGTACGAGCATTATTATTTAATTCTTTTATTTTTTCAATAAGAGTATCATCAATTTTTTCATTTTGTACATTTATATTATTAATTAAATCAATATTTAAATTATTTATAACTCTATTATTTTGAATAATTGTATTTACTTTATTATAAGACACTCTGTATTTACTTTTAGGTTTTATATGTTTAATTGTTGTTATTGAAGGACTTGTTTGAAAATATTGTGAATTTGTAATCAAAGGAGTTCTATAAATTGAAGATGATTTATTTCTATAATTATTAATATTATAATTATATTTATCTAAACGCTTTCTTGCCATTTGTAATGAAATTTGGCTACTGTTTATTATTGAGTTATCAGGAGAATACATTTAAATTATTTTTAATTATTTTAAATTATTTTTTTATAATTTTTTATTATATTTTCTCCTCTAAAAATTTTCTTTAAATAAAAAGTTAAATTGAAATAATGAATAATGAACAAAAAGAAAACCTAGATTTAGATGTAGAAATTTTATCAGAGAAAATAAAAAATTATGACATATCCTTTAAAATAATATTAATCGGTGATTCAAAAGTAGGGAAAACTAGTTTAATATTAAAAGCAACAAAAAATATATTTCAACAAGAGTGTATAACAACAGCAGGATTTGATTTTTTTAATTTTCAAATGAAAATAAAAGAAAAAACAATAAATTTACAAATATGGGATACTGGAGGACAAGAAGCTTATAGATCATTAATAACGAATTTTTATAGAAATTCTTCTTTAGCAATTTTAGTTTATTCAATTGATAATAAAGAAAGTTTTATTAGTTTAAATGATTGGGTTAAACAAATTAAAACTTATTCTTCTCCTGATATAAAAATATTTATTATTGGAAATAAAAATGATTTAGATAATAAAAGAACAATTTCTTATGAAGAGGGAAAAAAATTTTATAAAAATAATGGATTTAATAAATTTTTTGAAACTTCTGCGAAAAGTGGTTTTAATACTAAAGAAATGTTTATTGAAGCTGGAAAAATGTTATATGACAATTATATTAAAATCAATAAAAAAGGAAATTTAATGAATTTAAATGAAGATGACTTAATCGATAAACAAAAAAAATTTTTAAAAAGATTTAATGAGGATGAGGATAATAAAGGAAATACTAATTATTCTTGCTGTTAAACAAAATATTTATTAAAAAAGGGATTTTATTTATTTATATTATTTTATTTTAATATTTATCACTACTTTATATAAATTTTTTTTAATCATTTTTTTCATGTTTTGTTAACAGGAAATTTCATTTTTTCATTCAAATAATATAATATATAGTAATATATGTTTATATATGGAAATTATACAAAATAAAAGTTTTCTGTAAATTAATTAATTATAATTTTATTTTTTTTCAAAAATGAAAAAAGAAGAATCAGCACAACTTTTAACAAGAAAATCTATTTCCCAACCATCATATAGGGAATTAATTTATTTTAAAGAAGAAGTATATCAATCTCTAAAAGAATTTGAAAAAAAAATACAAGAAAAAACAAATTTTTCATTAAATAATTTTGAAGAAATAATTAAAAAAGAAGAAAAAAACATTGAAAACTTTGAAAATAAAATAAATTTATTTATTAATAAAAAAGAAATTGAAGAAAAAAAAATAGAAATAAAAGAAGAAATTAATAAAAAAATAGAATCTTTCAAAGAAGAAATAGCATTAATAAATATTCAAATATCAGCTTTAAGAAAAGATATAAATAATTCTTGTTATAAATATGATAAAATAATTATAGATAATTTAATAATAAAAGGTTTAATTGGTGATGGATGTAAATTCAAAAATTTAAAAGAATATTTATTATTTGAAAAAGAAGAATATAATAAAATTGAAAGATTAAATCAAAAAGTTTTATTAGAATTTAAATTTTTTAAAACAAAAATTGAGAATATTATAAAAGAATTTAATATTCAATTAGAAACTTTAAAAAATTCATTCGGAGAATATATTAAAATTCAAATTAAAGAATATGATAAAAATCAACAAATTATAATTAATGATATTTATGATAAAATTGCCAAAAATACTTTATATGTTGAACAAATTAAACCAGAAATAGATAATATTAAAAAATATTGTAGTGAAGTAAAAAAAATTAAAGAAGAAATAATTGAAATAAAAAATGATATTCTTCAAAAAATGGATTCTACTGTTGAAAAAACTAAAAAAATGGATTTAACTGTTTTAAATGAATTAAATGAAGTGAAAAAAGAATTTAAAAATATTAAAAAGAGTATAGCAGGAATAGGTGAATTATTAATTGAAAATATTAATAATGAAGATGATAATGATAATAAAAGAGAAATAATTAGAGGTGAAATAATAAGTAATTTTAATAATACTGTAATTAATTTAATGAAAAATTTAAAAAATGAAAAACATTTAAATTATGTTTCAAAAAAAAGTGTAAAAATAGGAAATAAAGAAAATATAAAAAATAATAAAAGTTTAATTAAAATGAAATCAATGGTAATTCCTTCTATAAATCAAAGAAAAGCAAGTGAAATAAATTTATTATTTCCTATGAATTTTAATAATAGTAAAGTCATAGATGAAAAAGCTAATGATTCATCAAAAAATTCAAATTCTATGAAAAAATCTCACATTTCAAATATTAATAATACAATGAGTAACAATCAAATTGAAATATTATCTTATAATCAAGAAAATAATCATTCTCATCAAAAAAATTTAAAGATCTTTAAAAACAGTTTATTAAAGAAATCAATGCAAAAATCTTGTGAAGAAAAAAATGTAAATCTTTTGGAAAAAACAAATAAAAGTAATAGAAGTTTTAATTCTGAAGATGAAGAAATAATTTCTTCAAAAACAAATTTAAATTTTGAAGAAAATAAATCTAAAATAATAAAAAATGAATTAAAAAATGAATCTCAAAAAAATTTAAATAATTCATTAAAAGAAGATAAATTATTTAGAATTGAATCAAATTATATAAAATTAGATGTTCCAAAAAAAAAAAGTAAAAAAGTAATAAGTGAATCCAATAATTATAGTTCTCCAGTTAATATAAATAAAAATATAAATATTATAACAAATAATAACAGTACAGATAATAATAATGAAATAAATAATAAAATAAAAACTGAGAAAAAAGTAATTTTTAGAAATAGAATTGAAAATAAAAGAGATCATCCTTTTAAAGTTCTAAGTTTAAATGATATTCATTCACCTCATAATTCATTTAATAATAATAACTCAAATTATCTTAGTTATCAACAATTAAATATAAAAAATAAAGAAAATGAAAATCCAAATTCTATATATAAAAATCAAATAATGGTTACTTCAAATGATTCTCAAAATAAATTATCAAATTTTGAATTAGTTTCTGAAAATGATATTGTTGATATTCCTTTAACAAAAAAAAATAATTTAGAAATTGAGAAAAATAATAATAAACTTGAAAACAAAATAATTGAATTAGAATTTTTTACTAAGAAAAAATTTGATGAACTTGTTAAAGAAATTAAAAATTTTATTCCTATACATTTTAATTCATATATTAAAGATTATTCAGTAATTGAATCAAATTATAAAAAAAATCATAAGGTTCGTTTACATAGTACCTCATTACACACTAATAATAAAAATGTATTTTATTTACCAAAAAAATTTAATTCTAATAAAAGTTTGGATAATAATGAAAATTATTTAAAGACTACAATAAATTTTCACAAAAAAGATAAAAACCAAATATAATTTAATTTTTATAAATAAACAATGTATTTTATATATATCTAAATAGATATATTAATTATTATATTTTTCAAAAAAGAAAAATTTCTTATATTAAAAATTTAAGTATAATAAAATATTTTTGAATATAAATTTATTTATCAATCAAACCTAAAAACAAAAATAAACCAATATCAACAAAATATATAAAAATAAATTGATTAAAAATTTATTTTTTTCTCAAAATAAATACAAATAATACAAATTTAATTTTTTATTTATTATTATAAAAACTATTACTTTCACTAAGAATTCCGATTGCTTCTCTATTAACTTCATTAATAACAACATTTAATTCATTATTATCATCAATTTCACTATCAATAGAAAAATTAATGTTGTTATCCATTGAATAACCATTAATATTATTATTATTATTACTTCTTGTATCATTTGAAATTGGATAATTTTTTATTTTTGAATCTGAAGTAGAACAATTAGTATTTAAATTAAAATTTGAAAATGTTTTTAAACAATGTTTTTTTAACATTGAAATTATTTTTTTTTGTTCTTTTAGTTTTTGCTTATATTTATTGATAATATTTTTATAAAATTTTAACTGAAATTTTAATTTATCAATATAATCTCTATCATCAATATAATTATTAGTTAAAATAATACTTGAAAGATTTTCTTTATCTTTTTTTTTTTCATATTTCTCTTTTTTTTCAATAGGCTTATATTTCTTAATAATAGTACTTAAATCTAATTTAGGAATTATAACTTCATTTGATGTTGTTGTAGTTAAATATCTAAAATTTTTAATTTTATTTGGTAATTGAACTAAAGGAGAATCACAATTATTTTCATCTAATTCAATTTCTTCAATAATATTACCTTTATCATCTTCTATATAAAAACTTTTAAAATCATTATTTTCACTTTCATTTGAATCTTCTGTTAAAATATAACCAAAATTTTCTATATTTTCTAAATTTCTTTTTATTCTTTTTCCATCTTTTATATTTTGAATCATTTCTTTTAAAGAAATTATTTTTGTATTTAATTGGCTTATTAATTTTTGGGAATCGTTAAATAAATGAGAATATTTTATTATTATTTGTCTTGCTTCACATAATTCATTATTTAATTCTAAATTAAATTTACTTGGATTTGTACATATAAAAGTTTCTATATTAAAATCTTCTTTATATATATTTGATAATTCATTTTTATATTGTTTTATTATATTATCTTTTTCTATTAATTTATTTGATAATATAAATATCTTATTATTTGATTCTTTAATTTGTTCATCATAATTTTTTATTTTTTCTTTTATTTCTTGATTTAATAAACATATTTTTTTTTCCAAATTTAAATTATCATTATATAATTTATTATTTCTCTCTGTAATTTGATTATTTTCTTTTTGAAGTGAAGAAATAATTTCTGACATTTGATTTTTTGAATCTGGGTTTACAGATAAATTTTTTATTTGATTATTTAACATTTCCTTATTTATAGATAAGGTTATCTTTAAATCTTTTATTTGAGTCTTTAAATTTTTATTTTCTTTCATATATAATATTAATTTTTCTCCGTATTCTGATATTAACTTTTGAGAGGATATTTTTTCATTTTTCATTTTTTTATTTATAAAAAAGTTTCATTTTATTTTTTACAATTAAAATAAAAAGTGTTAATTTATTTATATAATCATATTTTAATTAATCTTGAAATATTATTCATTTCAATGTTAAATTTTTTAAAATTTTCAATGAATATTTTACTTTTCATATAAAAATTAATTTCATCATAATAATATTTAATAATATCTTTAATTGCAATAATATCATTTAATATTAATTTTCTTACTTTTAAATTAATATCTAAGTTATTATTTTCATAATCAAAAAGAAAATTTTTTAAATCATTTTTCATTATTCTTTTCTTATAAATTTGAGGAAATTTAATTAATAAAGTATTTAAAATTACAATATTAAAAGAGCCAGAATTTAAAAGTATTTTTAAATTATAAATTAATCTTGTTACAAAAGTAGAATTTTTTGTTTTTTCTTGAACACTGAAAATTAGCATATCTACTGAATATCTATTTTCTAGTAATTCTTCAATTAATTTTGAAGGTTTTTTCTTTTCTTTAATATAATCTCCTTTTTCAAAAATATATTCATTTTCCAAAAAAATAATTTTTTGTTGTGGAAAACTAGATTTACTTCTTTGATGAAAATTATTGATTTTTGGATTAGAAATATCATTTTTTTTATTTTTATTTAAATCTAAAATTTGTGTTTCTGTATTGTTTATTTTTTTATTAACAATATTAAAATTATTTTCATTTATAACACTATTTTGAGAAATATTACTTAATTTTGAATAATTATTACAGTCAGTATTTGATATAATATTTAACTCTGAATTATTAATTTTATATTTCTTGTTTAAACCACTATTTTGAATCATAAGATATTGATGTTTAATATTTGCGTTTTTAATGTATTTTATAATATTCTTTTTATTATCATAAACACTTATTTTTGAATTATTTGAATTATTATAAGATGTATTATTATCTGTATCAGTATTTTCATTTATACTTTCTCTTGTATTTGAATTTATTCTATAATTTCTATGACTTTTATTATTGTTTGAAAATAAAATCTTTGAATCATCTGAAATAGTATAAATATTAGCTGATAAATTATTATCCGAATTTTTATGACTTGAAATTATTTTTTTTGAATTAATAGATGAAAAATTAAATCTTGATGTATTTTCAGATATTTCAAAATTAATATTTTCATTATCTGAAGAAAATAGTTTGGAATTAAAATTTTGAGAATTTGAACTTATAGAATTTTGATTATATTTATGATTATTATTATTTGAAAAATTAATATATGAATTAAGATTATCAATATATAATACTGACTGACTTGTATGAGAATTATCAATTAAATTATTTCTTTTTGAATTATTATTGTATTCTTTTACGGAATTTTTATCAAATTCATTATTATTACTAGAATTATTTCCGAAATTTACAATTGGATTATTTGAATTATTTATATGTTCAATATTATAAATATCTTCTTCTGAATTATATTCATTATTATAGGTTCTAATTTCATCTTTTGAAAGAAATGAATTATTACTTATTGTTTTAGAATTATTAATATTTTCTTTCTTTAAATTATCATTTGGCTTTATATTTGTTAATTTGGAGTTTATAATATTATTATTATTAATTTCATTCATTAATGTACTTCTAATTATTGTTTTTTGATTATTTATTCCTCCTTTATTTAAATATTTACTTGAATTTATTTTTGAATTTTCAATATCAATACTAAAATTCTTTTTTTTTCTCCAATTATT
>JAEEGK010003714.1_pt1 | contig 37820 bp, 22 predicted proteins | sample 8958771 | NCBI WGS metagenome assembly JAEEGK01 (sample SAMN16246547, study PRJNA631951) | gut metagenome | biome: gut microbiome; feature: rumen; material: SC-attached | host: Bos | place: Iran: Karaj | collected 2018-10
TATCTTTGCATTCCCGTTTTGGTACTATGGCCGAGTGGTTAGGCACAGGTCTGCAAAACCTGCTACAGCGGTTCGATTCCGCTTGGTACCTCCAAAAAGCCTCTGGACGATTGTCCAGAGGCTTTTTACAACAAAACAAGAATAACTAACCATTACCAACCAGGGTTCTGTTTCAGTTCCGGGTTATTGGAGATCTCGGAGGCCGGGAAGGGGAAATACTCGCACTTCCCTTTTTCGAAGCTGTATTTCACACCCGTGAAGGCCTGAAGATCGAAGTAACGGATATTGTAAACCTCGTCGAAATTGGTACCGGACGCATTGAGGTCGGCACCGCTCTTTCCTTCTTTGTAACCGAAGAAAACCGGGAGGGTCGTATAATGGTCATTGAGTTCCGTCTCGGCATCGCCCCAACGGACCAGGTCGAAGAAGCGGGTCATCTCGCCCCACATCTCAAACCACTTTTCCTTCTTGACGTTAGACATGGACAGGACGTCGTACAGCGGAGCACCGGCACGGCGCGCGATCCGGTTCAGGCAATCCAGGCCCTTTCCGGTAGTCTCGTTCAGCTGGGCGCAGGCCTCGGCATACAGGAGCAGCACCTCGGCAAAGCGGAAATAGCGGCGGTTGACCTTCGTGTAGTTGTAGTTCTTGTTCACGATGTCCTCCGGCACCACGGTGAACTTGCGTTGCCAGAAACCGGTCGTCTCGGCGCAGTAATCGGCCGCATAGCCATAGGGGCAGTTCTTGTCGGGGACGGCCATCGAAGAAGAGGCCAGGTAAGCGCGGCGGTTGGGGTCCTGCAGGGTGCTGAACTCCACCAGGCCCATATCCAGAAGGTCCTCATAGGAATACATCCAGGCCTTGAAACGGTTGGAATGGATGCCCTCGTTGGCGATAATGGCGCGCAGGAACTTGTCGGTGGGCGTATAGTGGTTCCAACCGGCGTCGTATCCCTTCAGGTAGGAGCCTTCCCGGATCTTGAACTTATCCACACGGACAGGCGTGTAGGCGCCCCAGTTATCGGCCGCCGTCACCGTCTTGTAGTTGGAGTCGTCCACCACGGAGTTCGTCTCGAACAGGGACTCCCTGTTGTGGTTGCCCTTGGACGTGAAGAACAGTTCTCCCAGCTGGTCACCGGGAATGAGGTCGTACAGATGGGACTCGATGACCTGGTCCAGCGTAGTCTTGGCACCGGCGTAATCGCCGCTGTAAACCTGCGCCTTCCCCTTGAGGGCCAGGGCGAATTCCAGCGTAACACGGACCTTGCTCTTGTCGTCGATATTGTCCTTACTGTCCAGGGCGCCGGAATCGATCGCCTCGTCCAGCGTGTCGATGATCCACTTCCAGGCCTTGGCGGGCTCGGAATTGGGCTGGCGGAACTCGGCATTGCTCTTGAGGACATGGTCCACGATGGGAGGCGTGTTGAACATGCTCACCAGGTAGATGTACATCCAGGAACGGATGACCTTCGCCTCGGCCACGGCATTGCGCATCGTGTCAGAGGTGCCGGAGGAGAAATGGTCAATAACAAGATTGCTGCGGTAAACCACCGCGAACATGTCATTGTACACACGGCTCAGATAGCTCACGGTAGGGTCATACGTATAGAACATATACGAATGCAGCTGGTCCACGGAATAGCCCGCGTCGCAGACATAGACTTCGTCGGCCAGCTCGGCCAGGAAGGTGTAGAGATAGGTATAGAGACGCTTCTCCGGGGAATGGAGGATGCCGGAATAGACACCGGCCAGCGCTTCCTTGCAGTCTTCGTCGGTCTTGTAGAAATCGTCTTCGCTGATCACGCCCTTCTGAGGGATGTCCAGACGCGCCGGGTTACAAGAAATAGCCAGAACCAGGGCGGCAACAATGTATATATATCGTTTCATATGACAGTAAGGTTAGAAGGAAAGGTTAAGACCAAACATCACCCGCTTGGCGGTAGGATAGGTACCACGGTCCAGACCGCGTCCCTGTCCCTCGTCGTCACCGGCCACGACAGGATCGAAGCCGATGTACTTGGTGAAGGTGAAATAGTCGTCAAGAGACATATATACGCGCACTTCTCCCAGCTTGACCGCTTTCAGAAGCTTGGCAGGCAGCGAATAGCCCAACTGGATCTGGTTGATCCGGAAGTAGGAACCGTCAAAGACCATGGCGTCGGACTGCATCATCATGGAAGTATTGATGTACTTGAAGGCCGGGAAACGGCTCTTGTCGCCGGGGTTCCGCCAGGCATTCTCATAGAACGCGACAGGAAGGTTGCGGCCGACGAAATCCGGACGCATGCCGGCGAACCACACCTTGTTCCCCTGCGCGCCGCTGCCGAAGACCGTAAAGTCGAAGCCCTTCCACTGGGCCTGCAGCGTAATGCCATAGGTGAAATCAGGCTGGGCCGATCCCAGATACCCCATGTCGTTGTTATTGAGCTTGTCGTCCTTATCGACGTCGGTGAAGACAGGCTCGCCGGTCTCCTCGTTGGCGCCCTCATAATGCAGGCCGAAGAAACCCCACACCGGATACCCCTGCATGAAACGGGTCGCATAGTGGATATTGCTCACGCGCGTACCATTGATGAAGGTCAGCGTCGGATCCAGGAAGGTCACCTTGTTCACATTGCGGGAGATATTACCGCTGATGTTATAGGAAACCTCGCCGATGGTATCCTTCCACCCCAGTTCCAGTTCCACACCCTTGTTGCGCACGGAACCGGAGTTCATATAGACCGACTTCTGGCCGGTGATGAAGGAAGGCGTAACCGGAACGATGAGGTCGTCCGTGTTCTTCACATAATAATCCAGCGTCGCGGAAAGCCGGCTGTCGAAGAAGCGGGACTCCAGGCCGATGTCAAACTGCTTGGACTTCTCCCAGGAAAGACCCTCGTTGGCCAGCTTGTCGGGATAGGAAGCATTGGTGATATCGACCGTATCCCCCATCTGGTAGTTGCTGGCGCCCTTCGAGATGGTCGCGGCATACTGATAGTCGGACAGCACGCCCACATTACCGTTGATACCCCAGCTGGCGCGCAGCTTCAGGAAAGAGAGCGCGCCCAGATCCCTGGACTTCATCCAGGGCTCGTTGGTAATCGTCCAACCGGCCGACACGGAAGGGAAATAACCCCAGCGGTTCGTGACGGAAAGGACGGAAGAGTCAAAAGCGTCGGCGCGAAGGGAAGCCTGGACGAAATAGCGATTGTCGTAGCTGTAGCCCACGCGGCCGAAATAGGAAATGGAGGCCGATTTGGTGCGCGTGCCGCTCACCGTATCCACGGCGTTGTCGGTCGAATAATCCAGGTACCAGAAGTTGGGAGCGTAGCCCTTGAGGGTGTCGGTCGTGCCTTCGATGCTCACCGTGTTCTTCTCGATGTAGGACATACCGGCCATGGCGTCGAACTTGTGCTTCTTGGCCAGGGTGTAGGTATAGTTGATAAAGTTATCCCACTGATAGCCGAGGCCGTAATTGACCCGTTCGGTCAGATCGTGCATCGAGCTCTGGGTAACGGCGTTCACATAGTACGGAGCCGTATATCGGCCCGTCTCGGAGACATGCAGGGAATAACCGAAACGGGAGGTAAAGGTGAATCCCTCGAACGGAGTCAGGTTCGCGAAGATGGTACCGTCCAGGTTGATGTTCTCCCGGCGGCCGTCCCTGTACATATAGATGCTGGCCAGCGGGTTGGTCGTACGTTCGTTGAACATGGACGTGGTGATGTACTGGCCTGAAGGAACGGTAAGCACATCAAAACCGTTATCCAGCATCACCTGCATGTAACTGGGAACAGGCTCTGAGCCGCCGCAGACGGGCGGGGTCAGCGGATCCAGGGACAGCACGGCGGCCATGATGGAAACATCGCTGCCACCCATGGAGCCCAGGTTGTAGGAAGAACTGCGGACCTGGAACGTATTGGTGGTACCCATCTTGAGCCAGTCCTTGATCTTGTAATCGGCATTCAGCTGGACGTTGATGCGGCGGAACGTGTCACGGTCCCCGTACACGATACCGTCATTGTTCAGCACGGAAAGGGAGGTATAGAACGAACCGCGGTCGTTGGCGCCCTGGACACCCACCGTGTGGCGCTGGGCCGATCCGCCGGGCAGCATGAAGTCGAACCAGTCCGTATCCGTCTTCCCGTCCCAGAACTCGTCGATGGTCGTCTGGGTAAGGGCGCCGGCCCCCTTCATGAAATCCATGTACTGGGCGGCGTTCATCACGCGGGGATGGACACCCAGCTTCTCGATGGTATAACTGCCGTTGTAGAAGATCTTTCCAGTCCCCTTTTCTCCGGACTTGGTGGTAATGACGACGACACCGTTACCGGCCTGGGCGCCGTAAATGGCGGCCGAAGCGGCATCCTTCAGGATCTCGATGCTCTTCACGTTCTGCGGATCCACCGAGCTCAGGGAAGAGACCTGGAGACCGTCCACGATGTAGAGCGGATCGCTGGCCGAGCTGGAGTTCGAAGAAATACCGCGGATACGCACCGTGCCGATGGACCCCGGATCCCCGGAAGAGGAAATCACCTGCACGCCGGAAGTCTTGCCGGAAAATGCGGCGGCGACGTTGTCCACGGAACGGTTCTTCAAAGCCTCGCTGCCCACGGAAGCGATGGCGCCGGTGACGTCGCTCTTGCGCTGCACGCCATAGCCGATGACCACCGTCTCTTCCAGGATCTCATTGTCTTCCTCCATGAAGATGGAGAACTGCGTCTGGTTCCCGACAGGAATTTCCTGCGGATGATAGCCGATAGACGAGACGACCAGCACGCTGCCGGCCTTCACGGAAAGCTGGAAGGCGCCGTCTGCGTCCGTCACCGTACCGTTGGAGGTACCCTTTTCAACGACACTGGCGCCGACCATGGGGCCGACACTGTCGCTGACAATACCGCTTATCCTATGCTGGGCCCACAGCGGGAGCCCCAGCATAAAGGATAAAGCGATAGCGAAAAGCTTTTTCAACATAATGGGTTACTAGTTTAGTGGTAAAATAATGTGGTATAAGGTTATTCGTACTGGAACGCCCGGTAGGAATGGGGCGGAAGCGTAACCGCAGCCTTGGGAGAAGGAGCTACACGCGGGCCGAAGAAGAAGCCGCCAGGGGCGGGCTTAGCCACCGTAGCCGGAATCACTTCCCCGTTCTCGAGGTCCTTGATGGACTTGAGTTCCTTGCCGACCAGCTTGATATCCACGGGCGTATCGTTGAAGTTCTCCACGATCACGGTCTTGTTGTCATAGACGAACACGCCCACGCGGGAAGGACCTTCCATATAAAGGTCCAGGTCCTGGCTCATGAGGCGGCGGATCTCGTTGAGAACACCGGCAGGATAGTCATAAAGGTTGGCGAAATCGTCGGGAATGGTAAGGACATAGAGGTTGCCCTTGGAATACAGGCCGCGGTGCAGGATGGGCCAGCCGCTTTCTCCGCCGGTGAGCGGACGTCCGGCGCTGATCACCTCCCAGCTGTCGTTCGTGTAGTACTGGACCTGCGGGATGAGGATGTCCTTATCGGCCTTTCCATATCGACCGAAATCATTGACGAGGGCCTTGTAGGGGGCGGCGCGGAGCTCGCAGATATCGGCGATCTTCTCCGGGATGGCCTGCAGGAGGCCCGTCGTAATGAAGACGTCGCCGCCCTCTTTGAGCACCTTCTCCATCTTAGCGACGAGGTCGGGGTCCGCGGCGGCCTGGCTCGTCAAGAGCACCACCTTACGCCCTTCGGGGAAGGCGGAATACATGTCCATGGGCAGGCCGATCATGCCGAGGTAGTTCTGCAGGAACTCCTCTCCGGGGGCATGGAAGACCTTATAGGACTGGATGCCCACAGGATTGCCGAGCTTGCCGACGAGTTCGTCCGTCTTGCGCAGGACGACGTCCGCGATGCGGGCCATGGTGCTGGGCGTCACCGTCTCCTTGCCCTTCTTGAAGGGGGCCGACATTTCATCGTACTTCCAGCTCACCTCGCCGTCCTGCCAGGGGGCGCGGAAGCGGGGGTTCAGACGTACGTTCAGGAGCTGGCTGTAGTCGAAGAGCATGACGTCGCGGCCCTTGGCGATGGCCGTGAGGAAGAGCTGCTCGGCATAGCGGTCCATGCTCATGGAGATGCCGCCGGAGTCCACCCAACCGCCGCCGTTACGGCCGTCGGAGATGTTCTCGTAGTAGCGCATCACGTTGTAGCTGAGATAGTTCTGCAGGTGCTGGGCGCCGGCGGGATCGCGGGTCTCGGTGCCGGTCCAGACACCGTCGAAGATCTTCGGTCCCCACTCCAGGTTGAAGCCCAGGCCCTGGAAATGGTCGTACCAGTTGGGGTACTTGATGATGACCTTCACCTTGGGGTTCACCTTCTTGGCAGGGCCGACGACCAGGTTGCGGCCGGCCTCATTCATGAGCTCCAGGCGGTACTCGGTCCAGGTCCGGTTCCCCTTGGCGGCTATCTCCACGTCGGTTTTGCTGCTGGTGAAGAAGAAGTCGTCCAGGATGAACTCGTCAAAGTGTTTGGCGGTGTGCTCGGCCACCTTCCGGACCCAGGCGCGGTCCTTGGGATCCGAGTAGGCGAACGTCTCGAAGTTGTTGGCCTCGTTGATGGTATAGGTGATACCGCCGGCCACTTCGATGCCCCGTTTCTGGAAGAAGGCCTTGGCTTTCTCCAGGGTGGCGTCGTCCACCAGTTTCATGTCACGGTGCGTCTCCAGGTAGATTTTGTCCACGTCCAGCTGGTCGGAGATGGTTTTCCAGCTGGATTCCAGCCATTTCTGGTCTGCCATCTTTTCCACCTCGTAAGCACGGACATAGATGGACACTTTGAAGTTCTTGTGGGCGGCCGCCAGCGGAAGGGCACAAGCCAGCGACACGGCGGCCACGGATAGGATACGGTTGAAAGGTTGCATAGGAAATTGGAAATTAGTTCTGATGCAAAGATAACGAGACGGGACACTCGCAACTGTTTTGCCCGCAGCCAATAAGGTGCATGTTTGTGACAAATGACGGCAAAGAATGTCACAAGTAGCAGGTTTGTAACATTTTCGCGATACAAATGACACATTTTGGCTATATTTGTACCAACTGCCACATAACTTAACCATGCGAATAACACCGCTTTCCATCCTCATCCTCCTGCTGCAGGGCCTGCTCCTCCAGGCGCAGGAACAAGTCGCCTTCCGCAACCTCACCACGGCGGACGGACTCAGCAGCAACCAGATCAACGCCATCTACCGGGATTCCAGGGGCTTTCTCTGGGTAGGCACGGAAGAAGGGCTGGACCGTTACGACGCGTACGACTTCTGTAACTTCTCCATCCGGGACGGTCTCCCGGCCAAGAGCATTTCCAGCCTGTCCGAAGACCCCCAGGGACGGGTCTGGATCGTCACTTCCGACGGAAGCGTCTGTTATTCCTACGCCGAGGACCACTTCATCTCCGAAGAAAAGGCCCTCTCCACAATGGGAATCACCGTGAAGAGCATCGTAGCCGTAGGATCCAACGCGGACCACAGCCTGTTCTGGGTACAGGGAGCCGATGCGCTGGCCGTGTACAGCACCACCCAGAAGCGCGTAGTGGAGTTCGCCACCCCCGGCAGCAAATACGTCGTCCCCTGCGCGCAGGAGGAAACGGTTTACTATGCCGCCCCGGATGCGAGACTGTACCGGGCCGACCTGCGCACCGGAAACCAGGAGGAAATCCCCTGCCCTGAAGCCTACCGTACCCTGGCCGCCAACTACATCCCCAGGCTGTACGCCGACAAACGCGGCGGCCTCTGGCTCTACACCTACCGCACGAACTACCTCTTCCACTATACGCCCGCCGAGGGCTGGAAACAGGAATTCCTCCCCAGCACCGCCGGCCAGTTCAACCGCATCACCGCCATCGCCGAGGACTCCTCCGGCAACACCTGGCTCACCACCAGCCACGAAGGGCTCTTCCAGTTCAGGGCCGATGGCGCCCGCCAGCAGATGACGCACAATCCCGCCAGGCTGTTCTCCCTGCCGGGCGACAACCTGGTAGCCCTGCACATCGACCGGGACGACATTGTATGGGTGGGCAACTTCAAGCTGGGGCTGTCCAGCTATGCGCCGCGCTCGACAGCCATGATGCATTACAATGTAGGAGGAACCAACGACATCCTCTCATTCTGCGAAACGCCGGACGGCCTGTATCTGGGAACGGACGGCTCCGGCATGTTCCGGGCCGACCGTTTCGACGGCGAGTTCCAGCACGTCGCCACGGGAACCAACGTAATCAACTGCATCCTGCGGGACAGCCGGGGAGACCTCTGGCTGGGCTCCTGGGAAGGCGGCCTGGTCCGCCTGGGCCCGGACGGGCGCAGGAAGGCCGTTTACACCAGCCGCAACAGCGGCCTGGAGTCCAACGCCATCTTCCGCCTGCGGGAAGGGGCCGACGGGGCCATCTACATCGGCCTGTATCTGCGCAGCGTGCAGCGGCTGGATCCTGCGACGGGGACCTTTACGACCGTGTTCACGGAGCCATCGGCCCATATCTATGACTTCATTACGCTGGAGGACGGTACGCTGGTCGTGGGCACGTCGAACGGCCTCAGGGGGACGGACATCCTGCCCCTGAAAACCAGCATCAGCGAGCTGTACATGGACAGCAGGGACAGGCTCTGGATTGCTTCCAGGGACGGAGTCTGGTACTGGGACCAGAAAACGGGCCGGATCGAGCGGCTGGGCGTCAAGGACGGGCTGGCGGCCGAATCGGCCACGGCCATCACCGAGGACGCCGCCGGGCGCATCTGGCTGTCCACCTGCCACGGCCTCAGCTCGCTGGACCTCTCCGGCGAGACGCTTTTCGTGCAGAACTACGGCATGCAGGACGGCCTGGGCTGGACCGAATTCAATCAGCGATCCATCCTCACGCTGCAGGACGGCAGCATCCTGGCCGGAACGCCCCGGGGCTTCACGGCCATCCGCCCCAAGAACAGCTACAGCAGCAGTTTCGACATGCCCATCTTCCTCACGCGCGTCGATTATCCGAACAGGGGGCCGGAGCGGCGGCCGGTCATCGGCACGACGAAAATGGTCATACGCAATAACATGCTTCCCCTTTCGCTGCACTTCTCCTGTCTGGACTTCGACCGGCAGAACACCGTCTCCTACGAGTACAAGATCAAGGGTTTCGGGGACGAGTGGCTGCCCATGCAGAAGAACGTGGTCAAGTTCTCCGTGCTGCCTCCGGGACGGTACGAGCTCAGCATCCGGGCCTGCAACGCCCGCCAGGTCTGGTCCCACCAGGTGAAGACGCTGACCCTGATCGTCCGGCGGCCGTGGTACGCCAGCCGGATCGCCATCATCCTGTATATCCTCATCGCGCTGGCTACGCTCGCGCAGTATATCCACCACATCCGAAAGAAGAGGGAGCTGGACGCCGCCATCCGGCGCATCAACCAGGACGCCGAGGACCAGAAACGGCTGCTGGACATGAAGCTCAACTTCTTCGCTAACGTCAGCCACGAGCTCAGGACACCCCTTTCGCTCATCATCAACCCGCTGGACGAGTTCTTCAAGCGCTATCCGCAATATACGAACGGCTACCTCTCCACGGTCCGCAGCAACGCCGGTTACCTGAAGGAGCTCATCGACCAGCTGCTTTCCTTCCGCAAGATGGACGCCGGCGGCGAGCAGATGCACTACGTACACACCAACGTGATCCTCGTCCTCAACGACGTATTCATGGGTTACCAGACCTTCGCCGAGGGACGCCGGATCCAGTATAGCTTCCAGGCCCGTCCGCAGACGATCGTGATGGACTTCGACCGGGAGAAGATGATGAAGATCCTGCACAACCTGCTCTCCAACGCCTTCAAGTTCACCCCGGACGGAGGCCAGGTCGAAGTAGAGGCCTGCCTGGAAGACGAACAGCTGCGCCTGTGCGTGAAAGACACCGGAACCGGCATCCCCAAGGAGGACCGCGAGAACATTTTCAAGATGTTCTACCAGGTGGAGGACCAGGCGCATCCCAAGGGCGGCAGCGGCATCGGCCTGTATCTGGTGGATCAGTACGTGCGCATGCACGGAGGCAGCATCGAAGTCTCCGACAACGAGCCGCAGGGGACGGTGTTCTCCCTGCGGATTCCCCTATCGGCCCAAATCCCTTCGACGCAGGAGAAGCCTTTCTCTCCGACGGACATCCACCTGCTGCAAGGCCCCCAGAAGTTGCTGGACCGCGCCATCCTCCTGGTGGACGACAACGTAGAGTTCCTGGATTTCCTCGAAGAGAGCCTCTCCGGCCATTACCGGGTTTTCCGCGCGGCCGACGGCGACCAGGCCCTGGAACTGTTGCAGAAAGAGCCGATCGACCTCGTCGTGAGCGACGTCATGATGCCCAACAAGGACGGCCTGGAGCTGTGCCGGGACATCCGCAAGGACCCCCGCACCGCGCGCATCCCCATCCTCCTGCTCACCGCCAGGAGTGCCGATGAATTCCAGCTGGAAGGCCTCCGGGTAGGGGCCGATGACTACATCACGAAGCCTTTCAACATGGAGATCCTCCTCAGCCGCATCCAGAAGCTCATCGAAAAGCGGAAGTCGCCGGTGGAGCCCTCCCGCATAGATGTGACGCCCCTCGACCAGCAGTTCATCGAAAAGGCCGTCGCCATCGTAGAGAACAATCTGGCCGATGCCGCCTTCTCCGTCGAAGACCTGGCCACGGAGCTGGGCATCTCCCGCGGCCACCTGTACCGCAAACTCTCGGCGATGACCGGCAAGAGCGCCATCGAATTCATCCGCACCATCCGGATGAAACGCGCCCAGCAGCTCCTCGTCGAAAGCCAGCTCCAGATCGCCGAAGTGGCCTACCGCATGGGCTACCACTCCCCCAAGATCTTCAGCAAGCACTTCAAGTCCGTCTTCGGCGTCATGCCCTCCGAATACGTCCGCAGCTGGAAAAAATCCTAAATTTTCGGTCCGTCGAGGTTGGTTTTGGGAAGGGATGATTGTTAATAGTACGGTAAAACTATTAACCATTCATCTTTATTTATGCAAAGCTATTCAAAACTGCTGGGCCTGCTGTTCCTTTCGACGGCAGCCCTTGCCTCCTGTAAGAAGGAAGGCGTACCGGAGCAACCCGCGCCGGAACAGACCGTAACCGTCAGCTTCTCCGCCTCGCTCGCAGAAGACGACCTGACAAAGACCTACCTGAACGGTTCCAGCCTCAAATGGAGCCTCAACGACACCCTGAAAGTCCGCCAGGTCTATTACAAGAGCAACGTCATGAACTGCGAACTGGCCAACTCCGGAAAGCCCGTGGCCGATGGCAGCAACTACAAGCTCAGCGCCAAGTTCGCTGCCGCGGACGGCACCCCGGACGCCCACTTCACCGGCGGATACAAGTACATGTATCAGGGCTTCTTCCCGGGCGCCCTGACCGAAGCCTCCTCGAACGGCTCCGTCAAAGTCACCCTCCCCTTCTTCCAGACCGTACCCAGCCAGGACACCTTCGATCCCCGGGCCGATGTCCTCTATTCCGACGCCGTCTATGCCAAGAGCCAGCGCAGCGCCAGCCAGGGCAAGACCATCAACGGCATGACCTTCCACCGCCTGAGCGCCATCGGCGCCCTCACCATCTCGGGCAAGCCGTCATCGATCTCAAGCTCGGCCAAAGTCGAATACGTGGAGTTCAGTTCCGCAGGCAACGAAGCCCTGGCCGGAACCTACACTTTCAGCGTCAGCAACCCCAACACCGGCGGTACCCCGACCAACACCAGCAAGGTCATCCGCATCGATATGACCAACGTGGAGGCCGATCCCGGCAGCTTCAAGGTTTACTTCACATGCCTGCCCGTAAGCCTCAGTGGCTACAAGGTAAAAGTGATCACCGACAAAGGATCCTACGAGCGTTCCTTCACCACGTCCAAGACCTTCACCGCCGGCTCCATCACTTCCATCTCGGCCAGCATGGGCAGCGCCACCGTCTCCACCAGCTACAAGACCGTCAAGCTGATGACCTACAACGTAGCCGCCCTGAGAACCTATGGCCAGTATAACCTGAAGCAGGACATCTACGTTGACAACGGCCATTATTGGAAACCCAAGGGTGCCAGCGACTACGTCCGTTATACCAGAAACGACTTCACCAGAAGGGACAGTTCGGTCCAGCACAATCATATCGCCAACGTCATCGCCGAGCAGCTCGAGTCCAACGTCCCCATGCTGGTCGGTTTCAACGAACTGGACTGCAACAAAATGAGAACCCTGAAGGCCACGGCCAATGTCCGTAAGAAGAAGAATGATGACCATACCGATCCGATAACAGCGACCCGAACCGTTTTCCACGGATATCAGTTAAATATGATCAAAACAAGTCTGGAAGCAAACCACGGTTCCTGGTGGTTCTATTTCGCTCCTGCGATCACCTATTCCGGCAGCCTCCCTTCGGGCTACAGCGTTCCTGATGGCGAGCCGAAATTAATGTACGGAAACGGCGTGATTTCCAATAAGAAAGTCAAAAAAGACGCAGCCGGACATTACATGTATTCTCGTCTCCCCCTGAACGTAAAGCAGACTTACCCGAGCGAAGAAGAACGCGTTGTCGCCGTCCTGGAAACCGACGACTGCGTCTTTGCCTCCGTCCACATGGGGGGTGTTTCCGATGGAAACAGGACCGCCGTCATCCGGGACCAGATCCAAATCATGAACGAGTGGTTCATGACCAACTATAAGAACTACTCCAAGCCCGTCTTCATCTGCGGTGACTTCAACGCCTACCCCGAAGAGATCGACGACCTGATGTATTCCCACTGGAAACTCCTTTCCGTCACCAACGAGGCGACGCACAGTACAAACTGCCTGGACTACATCTTCTGCTTCAAGTATGCCAAACCGGCCTACACTACAGAATCCCATGTCGTCAAGACCGCGACCAACAGCAGCGCCCCTTACGGCATCAGCGCCCTCTCCGACCACCTTCCCATCGTCGCCACCGTCCGCATTCCCCAGTAAATTCGCCCTTGCATAGCATCGGCGCCAGACTTGCCGGCAAGAAAACCTTTCATTTGTCGGCAAGTTTTATTAACTTTGTGCTTTATGCACGCATATGCGCGCACGTATAGACATACACACGCACATGGAATACGCAGAAGCAAAGCACAAAATCGAACAGCTGAAGGCTACCCTCTGGGAGAATAGCCGGAAGTACTACGTAGAGAACGCCCCCACCATGAGCGACTACGAGTACGACCAGCTCATGCACGAACTGGAGGCCCTGGAAGCCCAGTACCCGGAATTCGCCACGGAGGACTCCCCCACCCGCCGGGTAGGCTCGGACCTGGAAGAAGACCGCAACGAAAGCGGCTTCGTCAAGCGCCTGCACAAGTATCCCATGCTCTCCCTCGGCAACACTTACAGCATCAAGGAAGTGGAAGAGTTCGCCGACCGTGCCGCCAAATCCATCAACACCGCCTTCACCTACTGCTGCGAACTCAAGTTCGACGGCACCGCCATCTGCCTGACCTACCGCAACGGCGTCCTGGTGCAGGCCCTCACCCGGGGAGACGGTGTCCGGGGAGACGACGTAACCGAGAACGCCAAACACATCTCCAACATCCCGCACAAGCTCAAGGGCACCGGCTACCCCGAAGAGTTCGAAATCAGGGGCGAAATCCTCATGCCCTACGAATCCTTCGACCGCCTGAACCACGAGCGCGAGCTCCAGGAAGAGCCCCTCTTCGCCAATCCGCGCAACGCCGCCAGCGGCTCCCTCAAGCTTCAGGACCCCAAAGAGGTGGGCCGACGTTCCCTCTTCTGCACCCTCTACCACATCCCCGCCGGCCAGGTGGACTACCCCACCCACGACGAAGCCCTCAAGGCCGCCCAGAGCTGGGGCCTTCCCGTCTCGGAGCACCGCACCCTGTGCAAGGACATCGACGGGATCGAAGCCTTCATCAGCCACTGGGACACCGCCCGCAAGGACCTTCCCTACGCCACCGACGGCATCGTCATCAAGATCAACGAAATGGCCGTCCAGCGCCAGCTGGGCTACACCGCCAAGAGCCCCCGCTGGGCCGTGGCCTACAAGTTCAAGGCCGAGCAAGCCTGCACCCCCATCCTCTCCATCGACTACCAGGTAGGCCGTACCGGAGCCGTCACGCCCGTCGCCAACCTGGAACCCGTGCTGCTGAGCGGCACCATGGTCAAACGCGCCACCCTGGTGAACGAAGACCAGATGCGCTCCCTGGACCTCCACGACGGAGACTGGGTGTACGTAGAAAAAGGCGGAGAAATCATCCCCAAGATCACAGCCGTAGAACCGTCCAAGCGGCAGCCCGACGCCAAGGAGCCCGTCTTCCCGCAAGTCTGCCCGGACTGCGGCACGCCCCTGGTGAAACCCGAAGGCGAAGCCCGCTGGTTCTGTCCCAATACTACCGGATGCCCCACCCAGATCAAGGGCCGCATCCTGCATTTCCTGTCGCGTAAGGCGATGAACATCCTGGCCGGCGAAGCCACCGTGGAACAGCTCTACAACCTGGACATGGTGCATTCCCCGGCCGATTTGTACAACCTCACCGAGGCGCAGCTCCTCCTCCTCGAAGGCTGGAAGGAGCGCAGCGCCCGCCGTTTCCTGCAGAGCCTCCGCGACTCCCGCAAAGTCCCCTTCGAGCGCGTCCTCTTCGCCATCGGCATCCGCTACGTAGGAGAGACCACCGCCCGTGACATCGCCCGCCACTTCGGCAACGTGGAAGCCATCAAGGCCGCCACCCGCGAGGACCTCCTCTCCGTCCCCGACGTAGGAGAGGTCATTGCCGATAACGTACTGGCCTATTTCCAAAACCAGGCCAACCTCCTGGAAATCGCGCGCCTGCAAAACGCCGGCCTCCAGTTCTCCCTCGGAGAAAAGGCCGAAAAGAAATCCGACCTCCTGGAAGGCAAGACCATCGTCATCAGCGGCAACTTCAGCATCTCCCGAGACGACATGAAGGCCCTCATCGAGGCCCACAGCGGCAAGAACGGCTCCTCCGTCAGCTCCAAGACCACCTACCTCCTGGCCGGCACCAAGCCCGGCCCCGAAAAGGTCAAAAAGGCCGAAGAACTGAACATCCCCATCATCGACGAAGCGGCACTCTACGAAATGATAGAGATGCCCGGTCAAGCCGGGCATGACGAAACGGGTGCCGGGCATGACGAGAATGGTGATATTGAACCTACGTTATTCTAAGACATGATCGGGAAGTTGTTACATAAGATTGCGGTGATGATCCGATGGGCGTCCATCTGGATCACGCGCATCATACGCTTCCTCATGCACGACCTCTGGCTGCTCGACGAGGACGACTTCTCCCGTTGGAAGGCCCGGCTGGTGCGGGACCTCAAGACCGTGGTCCTGATGATGAACACCTTCATGGACCAGAAGATCGGCTACCAGATCACCGCCCTGGCGTATAAGAGCATGCTCGCGGTGGTTCCCGCCATCGCCATCGGCTTTTATCTCACCGACGGCCTCGGCCTGCGGGACAAGTTCGCCGAAGTGCTGTACACCAACCTGGGAGACCAGCACATCACCGAAGTGCTGCTGGGCGCGGCGGACAACATCGTCAAGACGGCCGAATCCGGCCTCTTCGGCTTCATCTCCATGGCCTCCTTCGTCTGGATCGTGCTGTCCCTGATGATCACCGTGCGCCAGGTGTTCAACAACGTATGGAAAGTGGACAAGGAAAGCAACTTCCTCAAGATGATCGGCATCATCATCGGCATCACCATCCTCTCGCCCTTCGTCGTCATCATCCTCTTCTCGGGCTCCGTGGTCTATTCCCACGTCCTGAACTTAGTCTTCCCCAGCAAACTCGAGTTCTTCGACGGACTCAAGTCCCTGCTGTCGTGGCTTTCCTTCGCAGGTATCAGCGTGCTTATCATGAGCGCGATGTATAAATACATTCCCGGAACCAAGGTGCACTACAGGCATGCCCTGAAAGCCGCCATCATTTCGGGTATCGCCTTCGCCGGAGTACAGTACCTGTACCTGGAAACACAGGTGATGGTCGCCAAGCAGAGCGCCGTTTACGGCGTGCTGGCCGCCGTCCCCCTGTTTATGATCTGGCTGAATCTGGGATGGACCATCATCCTGTACGGCGCGGAACTCTCCTTCGCCTTCCAGAATGTGGACAGCCACCGGATGAGCATCGAAACCTTGAATCAGTTGAACGAAGAAGCGGTGCGTACACGCAAACAACGCTTCCAGAAGAATCTGTCTCTATGAGTTTTTCCCAGTTTACACCTGAAGATTACGAGGTTATATCCCGAGACTATGAAAAACTCCGGGAAAGTGCCCGAAAACGCTGCGCCAACGAAGCGGAACTGGAAGTGGTGCAGCGGGCCTTCGAATTCGCCAACGAGGCGCACAAGAACGTGCGCCGTCGCAGCGGCGAGCCCTACATGCTGCATCCCATCGCAGTGGCGCAGATCGTAGTGGACGACATCGGCCTGGGTTACAAATCCATCTCGGCCGCCCTCCTGCACGACGTAGTCGAAGACACCGACTACACCGTAGAAGACCTGCGGGAGCGATTCGGAGACAAGATCGCCACCCTCGTGGACGGCCTTACCAAGATCAAGAACGTACTGGATACCGAACAGAAGACCCGCAGCACGGACCTCTCCCAGCAGAGCCTCCAGGCCGAGAACTTCAAGCGCATCCTCCTCACCATGAACGACGACGTGCGCGTGGTCCTGATTAAACTGGCCGACCGCCTCCACAACTGCCGCACCATCGAGCACATGCCGGAGCACAAGCGGGACAAGATCCTGTCGGAGACCATGTTCATCTTCATCCCGCTGGCTCACCGCCTGGGTCTGTACAGCATCAAGAGCGAACTGGAGAACATCTGGCTGCGTTACAAGGAACCCGAAGCCTACGAGGACATCAAGTCCCGCATCGACCGCAGAGTGGCCGAAAAGGGCAAGGAACTGTCGGACTTCATTGCCCCCATCGAGGAGGCCCTGAACGCCGCCGGCTTCAAATACGAACTCAAGAAACGCGTCAAGACCCCCTACTCCGTCTGGCGCAAGATGCAGTCCAAGGGCGTCAGCTTCGACGAAGTCTTCGACCTGTACGCCATCCGCATCATCTTCGACAACGACCCCGAGTCCAACGAGAGCGAGCGAGACCAGTGCTACCACATCTTCTCCATCATCACGGGCATCTACCGCTACATGCCGGAACGCCTGCGTGACTGGGTGAAGCACCCCAAATCCAACGGCTACGAAGCCCTGCACTGCACCCTCCTGAGCAACCAGGGCATCTGGGTGGAGGTCCAGATCCGCACCCGCCGCATGGACGACATCGCCGAAAAGGGCATCGCCGCCCACTGGGCCTACAAGAAGCACGGCCTCATGGGAGACGGCGACTACGAGATGGACAACTGGATCAACCGCATCAAGGAGATCCTGGTGAACCCGGACATCAACGCGCTGGAACTGCTGGACATCATCCACAACGACCTTACCGCCACGGAAATCTACGTGTTCACCCCCAAGGGAGAGCAGCGCAGCATCCAGAAGGGCGCCACGGCCCTGGACTTCGCCTACCTCATCCACTCCGAGGTGGGCCACAACTCCATCGCCGCCAAGGTGAACCAGAAACTGGTCACGCTGGACCACGTCCTCAAGACCGGCGACAAGGTGGAGATTATCACGGCCGAGGACGCCAAGCCTCAGCCCGAATGGATCAAGTTCCTCAAGACGCACCGCGCCCGCACCCTCGTGACGGACTATTTCAAGGCCGAGCGCAAGCAGACGGTCGATTTCGGCCGCAAGTCCCTGGAAAGCGCGGCGGAAGCCATCGGCCTGAAGCTGGACGAGGCCCTGCTGCAGCGGCTTGAGGTGGCGTACAACGTCAGCTCGCGCGAAGAGCTCTATTACGGCGTCGGCATCGGCACCATCTCCCTCGAAAACCTCGAGGAGGTGATGAAGAAGTCCAGCGGCAGCCGCCTCTCCTGGATCCGCCGCATGCTGCGCCTGGAGAACAAGGCCGATAATAAGGAATCCGCCGGCGAGCAGTACATCATCGGCAGCATGGATCCCAATGCGCCGCGCTTCCACATCGCCACCTGCTGCAACCCCATCCCCGGAGATCCCGTGGTGGGCTTCAAGGCGCCCGACGGCACCATCACCATCCACAAGAAGTCCTGCAAGGTGGCCGAGACCATCGCCGCCACCCACGGAGACTGGGTCGTCGTCCCCAAGTGGCTGGAACAGGCCGAGGACAACTCCTTCCTGGTGCGTGTCTCCCTCAAGGGCATCGACCGCGTGGGCATGCTGAACGACATCACCCGCTACCTGTCCCTGGTGATGGGCGTGAACATGCGCAAGCTGAACCTGCAGGCCGAAGGAGGCCTCTTCGACGGCTACATCGACCTCTACGTCAACTCCAGGGACATCCTGGACAAGATGATCAAGAAACTGTCTTCCATCGAAGGCATTGAAAAAGTTACCAGAAGCGAACTATGAAGTTGAAAAAATTCATTCCCCTCATACCCGCAACCCTAATCCTGGCGAGCCTGATCTTCCCCTCCGGCTGCGCCAACACCACGCAGCCCCCGTCCGGCGGCGACAAGGACACCATTCCCCCGAGAATTACCAAGGTGACGCCTTTCCCCGGCACCACGGGCGTGGATCCGCACAACACCAAAATCGTCTTCACCTTCAACGAATATGTGAAGATCAAAGATGCCAACGGCGTGTTCCTCTCTCCCCCGCTGGAGAAAAAGCCCAAAGCCGTCATCAAGGGAAAATCCGTCGTCGTCACCTTCGAGAGCGACCTGGACACCAACACCACCTATACGCTGGACCTGACGGGCGCCATCGCCGACAACAACGAAGGCAACCTCTTCCCCGGCTTCACCCTGGTGTTCTCCACCGGCAAGCAGATCGATTCCCTCTGCATGACCGGACAGGTGCAGGACTGCAATACCCTCATGCCCATCAAGGGCGCCACCGTGATGCTGTATAAGGATCAGGCCGATTCCGCCGTCTTCCTCAAGCGTCCCGTCGCGGCCGCCAAGACCGACGACTGGGGCTTCTTCAGCATCCGCAACATCCAGGACACAGTCTATCGCGTCTATGCGATCAAGGACGAGAACAACAACAACAAGTACGATCCGGAGAGCGAGCGCATCGCCTTCCTGGACAGCCTCTTCCGTCCCGACATCACCTACAGCGACACGCTGTACGAGTTCAAGAAGTTCGAGATGAAGGACACGGCCCTCTGCCTGGCCCGTAAGGCCCAGGTAGAGCTGAACCTCTTCCGCGAGAAGCCCACCAAGCAGATGGTGGTGAAAAAGGAGCGCGTCGGGGAAAGATCGGCCTATCTCACCTTCATGGCGCCGAATACCGTCGTGCATGACCTTCGCGTGAAGGGCCTGCCCCGCGGCAAGGTCATCTCCCAGTTCAACCCGCAGAAGGACTCCCTCGAGATCTGGGTGAACGACCAGCGCAAGATGCCCGACACCCTGCAGCTGGTGCTCAAATACGACAAGACCGACTCTACCGGCCAGCTCAAGATGACGCAGGAGAACATCCGCCTGGCCTACACCAAGGAAATGCGGGCCGAGCTGATGAAAAAGAAGCAGAACACCCGCGGCCCCAAGCACGAGGACACCATCGCCGTCATGACCACCAAGGCCGAGGCGAGCGTCATCGAGCAGTACGGCTTCGACATCGAGTTCAAGTACCCGCTCATCGAATCGGCCTGGGATTCCCTGAAGTTCCGCAGCGTGAACCCGCGCCAGCAGGAAGCACGCGGCAAGGTGACCGTCATCAAGGACTCCACCAACCTGCGCCACTTCCGCGTGATGCCCACGGAGCCCTTCATGGTGGGTTACGACTACTATCTCAAGATCCCCCACCGCATCTTCCGGGACATCAACGGTTACTACAACGATTCCACCGAACTGAAAGTCACCCTGCCCACCGACGAGAAGCTCAGCTCCATTTCCCTGGAGCTGACCGGTGTGCACAACAAATACATCATCGAGCTCCTGAACGAGAAACGCGACAAGGTCATCCGCAGCTTCATCGTGGTCAAGGACGGTCCCGTGCTCTTCCCCTACCTGGCCAAGGGCAACTACTGCGTCCGCATGACGGAAGATATCAACGGAAACGGCATCGTGGATACCGGTAACCTGCTGGAACACCGCCAGCCGGAGAAGGTGCGTTTCTTCAAGGTACAGGACCAGTTCCTGATCAAAGTGCTGGAGAAAGCCGAAATGGTATGGGATGTGAATATGGAGGAACTGTTCCGATGAAAAAACTGATCTTACTTGCGGCCCTGAGCCTGGCCGCCCTTACCGCCCACGCGCAGGTGAATCTCGAGAAGGAGTTCTTCTCCCTTCCCGACAGCATAACCACGTCCTATCTGGACAGCATCGACGTGCAGATCGCCCCGCCCAACGACTACTGGATGGCGGGCGTGTACGGCGGCGCCTCCATGCAGATGGGTTTCTGGAACCCGGAACGCAACGCCACCACCATGTGGAACAGCCCCGTGTACGGCTTCTCCGTCATCCGTTACTATACCATGTTCGGCATCTTCCACAACATGGGCCTGGAGTTCGGCGCCCAGATGAACTACGAGGGCTACGAGTTCAAGGAGAACAAGGAAACCCATTACAGGACCACGGAGACCGGCGCCTACAAGGCAGTCATGAAGGTGCCCGAGGCCTTCGCCCTGGCCCACTTCCACGTGGACTTCGGCGAACACTTCAAGATGCTGGCCAAGCTCGGCATCTACGGCGGCTACCGCAGCAGCATCACCCGTACGCTGGACGAGACCTTTATCGGCACCGCCTACGAGCAATACCAGACCCAGTTCCGTGACTACGACTACCGCTACACCTACGGCGTGCAGGGCGGCCTCGGTTTCGCCCTCATGTTCGAGCCCATTGAATTCCATGTGACCGCCCAGGCCAAATGGGGCTGGAACAGTTTCTGGCGGCCGGACTATAACAGCCCGTACTACTACCGCTACGCCTATCCCCTGGACGGCGCCGTCACCTTCGGCGTCTATTACCAGTTCACGCCCCGTTATGGGCACACGCGCGGCCAGCTCAGGAAACTGGCCCGCAAGATGATTCAGGAACAACAGAACCAGCATGAATAATATGATGAAGACAAGGACCGTCCATGTAGGAAAGGTCCTCATCGGCAGCGACCACCCCATCGTGGTCCAGACGATGTGCAACACCCATACCTCCGACGTAGAAGCCACCGTCGCGCAGTGCGGGCGGTTAATCAAGGCAGGCGCCGAGATCATCCGCATCACCGTGCCCTCCCTCTCCGACGTCCCCGCCCTCCAGGAAATCCGCCGCCGCGTGCAGGCCGATGTCCCCCTGGTGGCCGATATCCACTTCAGCGCCGAGGTCGCCATGGCCGTGGTGCCGGTGGTGGAGAAGATCCGCATCAACCCGGGCAACTTCCACCCCAATCACGACAAGGCCCGAGAGCTTTTCGGCCAGTTCCTCGAGAGGTGCAAGGAGTACGACCGCGCCATCCGCATCGGCCTGAACCATGGCTCCCTGGGCAAGTACATCGTGGAGAAGTACGGCAATACGCCGCAGGCGATGGCCCTCGCCGCCATGGAATGGGTCGAGATGTGCATAGAGGCCGATTTCTACAATGTCGTCGTGTCCCTCAAGGCTTCCAACACGGTGGTCATGGTACAGGCGTACCGCGAACTGGCCCGCCTGATGAAGGAGCGCGGCGTGGTGTTCCCGCTGCACGTGGGCGTGACAGAGGCCGGCAACGGCGACAGCGGCCGCATCAAGAGCTGCGTAGCCATCTCTACGCTGCTTTCCGAGGGGATCGGTAATACGATTAGAGTGTCTTTGACAGAACCTCCGGAGAACGAGATTCCGGTGGCGCAGTACCTGGCCCAAAGGTATGGGATGCCCGGTCAAGCCGGGCATGACGAAAAGGGCACCGGGTCCCTACACCGTCATGGCCGACCTGATCGGCCATCTCGCGAAGAGAGCATCCTGAAGGCTGCCTGCGACTGGGGCGCTCCCCTGCTGAACCACGAGATCGACGACATCCCCATCGAGGACGAGTACCTGAAGGACGAGATCCTGCAGGCCTGCAGACGGCGTTTCTACAAGCCGGAATACATCGCATGCCCCGGCTGCGGACGAACGCTCTACGACCTCGAAAACACCTTTAATAAGGTAAAGGCCGCGACGTCCCAGTTCAAGGACGTAGTCATCGCCGTGATGGGCTGCATCGTGAACGGCCCCGGCGAAATGGCCGACGCAGACTATGGCTACGTCGGGGAAGGTTTCGGCAAGGTTACCTTATATAGAAAGAAAGACCCCGTCCTGAGGCATATACCCGAGGACGAGGCTGTAGAAAAACTGGTGGAGTTGATTACTGCTGATCGGGCAGAATAGCCAGCACCGATTCCACGGCGCGGACGGTGTCACCCACCTTTACTTTGATTTCGGCTTCCAGCGGGACGAACAAGTCTATGCGGGAGCCGAATTTGATTACACCGCACTGGTCTCCGCGGTACTCCATCTTGCCGGGCTCGGAATAGCACACGATACGGCGGGCGAAGGTGCCGGCAATCTGCTTGAAGAAGACCTTGCCGTAGGCGTTGCTCAGGCAGGAGGAAGAGTGCTCGTTCAGCTCGGAGCTCTTGGGATGGAAGGCCAGGAGGTATTTACCGGGGTGATACTTGTAGTACTCTACCATGCCGCTGATGGGCCAGAAGTTGCAGTGCACATCGAAGAAATCCATGTAAACGGAAATCTGGATGCAGTCCTTCCTGAGGTATTCCTTCTCGAAGACCTGGTCCACGATGACCACCTTGCCGTCGGCCACGGAGGTGACCAGGCGGTCGTTGTCCGTGAAGGGCGTCTCGCGGTTGGGCACGCGGAAGAACCAGGTAATGAAAATCATGAAAATGACCATCATGGCACACAGCGGCACGCTGATCCACAGGATGGGGATGAACCTGGCCGCCAGGAAAATCAGGACGGCACAGATACACCAGCTGGTGAGGATGGTTCCGTAGGAGTCATTGTCAATTTTGATCCACTTCATAGGGGTCTGTATTATACGAGTTCAAAAATAAGCAGGTAGATGTAGCCGGCCGGAATGGCGAACAGGGCGCTGTCGAAACGGTCCATGAGGCCGCCGTGTCCGGGGATGATGTTACCGGAGTCCTTGATGCCGGCGGCACGCTTCCACAGGGACTCGAAGAGGTCTCCGAATACGCCCATCACGTGCATGATGGCCGCCATGGCCAGGCAGTGGACCATGGGGATGCTCACAAGGCCGGTCCAGTTGATGATGGCGCCGGCGAGCATGGCCGTCAGGAGACCGCCGATGTAGCCGGCCCAGGATTTCTTGGGAGAAATGGTGGGGCACAGCTTGGCGGGCCAGACTTTCTGTCCAAGGAGCAGGCCGAAGCAGTACGCTCCTACGTCCGAAGCCCAGATGATGCAGAAGAAAGCCACCATCAGCAGGCCGCTGAACTCGCCCTCCTTGAACACGATCACGTTGGACAGGGCCAGCGGAAGGCCGATATAGAGAAGACCGGCATAGAGGAAGCCGGTTTTCATATACTCAGAATGGTCTTTCACGAACAGAGAGCAAACCATGAGGCTGAGCACCAAAGGCAAACATGCCAGAAGGGCCCAAGAAAGAGAATCTCCATCATATAAGGCTATGCCGGTACTGATGAAACCGGCCAAGCCAATACAAGTAGCCCAGAGTTGTAACTTCCTGTAGGTGCTGCCCATGGTCATACGGTAGAACTCTTCCATCATCAAAATGGTAATCATACCAAACAGGAAGATGAAGGCCCACCTGTTAAACAGAAGACCTCCCAGCATCACTGCCAGGAAGATCAATCCGAAAATACTGCGTTTTACAGTCGTATTCATGCCTGTTCCTTATCTTGGATGAACTGATCGTCGGCCTCGGGTTTGACCTTCGGGCCCAGGATCCGTTCGATATCTTCTGCAAAGATAACTTCTTTTTCCAGAAGGAGGGCGCCCAGCTGCATGAAGCCTTCCTTGTTCTTCTCGATGAGCTGCGTGGTGCGGTCGTGGACTTCCTTCACGATGCTCTTCACCTCCTGGTCCATGACCTCGGCGGTTTTCTCCGAGTAGGGTTTCACAAGATTGTATCCCTGGGAACCGGTGGAATCGTAGAAGCTCAGGGTACCGACCTTGTCGCTCATGCCGTAGTACTGGACCATGGCGTAGGCCATGCCGGTCATGCGTTCAAGGTCGTTCAGGGCGCCGGTGGAAGGTTCTCCGTTCAGGATTTCCTCGGCCACGCGACCGCCGATGAGGACGCTCATGCGGTCCATCATGATGCTGCGGCTCCAGTTCTTGCGCTCCTCGGGCAGGCTCCAGGTAAGACCCAGGGCGTTGCCGCGGGGGATGATGCTCACCTTGAACACGGGATCTGCATACGGCAGCAGCCAGCCCACGAGGGCGTGACCGGCCTCATGGTAAGCCGTCGTGCGTTTTTCAGCGGGAGTCATGATGGTATTGGACTTGCGCTCCAGGCCACCGACGATACGATCGACAGCGTCCAGGAAGTCCTGGTGCATCACGGCCTTGTGGTCCCGGCGGGCGGCCGTCAGGGCAGCCTCGTTACACACGTTGGCGATATCGGCGCCGGAGAAACCGGGGGTATGCTTGGCCATGAACTCTACGTTGAAGTCCTCGCCTACCTTAATGCCGCGCAGGTGCACCTTGAAGATTTCTTCACGTTCCTTCAGTTCGGGCAGTTCCACATGGATCTGACGGTCGAAGCGACCGGCACGCATGAGGGCCTTGTCCAGGATATCGGAACGGTTGGTAGCCGCCAGCACGATGACGCCGCTGTTGGTACCGAAGCCGTCCATCTCGGTGAGGAGCTGGTTCAGGGTGTTTTCACGCTCGTCGTTGGAGGTGAAGCCGCCGTTCTTGGCGCGGGCGCGGCCCACGGCGTCAATCTCGTCGATGAACACGATGCAGGGAGCCTTCTCCTTGGCCTGGCGGAAGAGGTCGCGTACGCGGGACGCGCCCACGCCGACGAACATCTCCACGAAATCGGAACCGGAGATGGAGAAGAAAGGCACGTTGGCCTCCCCTGCCACCGCCTTCGCCAGAAGGGTCTTACCCGTTCCGGGAGGGCCGACGAGCAGCGCGCCCTTGGGGATCTTGCCACCCAGGGCCGTGTATTTGGCGGGGTTCTTCAGGAAATCCACGATCTCCATCACTTCCTCCTTGGCGCCGTACAGGCCGGCGACATCCTTGAACGTAACGTTCACTTCTCCCTTCTCGGTCTCACGGGCAGTGGACTTGCCGGTATTGAAGGGGTTCATACCGCCGCCGGGACCGCCCGCAGCACGGTTGGCGCCGCGGAACATCAGGACCCAGAATACGATGAGGATCACGAGGGGAAGGACCATCTGGAGAATCTCCATGAAGACGTGGTCCTCGTTCTTGATCACCACCTTGAACTGCTCGATGGGGGCGAGTTCGGCGTTCAGGGAAGAGAACGTCACCTCGGGATCGAACTTGGTGGAAACCAGGAAATAGAACTGCGGAGCGCGACGGGGAGGAACCCCGCCACGGAACTTGTCCGAGTATTTGGCAATACGGTCCGGGCGCATCTTGACTTCTCCCTTGAAGTCGTTGCGCACGAAGGAAATCTCAGCGACATCACCCTTGCGGATCATCTCCTGCACCTCCATCCATTCCACCTTCTCAGGCTGGGAGCTCTGCGTGTTGTTGAACAGCAGATAGCCGATGCCGATGAGGACGATCAAATAGAGCCAGGAGAAATTGATGCTGACGCTGAATATCTTATTCCCTTTAGGGTCTTTCTTATCTTCTTTCATTTATTCTTCCTTTGCTTTAGTAGCGGAGACCTTGCGCTCCCTGTATTCTTTGCGGGGTACATCGGCCCAGAGAGCCTCCAGGCGATAGAACTCGCGGTATTCCTTGAGGAAGATGTGCACCACGATGTTACCGTAGTCCTGGATGATCCAGAAATTGTTTCCTTCTCCCTGGGAACGGTAGAGCGTGTGGCCCTCCTCTTTCATTTTCTCTGCGATATTGTCTGCGATGGCGCCCACCTGGGTGGTGTTGGAGCCGTCGCAAACCACGAAAAAGTCCGTGATGGAACCGTCTATCTTTCTGAGGTCCAGGGACACGACGTCCTGGCCTTTCTTGTCGATGATGGCATCGGCGATGAGCCGAAGATCATGAGTAATCATATAGTAAATACAGTTTTATTAACATACAAAGATAAACAAAAATAAAGCCATTGCAAAGTGCAACGGCTTTACTGACAATTTGGCATGAAACCCTATCCACGCATGGCCTCGATGGCCTTGACGGGGTCTTCGGCCTTGAAGACGGAACTGCCCGCGACCAGCATCGTAGCGCCCGCGGCGATCACTTCCGCCGCATTGCCCGGGCCGATGCCACCGTCGATCTCGATGGGAACCTCAGGGCGGCCGATGCGCTCCAGCTCGGCCTTGACGGCACGTACACGGGCGACGGACTCCGGGATGAACTTCTGGCCGCCGAAGCCGGCGAAGACGCTCATGATGAGGACGAAGTCCACCTTCGGGAGCAGCGGGAAGATCTTCTCCACGGGGCAGTCCGGGTTGATGACGATGCCCGCCTTCACGCCCTGCGCCTGGATGAGTTCGATGACGGAGGCCGATTCCTCCCGCGCAGCCTCGTAGTGGAAGCTGATGTACGCGGCGCCCGCCTTGGCGAAGCGTTCCACGTACTTTTCCGGGTGGACGATCATCAGGTGCACGTCCAGGGGTTTCTGAGCCTTTTTTGCGATGGCTTCCACGATGGGAAAGCCGTAAGAGATATTGGGTACGAAGGTGCCGTCCATGATATCCAGGTGGAAGATGTCGGCGTAGCGGTTCACCATTTCCACATCCTTTTCCAGATGCAGGAAATCGGCCGAAAGCATGGAGGGAGCAATCTGTACCATAGTCTATTCGAAGTTAAGGACGACGTCGTTCAGGTGGGCGACAAACTTGTCCAGGGAAGCCAGTTCCAGCTTTTCTCCCGGGGCGTGAACGCCGCGGAGGGTGGGGCCGAAGGAGATCATGTCCAGGTTCGGGAACTTCTCCAGGAAGAGGCCGCACTCCAGACCGGCGTGGATGGCCTTGACCTCCGGCTCGTGGCCGAAGAGCTTCACGTAGGACTTGCGGGAGACCTCCAGCACGTGGGACTTGAGGTTGGGTTTCCAGCCGGGATACTCTCCGTGGTGCTCCACGTCGAAGGAGCCCAGGAAGAAGGCGGCCTCCACCTTTTCGGCCATGGCGTGCAGCTCGGATACGACGGAACTGCGCTGGCTGGTGATGACGGTTACAACGTCTTCTTTGATATGGACGGCGGCCAGGTTGGTGGAAGTCTCCACCAGGCCGGGGATATCCACGGACATCTTCTCCACGCCGTGCGGGCAGGCCAGCAGGGTGGCGATCAGGTTGGCGGCATCCCCTTCGGCGATGGGTTTGATCTTGCTTTCCACGGCTTCGCAGCTGGCGCGGACCTGAGGGTCGGAGGAGGCGAACTCGGCGGCGAGGAGGTCGCTGAAGGCTTTGACATCGGCCTGCATTTCTTCCACTTCGTCGGCGGGGACGGCGATGATGGCCTCGGCCTCGCGGCAGATGGCGTTGGGTTTGTTGCCGCCCTCGATGGTGAGGAGCTGGAAGTCGTACTGCAGTTCGGTGAACAGGAAGCGGACCAGTTCGCGGATGGCGTTGGCGCGCTCCTTATTGATATCGTCTCCGCTGTGACCGCCCTGGGCGCCATGGACGCGGATCTTCAGGGTCTTGTAGCCTTTGCGGAGGGCTTCACGCTCCAGCTCGATGGTGGCGGTGGTGTCTATGCCGCCGGCGCAGCCCACGAAGAGCTGGCCCTCGTCCTCGGAGTCCAGGTTGATGAGCGTCTCGGCCTCGAAGAAGCCGGGCTCCAGCGCGAAGGCGCCGTCCATGCCGGTCTCCTCGGAGATGGTGAACAGGCATTCGAGCTTACCCATGGGGAGGTCGCTGTCCAGCAGGGCCAGGCAGGCGGCGATGCCGATGCCGTCGTCCGCGCCCAGGGTGGTGTTCTTGGCGACCATCCAGCCGTCCTCGATCTCGTACGGGATGGCCTGGGTGTGGAAGTCGAAGTCGAAGCCGGCGTTCTTCTCGCAGACCATGTCCTGGTGGGCCTGGAGGACCAGTGCGGGCACGTTTTCCTTGCCCTTGGAAGCGGGCTTGGCGATGACTACGTTGCCGGTTTTATCCGTCTTGCAGGCCAGACCGCGCTGGGCGGCGAACTGCTGCAGATACTCGGTCATTTTCTCTTCGTGGCCCGACTCACGCGGGATACGGGTTATTTCCTGGAAAAATTTGAGGACAGATGCGGAATCCATAGTAATATCTTTGGTTTAAATCTCACCAAAGATACGACAAAAACGGGGGAAATCCAATTACTTTTCTACGGGAACGACGATCATGCCTTCGATATCCTCCACCCACTGACGGAAGAGCTTGTCGGTGGACATGAGGTCGTGCACGGTGGTGCAGGCATGGAGGACGGTGGCGTGGTCCTTGCCGCCGAGTTCTGCGCCGATGGTGCTCAGGGAGCAGCTGGGAATGAGGCTGCGGCACTCGTACATGGCGATCTGGCGGGCCTGGACGATCTGGCGGACGCGGCTGCGGGAGAGCATCTGCTCACGGGTGATGTTGAAGTACTCGCACACCGTGGAGATGATGGTTTCCATGCTGACTTCGGTCTCTTCCTCCCCTACGATCTGGCCGGTGACGTTCTGGGCCAGTTCCACATCGATGTTCCGGTGGCCGAGGGTGGCATAGGCGACGAGGGACGTCAGGGTGCCTTCCAGCTCGCGGAAGTTGGTCTTGATGCGGGAAGCCAGGAACGAGAGGACATCCTCGCCGAGGGAGACGCCTTCGCGCTGGGCGCGGCCGCGGAGCATTTCCAGACGGGTTTCGTAATCCGGACGGGAGAGTTCCACGGAGAGACCCCACTTGAAGCGGGAGAGGAGGCGTTCCTCGAAGTTCTGCAGGTCCACGGGGGCGCGGTCACTGGTGAAGATGAGCTGCTTGCCGTTCTGGTGCAGGTGGTTGAAGATATTGAAGAAAGCGTTCTGGGATGCCGGGCCGATGAGGTCCTGGATGTCATCCACGATGAGGACGTCGATGCGCTGGTAGAAGGCGACGAAATCAACGATACGGTTGCCCTTGACGGCATCCATATACTGGGTCTTGAATTCGTTGCCCGTCACGTAGAGCACGACCTTGTCCTGGAAACGCTCCTTGATGTCGATGCCGATGGCCTGGGCGATGTGCGTCTTGCCGAGACCGGGACCGCCGAAGAGGAACAGCGGGTTGAAAGGCGTCTTGCCGGGGGCCTGGGAGATGCTCTCGCCGGCGTTCACGCCCAGTTTGTTGCACTCCCCTTCCACCAGGTTGCCGAAGCAGTACACCGGGTTCAGGCGCGGGTTGATCTTCACGCGGGTGGTACCGGGGAAGACGAACGGGCTGGGAGAGCCGGAGGGCTGGTAAGTGGGAACGTTGACCGGGTTGTTGGTAGGCGTGGAGCTCTTGGCTGCCGGAAGGACCATGCCCTCGCGGTACTGCACGGGACGGACCAGATAGAACAGCTGGGCGTCTGCGCCGATGGCGCGGCGGATGGTCATGCGGAGGAGATCCTTGTAAGCCCCTTCAATGTACTCGCGGAAGAAATCGGAGGGAACCTCTACGGTGAGCTTGGCTCCGTCCAGCGAAACGGGACGGATGAGCTTGAACCAGGTAGAATACTGCTGCGGATCGATATTGTTCTCGATGATCTGCAGGCAGTTGTTCCAAACCGCAATATGTCTTTCCTGGACAGTCATTCCGGAATACACTTATAATAGGTTTTGAATAGTGGCTTATCGGAGTGCAAAAATGGGGGAAAAATTTTTTATAAAAAAACAAAATTGCTATTGCTTTTCAAAAATTTATTCGCTATACTAATAGTTGCGAGCCGGATTTTTGCCGTTTTTCCAATAAGTTTAAAATCAATAGGTTATATACGGAATCACCGCGTACAGGAAAAGAGACGCAAATATCTTATTTTGAATTATTCCAAAGAAACCAATTGAAGGATAATTGGCTGTTTACCTTACTAAAAGCAACAAAAATTTAACGTGCGGCAGAAGTCGTTCCGTCTTCCACTTTTACTAAGTAAATATCTTTAAAAACGGACTTTACCTTCTTGACCTGAGCCTTTACTTTCTCGAGAGAAGGATCCGTGCAGATGATATACTTATAAAGATTGCCGACCTGGAGTTCCATGGGTTCATAACCGTGGAAGAACGGATCCCTGGGATCCATCCTGCGGCCGGTGGCCATGACCTGGATGCCATACACGACATCGGCCTTCACGGCGTCTTCAACAGGTTTTTCAACAGCGGGGGCAGGCTGGGCCGCAGGCTTATCGGCCACCTTTTCCACGGGGGCGACGACGGGCTGCTCGGCGATGATAGGGTCGTTCTTCGGGATCATGGAGCCGTCGTAGCGGTGTTTGAACACGCAGAAGGCGCGGAAGATGTTGCCGGCGATTTCGTCACGGCCCTCGGCGGTGCGCATGACGGCCAGGTCTTCCGGATTGGTCATGAAGCCTACCTCTATTAATACGGCGGGCATGGCGGTGCGCCACAGCACCCAGAAAGGATCCTGGGAGACGCCGCGGGAATGGCGGATGGGAGAACCGCCCATGGCGTTGGCGACGTCCTCGGCGAAGGAGAGGCTGGCGTTCAGGTGGGCGTTCTGCATCAGGGAGAAGATGATGGAAGACTGGGGATCATTGGGATCGAAGCCCTGGTAACGGGTCTGGTAGTTGTCTTCCAACAGGATAACGGAGTTTTCACGCTTGACCAGGTCCAGGTTCTTGGAGTAGAGGTCATTCCCCTTGCGCTGGGACTGGCCCAGTACGTGGATGGAATAACCGTTGGCCTGGGTTCCCTTCTCCACGGCGTTCACGTGGATGGAGATAAACAGGTTCGCGTTGGCCTTGTTGGCCATGACGGCGCGGTTCTCCAACTCGATGAAGCGGTCGTCGGAGCGGGTCATCTTGACGTTGACGTCGGGATAGGCGGCGTTGATCTTCTTCTGGAGGCGCAGGGCGATGTCCAGGGCCACATTTTTCTCGTAGGTCTTCTTGTCCCGGCTCACGCAGCCGGCATCCTTGCCGCCATGGCCGGGGTCGATGACCACGGTCTTGAGTTTAAGGCCGGTCTGTGCACGTGCGGGCACGGGGATTGCAAGAAGGGCGACGGCTACTAGCGCAAGCGGAAGAAAGGAGATAGTCTTCATAGCAGGCTGGTTTTGAAAAATGTGGAAATAGTCTTAAATTTGCATCTTATATTTCAGCTCACAAAAATAGCAAAAATATCTTAATGGCAAGGCCGTTTTTGCAATATTTGACGCTTAGTCTGTTCTGCTGGTGCTTCTTAGGGGCCCCGGCCGAAGCCCGTTTCAAGGCAGACTCCCTGCGTACGAACGACTCCCTTGCCGCCGCCCGCCGGGACTCCCTGGACCTGCTGGGCAAAAGCTCCCTGGAAGTACCCGCCTTCTCCACCGCCAAGGACTCCATGATCACGGACTTCTCCAACGGCCAGCGCAAGATCTACTACTACGGAGGAGCCACCGTCACCTACCAGGACATGAAACTGACGGCCGACTACATGGAATACGACATGAAGAACAACACCGTGTACGCCTGCGGCCGCAAGAACCCCACCACCGGAGAGATGGAAGGCCTTCCCGAAATGACGGAGAACGGCCAGTCCTACAAGATGGACGAGCTCCGCTACAACTTCGACACCCGGAAAGCCCGCATCACCAACATGATCACCAAGGAGTCCGAAGGCCTGCTGCAGGGCAAGGACATCAAGATGATGCCGGACAAGTCCATCAACCTCACCGAGGGCATTTATACGGTCTGTGACCTGGAGGAGCCACACTACTACCTGAAGCTATCCATGGCCAAGGTCATCACGCAGCCCTCCCAGAAGACGGTCTTCGGCCCGGCCTGGCCGGTCGTCGCCGGCGTTCCGGTGCCCCTCGTACTCCCCTTCGGCTTCGTCCCCAAGAAACCCCAGCGCGCCACCGGCCTGCTGATGCCCACCTTCGGCGAGGAACAGGCCCGAGGCTTCTACGTAAGGGATGCGGGTATGTACTTCGTCTTCGGCGATTACTTCGACCTCTCCCTCACCGGATCCTATTACACCCTGGGCTCCTGGTCCGTGGACGTAAACTCCCGATACAAAGTCAATTACAAGTTCAACGGCAACCTGTCCTTCACCTTCTCCAATGACCAGACCGGTGAAAAGGGCAGCAGCGACTTCGTCCAGAGCCAGAACTTCAGCGTGCGCTGGTCCCACTCGCAGGACGCGAAGGCCAACCCCGGAACCACGTTCAGCGCATCCGTGAACTTCTCCAGCCCTTCCAACAGCCGGTATAACTCCCGTTCCATCTCGGAAGCGCAGCAGAACCAGATCTCATCCTCCATCTCCTATTCCCACAACTGGAACGGAAAGATGAACCTGAGCGTCAACGCCCTGCACAACCAGAACTCCCGCGACTCCAGCTACTCCTTCACCCTCCCGAACGTCACCTTCTCCGTCACGCGCTTCTATCCCTTCAAGCAGAAGAACCGCGTGGGCAAGGAAAAGTTCTACGAGAAAATCTCCTTCGGCTACAATACGTCCTTCCAGAACCGCATGAGCTTCAAGCTCAGGGACCTGCAGGACTACAAGCTGGATGCGGACGGCAACTTCATCACAGAGGAAGACCGCAACGGCAACACCATCCGCGTGAAGGAAATCGGAGACTCGCTGGGCGTCAAAGCCATGCAGCACCTGACCAACGGCATGTCGCACACCTTCCAGATCGGCCTGCCCAACTTTACGCTGTTCAAGTACATCAACGTCACGCCCAGCGTGAACTACGGCATGAACTGGATGTTCTCCAAGGGCAGCATGACCCTGGAGCCGGAGATCGACGCGGACGGCAACCCGGTCATCGTGACGGACAAGACGGGCAACGAGGTCATCGCCCAGAAGGTGGTTTCGGATCCCGGAACGGCCTTCAACACCTTCGGCGCCACGCACACCTACTCCGGCAGCTTCTCCATGTCCACGCGCATCTACGGCATGTTCAACTTCGGCAAGCACCGCAAGGTGCAGGCCATCCGCCATGTGATCTCGCCTTCCGTTTCGGTGAGCCTGTCGCCCGAGAAGGGCACGGCCTTCAACGGCTGGCGCACGCTGGACGCCTACTACGACAAACGCGGCACCTACCACGCCGAGACTTCCTACAATATCTACAGCATCAGCGGACACCACAACACCACGTCCCCTCCCGGACGCGGCAAGAGCGCGACGATGTCCATCTCCATCGGCAACAACCTGGAGGCCAAGGTGCGGGATATCCGGGATACGACGGGCACCGGTTCCAAGAAGGTGAAGATCCTGGACCAGCTGAACATCAACACCAGCTACAACTTCCTGGCCGACTCTCTGCGGATGCAGAACATCGGCATCACCGCCTCTACCAACCTGCTGAACAAGCTCAACATCAGCGGTAACCTGAACTTCGACCCCTACGCCATCGACGAGAAGGGCAAGAAGATCAACCAGTTCCAGTTCACCAAGAACGGCGTGCCTGCCCGCTTGACCAATGCTTCCCTATCGGCCAGCATTTCCTTCAACGGCAAGGGCGCGACGGACGGCATGGACGGCCGCAAGGGCGGCGAGAACGGCAACGACGCCAACACCTATCAGCGCATCTACTACCACCCTGTCACCGGAGAGTACATCCCGGGCGGCTACGTGTATTATATGAACTCGAACGCCCCCTGGTCCGTCAACGCCAGCTATTCCTTCAACTATAGCAAGACCTATACGTACCAGTCGTCCACCAAGGAGCTCATCACCAACAACAAGTTTACGCAGACCATCTCGCTCAGCGGCAACATCAAGCTCACGCCCCGCATGAACATCACGGCCCAGTCGGGCTTCGATGTCATGGCCATGAAGATGACGTCCACGCAGTTCACGGCCAGCTACGACCTGCACTGCTTCAACATCGCCATCAGCTGGGTGCCCATGGGTATGTACAAGAGCTACAGCTTCCGCATCGCCGCGAACGCATCGGCCCTGGCAGACCTGCTGCGCTTCAAGAAGAGCGACTCCTACATGGATAATTTGTTGAAGTAGTTTGCATTTCAACAAATTATTCGTACCTTTGCATCGGCTTTCAAGTCTGGAAGCCCTCTTTTTACCCGAATACATTCATTCAAATCTATGCCGCATAGCTTATTAGAATTGAATGCTATGAGCGAAGAACAGCTCAGAAGCATTGCAGAATCCCTTGACATCAAAGGTGCCAAGAAAATGGACCGCGCAGCCCTTGGTTTCGCCATCCTGGACGCCCAGGCCATCGTAGAATCCAAGAAGCCCGTAGAGCCCAAGGCCCCGAAAGCCCCCGCAGCCAAGAAGCGCGGACGTCCCAAGAAGGAGGTGGCTCCTGCCGCGCCCGTGAAGGAAGAGGCACCCGCCGCCGCCCCCGCTGCCAAAGAAGAGGAAGTAAAGGCCGATGCCAAGCCGGAAGCCGCCCCCAAGAAGCGCGGCCGTAAGGCCAAGCCGCAGCAGGCCGCAGAGATTGCCGGTCAGGCCGGCAATGACGTAGCCAAAGAGGCCGGCAATGACGTAGCCGAAGAGGCCCCCGTCGCCGAAGTAAAGGCCGAGGCCGAGCCTGTCGTGGCCGAAGAGGTGGACAGCAAGCAGTTCATCCATAACCTGTTCGACGACCTCAAGGACGACGACGCCCAGAAGGAAGAAGCCGTTCAGGAGAAGAAGGAACGCAATAACAACAAGAAGAAGAACAAGCCCGATAACCCCGAAAAGCAGGCCAAGCCCCAGCGCATCGAGTTCGAAGGCTCCGTAGAAGCCACCGGCGTGCTGGAAATCATGCCCGACGGCTACGGTTTCCTCCGTTCCAGCGACTATAACTACCTGAACAGCCCGGACGACATCTACGTCTCCCAGCAGCAGATCAAGCAGAACGCCCTCAAGAACGGCGACACCGTCACCGGTGAGATCCGTCCTCCCAAGGAGGGTGACAAATACTTCCCGCTGGTGAAGATCAAGTTCATCAACGGCCGCACCCCGGAATTCGTACGCGACCGCGTGCCCTTCGACTTCCTTACTCCCCTGTTCCCCACGGAGAAATTCAACCTCCTGGGCCACGGACACGAGAAAGACCAGAGCATCCGCGTGGTGGATATGTTCACTCCTATCGGCAAGGGCCAGCGCGGCCTCATCGTCGCACAGCCCAAGACCGGTAAGACCATGCTCCTGAAGGCCATCGCCAACGCCATCGCCGACAACCACCCGGAGGTGTACGAAATCGTCCTCCTCATCGACGAACGCCCGGAAGAAGTGACCGACATGCAGCGTTCCGTCAAGGCCGAGGTTGTAGCCTCCACCTTCGACGAACCCGCCGAGCGTCACGTAAAAGTGGCCAACATGGTCCTGGACAAGGCCCGTCGCCTGGTCGAATGCGGCCACGACGTAGTGATCCTGCTGGACTCCATCACCCGTCTGGCCCGCGCCTACAACACCGTGCAGCCTGCCTCCGGCAAGGTGCTCACCGGCGGTGTGGACGCCAACGCCCTCCAGAAGCCCAAGCGCTTCTTCGGCGCCGCCCGTAACATCGAAGGCGGCGGTTCCCTCACCATCCTGGCCACGGCCCTCACCGAGACCGGCTCCAAGATGGACGACGTGATCTTCGAGGAATTCAAGGGTACCGGTAACATGGAACTGCAGCTGGACCGCAACCTGTCCAACAAGCGCATCTTCCCTGCCGTGAACCTGGTCCTGTCCAGCACCCGCCGCGACGACCTCCTCTACGATCCTTACACCAACAACCGTATCTGGATCCTGCGCAAGCTCCTGTCCGACATGAATCCCGTAGAGGCCATGACCTGGATGCAGCAGCACATGGACGAGTTCAAGACCAACAAGGACCTCATCGACAACATGTCCAAGTTTGGAAGATACGACTAACGTCATTCCCGGCTTGACCGGGAATCTCTTCTTTAATTTGTCATACTGAACGAAGTGAAAAATCTATATTCGGACACCATCGTTGCTCCGGCCACCATCCCTGGGACCGGAGCAATTTCCATTGTACGCATCAGCGGTCCCGAAGCCTTCCGAATCACGGATTCCGTGGTCCGGCTCGCCTCCGGGACGGTTTCCGATGCCGCCGGTTACACGCTTCACTATGGAGAGGTTCCCGGCCTGGACCAGGTGCTGGTGTCCGTCTTCCGCGCTCCGCACAGCTATACCGGTGAGAATTCCGTAGAGGTGTCCACCCATGCATCGGCCTATATCGTGCAGGAGCTGGTGCGGCTTCTCCTGGAGGCAGGCGCCCGCTTCGCCGAGCCCGGGGAATTCACGCGCCGCGCTTTCCTCAATGGCAAGATGGACCTGACGCAGGCCGAGGCTGTGGCCGATGTCATCGCGTCCGGCAACGCCGCCGCGCACCGGGTGGCCATGAACCAGCTCAAGGGCGGCTTCTCCAAGGAACTGGCATCGCTGCGTTCCGAACTGCTGGAAATGGCTTCCCTGCTGGAGCTGGAGCTGGATTTCTCCGAAGAAGACGTCGAGTTCGCAGACCGGTCCAAACTCCTGAGCCTGCTGGACGAGGGCAAGAAACATGTCGATCAACTGGCCGCGTCCTTCCACCAGGGCAATCTGGTGAAGAACGGCGTGCCGGTGGCTATCGTCGGCCCGGCCAATGCGGGTAAGAGTACGCTCCTGAATGCGCTGGTCGGCGAGGAGCGCGCCATCGTCACGGACATCCCCGGCACCACGCGCGACACGCTGGAGGAGACGCTCACCCTGGGCGGCATCCTCTTCCGCTTCATCGACACGGCCGGCATCCGCGCCTCGGAGGATACGGTCGAAAAGCTGGGCATCGAGCGCAGTTTCCGCGCCATCGACCAGGCCGAGATTGTCCTGGTGATGCGGGACGCGACGAAAGAATCGGCCTTTGACCTGGAGGACGAGCGCCTTGCCGGCAAGAAGGTTTTCGTTATCTACAACAAAGCGGACTTATTGAAAGACAGCGAATATAACAATTTAGTTAAAGGCACGAACATTTTTGTTATATCTGCCAAATACGGTCGCGGGATCAAAGAATTGAAGGACGGCCTCTACCAAAGCGTGAAGGATCTGGTCCCCAACGCCGATTCCACCTTCGTCACCAACATCCGCCACTACGAGGCGCTCACCCAGGCCTCGGCCGCCCTCGCAGACTGCCGCTCGGCCCTCTCCCTCGGCGTCCCCTCCGACCTCGTGGCCGAAGACCTGCGCCGCGCCCTCGCCAGCATCAACGCCATCCTGGGCACCGACCTCCTGGACCCCGAAGTCATCCTCCACTCCATCTTCTCCAAGCACTGCATCGGAAAATAAAAGGGCGGTGCGTTTTTCTTTTATACGTCGCCGGTCAGGTGGTTTTGTGTCGCCGGTCCGACGGAGTAGCGTCCCCGGTCCGCAAAAATCGCCTGAGCTGCGACGCCAGAATGCACCAGAGGCCGATTTGCGTCCCCGTTCAGTCAAAAAACGCAGACCTGCGACGGTAATCACCTTCACCTGCGACACAAAACCACCTGACCCCACTTTCTGTCCTTTAGCCCCCTTCTTGTACCCGTCTAAAGCACGTTTTCGGCCGTACAACCACATTTTTGTGCTTTAGCCACCTTCTCGCACCTGCCTAAAGCACAAAATCGGCCGTACAAC
>JAEEGK010003715.1_pt1 | contig 37813 bp, 41 predicted proteins | sample 8958771 | NCBI WGS metagenome assembly JAEEGK01 (sample SAMN16246547, study PRJNA631951) | gut metagenome | biome: gut microbiome; feature: rumen; material: SC-attached | host: Bos | place: Iran: Karaj | collected 2018-10
TCAGGATTTTCGTCAGATTGTTCAAAAAACGCAGGTAATACTTTGTGTATTGCCGAGTATTTTTGGACGATATGACGGAATATTCTGCAAGTAAGATATGTGCCGGGAATTATGCGGTGTTGCCTAATATTATACATCTTCGCCGCGGCGTTTTCAATCCGCGCTTATCGCGTTCCAGAATTCGTCCTCCGGAATCTTCCTTTTCACGCGCGCCTCGTCGCGCCCGGCGCGGAAATCGCAGGCGTCGCGGTAATCGCACCAGTCGCAGGGGTTTTCCGCCGGGCTTACGAGGGGGTTAGCCTCGATGCGGCCCGAAAGTATCCCCTCGCCCGTCTCGCCGAGGAGTTTTTTCACGAATTTTTCAAGCCCCGCGAAGCGCTCGGGAGAAGCGAGGCTCCCGGAGTAAACGTCGTTTTTGCTCGTAACGGGGATATGGCGCATATCGGGCGAGGTGTCCATGGCGCGGATAACGTCCTCGTTTTCGAGGATTAATCCCGTGCGCTTCAAAAGCTTATTGCGTGCCGCGGCAATTTCCTCGTCCGTGCTCGTCCTCGGCAGGCTCACTACGGGGTCGCGCACAGGGGCGTATAGGACGCCCGCGGGCAGCAGTTTTTTTTCGTAACGCGCCGAGGCCGTGCGGCAGAGGGCGAAAAGGTAAATGAGCATCTGCGTGCTCTTGCCGTACCACAGGTCGGATAGCGAAAACTCCTTCCGCCCCGTTTTGTAATCGGCCACGCGCAGATACAGCCCGTCGGAGCTTTCCCAGCCGTCAACGCGGTCGACCTTGCCCTCGAGCCGAAGCTCCGTATCCCCGCAGGGGACGCTCACGGGCGGCAGGTCGCCGCCTCTTTCGGAAAAGGAAAGCTCAAAATCGAGGGGGCGGAAATCGGAGGCGGAAAGCTCCTCCGTCACGTCGCGCGCGATGCTCAGGACGTCCTTTTTCAGGCGTGAGAAGAGGTATTCCGCGCGCCCGCCCTTTTCCGCGAGGCCGTGAAGCACCTTTTCGGCGTATTCATTGATATATTTTTCCGCAATGGCGGCGCAGTCTCCGCTTATTTCGGCAAAACCGCCGCGCGCCTTGGCCTCCCGCGCGAGGTTTTCGAGGACGTAGTGAACGAAATTGCCGAACTCTATGGCGTCAATGTCGCTCTGCGCGCGCTTTTTCGCCCGCAGCCCGTAGCGCAGGAAGTAGGAATAGCGGCAAAGGCTGTAGGTCTCGGTGCGCGAGGCCGTCATGGAAATGCTGCGGCCGTAGAGGGCGCGCACAGCCTCCGGGGAAAGCGCGCCGCGCGGCGTTTCCGAGGCGGTAACGGTTCTCGCCAGCCGCCCGTTCCATATTTCCTCCGCCATCGCCCGCGCGGCGGCGGCTTCGGGGCCGGGGTCATTTGAAACGGCAAGGCGGAAAAGCGGCTCGGAGGCCTCGCAGGCTGCTGCTTTTCGCAGGCCTTCGCCGTTTTGCGCGCTTATGCCGAAAAGCTTCTCCATGCGCTTTGCCGGGAAGGAGCTCGCGCCGCCGGACGCGGTCCACATTACGCAGATTCCCTCCGACGCTGCGGAAAAAGCGAGGTAAATCGCCGAAAATTCGCGGCAAAGCTCCTCGTCCTTAACGCTTTCGAGCTCAAGCCCCAGCTCGGCAAGCTCCGAGCGTTCCTCGCGCGAAAAAACTCCCGTCGTCCGCGCCGCGAGCGGCAGGCTTCCTTCGTCCGCGCCGAGAACTATCAGGCGGCGCACCCTGCGCCCGCGAAGACGCGTCAGCTCTCCGAGGCTCACGCTGTCGAGCGCCGTGGGTATAGAGCCCGCCGAAAGCTGCGCCAAAAGCAGGGAAAGCAGCCGCACAGCCTCCTCCGCCTGCATTTTGCAGCCGCGCAGCGTTTCGTAAAACTGCTCCAGCGCGCCCGTCATGAGCTCCCAGAGGCGCGCCAGCGCGTCGGCCTCGGCGCTGCGTCCGGCCTTTCTCAGCGCGGCGCAGTCGTCTTCAAAGCGTTTCGGCAGGCCGAGCGCCTCAAAATAATCGTAGAGCGCTTCGGCAAGCTCCTCCGCGCCGGTCATTTTCCTCAGCCGGTCGCTCAGCCGGCCGAGTGGGAGCGCGACGCGAAGGCGCAGCTCGTTTATTTTATCGAGCGCCGCCCCGTCCCGCTCCGTTATTTCGCCCGCGTAACCGCGCGGGTTCATCGTCCAGGGCTCGGCGCGCCGCCACATGCTCTCGGAGCGGATGTTCCAGGTTTCGCAGTAATTTTCAAGAAGGGCGCATTCGTCGGGGTTTATCCCGGCAAGCCCCGTTTTTATGCAGCGGAAAACGCTTTCGCGCCGCCATGAGCGCAAAACGGCCTCCGCCGCGGCGAGCGCGAGCTCAAAAATGCCGGTCTTCACGCCCTCCTGCGGCTTATCCTCATAAAACGGCAGGCCGTAGAGCCGGAAGACCCCCGGCGCGATGAGCGCGTAACGCGAATAATCACGCGCACATACGGCGATTTCGCCGAAGCGGAGAGTAGGGTCGGCTTTCATCCAGCGCAGTATCTTCGCCGCCGCAAGCTCACATTCGGCGTACTCCGAGCCCGCCGTAAGCGCCTCCAGAGCGCCGGGCGCAGGCTCGCGCGCGGGCGCGGAATAATCAAAAAGCGCCTCGCAGAAATACCCCAGCGCGGGGACGCGGCCGGGGTCGGCGTAATCGCAGGCTTCCTCGGCGCAGGGGCAGGCGCAGGCGCGCGCGAGGCGCAAAAGGCGCAGGCGCGTCATGTCTGCGAGGCGAAACTGTATCTTATCCGAGCCGTCGCGGCACAGCGCAACGGTAACTTCGCCTCCGCGCCGCAGAAGGGCCTCGATAACGCCGAGCTCAAGCGCGGTGAAATCGGTAAAACCGTCGATGAAAACGCCGCCGCGCCCGACGCCGCTTTTCGGAATAAGCTCCGCGAGGCGTTCAAGCCGCTCGCGCGGGTCAGCCAATCGGCTGCGAAGGACGGCGTCGTAGGAGCTGCAAATAAGCGCGAGGTCGCGCAGCTTGTCGGCAACGGTGCCCTCGCTGAGCTCGCCGAGCTCCACAAGCTTCTCCGGGGGAATTTTCGCGCCCGCAAGCTCCTCTCGCGCGCTGACGAGCGCTTCGAGAAAATCCGCCCTCATCGCCCGCGAGCCGTAGACCCTGAGCGCCTCGGCGCTGGATGTAACCGCAAGGCTCATGAGCATGAGCTTCACGCCCTTATCGGGAATCACGTCCGCCGCTCCGCCAAGCTCGCTGAACACGCGGCCGGCAAGCCTCGTAAAGCTCAGGACCTCGGCGCGGAGGTTGATCTCCGGGCCGCAAAAGGCGGCGAGAGCGCGCTCCGCCGCGTGGGAATTCTGCTCCGGCGTGAGGTAGACCATTCCCTCCGCTCCGGCGCGTATAGCTTCGAGGATTGCGCGCGTTTTGCCCGAACGCGGCGCGCCGCTTATTATTCTGAGCATTCGTCCGGCTCCTTTATTCCCGCGCGTTCAAATTCATGCAGCGGCACGCCGAGAACGGCCTCGGCGAAGGCGGCGAGGGCGAGCGACTGGTCTCTTCGCGCAAGGGCGGCGCGGACGGCGTCTTCGTTGCCCGTGAATTTTTCAAGGCTGCGCTCATAGCGCTCCTCAACGCTCACGCGCTGCGTCCCCTGCGTAATTTTGTCCGCGAGGTAGACCACTTCCTTCTCGCGTATCCTGTCCGTGTCGATATATTCCCCCATGTGCGCGCCCACGATAAGCGCCTCGGGGCGCAGGCCGCGATCGAGAAGATAGATCATCGCCTGCTGCGAGTGCCATTTCAGCGTGCGGCAGATATCGTGCAGCAGCCCCGCGCGGCGGCACAGCTCCGCGTCGAGCGCAAAGCCCCGGCGGTTAAAGGCCTCGGCGAGAGCAAAGGCGCAGTCGGCGACGGCGCGGCAATGCTCCTTCACCTTCTCCGGCTGCCCGCAATTATTCAGGATTTCAACGCATTTTAACCACGTAGCCATAAACTCAGTCCTTACAAAGCCGCACCCTCTTACCCGAGGATGTCGGCGAAATTTCATAACCGCAGGCGGCAAGACGCCTGCAAAGCTCCGAATCGGTGATAACAAAGCCGGCAAGGCACTCCGGCCCGAACTCAAACAGCACGCGCGCCAGCGGAACCGTCGGCCCGACGAGCACGACGCGCGCGCACCGGCTCAGCTCAAGCAGGCGCGGCATGGTCTTGTTCACAAAGGCCGAGCCCGTGATGAAAACTATGTCCTGCTCCGGGAGGATGTATTCGCAGGCGCTGTCCGGAAAATCGCCCGGCGAAGGGTTTTTCTCCAGAACGCTTAGATTGCACTGGCCCTTGTATATCCGCATCGCCTTCTCAAAGCTCCCCACAGTGGCGACATTCTTGCCCCGCGCAAGCTCGAGATAAACGGCAAAGGCGTCCTGCGCGCCGTTAACTTCGTCCGGGAATATCACGTTTTGCGCCTCGGCGCGGCTTTTCTCGTTGTACCATGCGTTTATCGCCGCCATGCCGATGGAGGCCTCCGGGAAATTCCACGATTTTGACAGCGCGGCAAGGTCGCGCAGGGGCATCCCGTCATAGTCAGCGCCGTGGAGCGCCGGGCGCGTCGCCGCGTCGAAGTTCATGGCAATGCCCTGGCTGTCCGCGTCCGTCTCGACGAGCGACCAGATCCGCCCGTTTATGTAGCTTTTCACCCTTATGTCCGCCGGAACGCCCTCAATGAGCGCGTCGTATATTTCAAATGGTTTCATTTCCCTTTATTTTCCTTCTGATTCAGATATAATTGGCGCAGAACGGGACGATTTTCCCGCCCCTGTAGACATGCAGGCTGCACCGCCGCAGCCGGGTTATATCGAGGTTCCATGCGTCCTGAAAGGCCATAGCCGTAAGCGTGAAGCTGTGCGACTTCAGCCGCGCGAGGAAGCCGTCGAAGGAATCGGCGGGGCCGGAAAAGCTCTCGGCCTCGGCGTCGCGCTTCCAGCGTCGTTCGATGAAGCGGCGGTTTTTCAGCGCCTCGCTCCCGCCCGCGCAGGCCGCCGACGCGCCCTTTTTGTGCGTTATCGCCTGAAGCCCGTCCGGCATGACGACGTAATCGGCGTGGAAGCCGCAGCGCGGATGGTCGCAGCGCGAGGGCAGAAAATCCTCGGTTTTAACAAGCCCGTCCGTCCCTTCCACAATCGCGCGGACGACTTCGGGCAGCGTGACCCTGTCGGAGTCCTTCGGCGGCGCGGGATAGCGCCCGAAATAGCTCACGGGCTGGAAATGCACCCCGCGCACGGCGGGGGAACGCTCGACGCCGAGCCGCACTATATCTCCGAGCTCGGAAACATTAAGCCCCGGAACCACCGTCGGCACGAGCGTAACGCCGAGCCCCGCGCGCTCGCACTCGTCGATCGCCGCGAGCTTTTCCTTCAAAAGCGGGCGAGCGCGCAATACTTCATACGGCCTTTCCGTAACGCCGTCGAACTGCATGAAGACAAAATCGAGCCCCGCGGCGCGAAGGCGCTCGGCGTAACCCGGCTCGGAGGCAAGGCGCAGGCCGTTGGAATTTAGCTGAACCGTCGTCGCGCCGGCCCTTTTCGCGGCGGCGACTATCTCCGGAAGGTCGTCCCTCACCGTCGGCTCGCCGCCCGAAAGCTGGATGAAGCGGCGGTTTTCCGCAGTCATGGCGCAAAAATCCCGGTAAAGCTCCTCCGGCGTCTTCTCCAGCGCGGCGCAGCCCTCCCCGCTTTCGGCAAAGCAGACGGGGCAATGCAGGCTGCAGCGCGAGGTGATCTCAATGAGCACGCAGCAGGTATCCTGCCTGTGCCCGGAGCAGAGGCCGCAGCCGTCGGGGCAGAGGGGCGCGTCCTCCGCCGTTTCCTCGGGCGGAGCGTAATCGTCCCATTCCTCGAGCGCGGGCAGGCCGCGCCACACGACGGTTCTGAAAAAACCGTGCTCCGGGCATGTTTTCTCCATATACCAGTCCTCGCCCGTCTTAACAAGGCGCGCGGGAATGCGCGTTCTGCAATCGGGGCAGATGGACAGAGTTTCAGTAAGCATAATATAATCCTCCGGGGCACCGCCGCCGTTCTGCCTTCAGCTTTCGACAAAATGCAGCAAAGCCCAAGCTATATTATACTAATTGTCCCCGCCTTTTTCAAGCTTTAAGCGCACCTTCTCCGCCGAGCTGAGCGCCGCGGTATGTATCCTGAAAAGCTGCCTTTCGCAGAGGGGACAGCCCGTGTCCGCGAAAAAATTCTCTATATCCCGCCAGCTCATTCCGTCAAGATAGCGCAGACGGAGGAGGGTTCTTTCGCGCGGGTTCTCTATCCCTGTGAGTATCATTTCCGCGAGGCGTTCCTCGCCAGAGATGCGTTTTATCAGCGTCGCGCTTCTTTTCCGGCGCAGCGCGGCGAGGCGAAGACTTTCCTCCGCGTTTTCCGAACGTGCTGCGCGCTTAATGATGCGGTACTCCCGCTCCATCTCGGCGCGGCTGAGCCGAAGCTCCTCAAACAGCTCTTTTACGCTCCACTTCATCGTTCGCCGCCTCCGCCGCCTTTATTTCGCGCTGCCGCCGGGAATTCCATGTTATCCGGCAGGCGTCTCTGCAAAAGCGGTTTCGCGAGTTCATCGGCTGAAAAACCCGCCCGCAGAATGCGCAGCACCGCTCCCACGGGCGTAAGTGAACGATTTTCGCGCCGCCCGATTCCGTTTCCGCCGCGTGCTCGAAGACGTAACGCCCGTAGCTCACGCCCTCGCGTCCGGCAAGGACACTTATTTCTTCGATGGTCATTTTTTGTCTTTAATCTCCTTCCAATACATTCTTTGTGATAGATTCCTTCCGTTGTTTCCATAGCTTCTTCGCCGGGATAGATTTCGCCCAAGCACTCGCGGCAGTATTTTCCGGCGGGCCCGTCCTGCAAATCCGCCCAAAGCGTTCGCCCGAAATCTCTGTCAAGCCGCACGGCTTTCACTCCTTCCATTTTTTTCCGAGCTCGTATAACCGAAATTTTATATTCAGTGACGTAATATTTCAAGGGGTAAGAGTCCGCGCTTTGTTGACATTTTGTCAGTATAAGCTATAATCGTATCGAACCGTGTCGAACGCAGTCGAAACAGCGCAGATTTTATATTTTTTTGTAGTATTATGAGGAGGAATGCCGCCATGTCCGATATCGAACTTATGAAGGATTTTTCGCTTGATTATTTCCGGCTGGACGGAAAAGCCGCCATAGTCACGGGCGCCAACAAGGGGCTCGGCATGGGCTACGCCCTCGCCCTCGCCAAGGCGGGCGCGGATATTTTCCTGCCCTATCGCAGCGGCGATATTTCCGAGGTTCGTTCCCTAATCGAGGCCGAGGGCCGCAGGGTCGAGTTTTTGCAGGGTGATCTCACGGATATCGAGCATGTCCGCGCGATAGTCTCCGGCTGCATGGAAGCCTACGGCAGGATAGACGTTCTCGTGAATAACGCGGGCACGAACTGCTTCTGCGATTTTGCCGATTTCCCGGACGAGGGCTACCTGCGCGTTATAAACACGAACCTCAACTCCGTATATTTCCTCTCGCACGAGGTTTCCCGCGTGATGATAGCCCAGCGCAGCGGCAAGATAATAAACATCGGCTCCGCCCTTTCCTATACGGCGGACGAACGCTGCCCGTCCTACGTCGCGGCGAAGCACGGCGTTATCGGCCTGACCCGCGCGTTTGCAAACGAGCTCGGCAAATACAACATCCAGACCAACGCCGTCTGCCCCGGCTTCATCGAGACGGGCGTCACGGCGGGCGTCACCTCGGACAGCGACTTCACCGGGCGCATAACGCGCCGCATAAGCGCCGGGCGCTGGGGTACCCTTGCCGACATAATGGGCACGATAGTCTTCCTCGCCTCCCGCGCCTCGGATTACCTCAACGGCAGCGACATAAAGGTGGACGGCGGCTTTTCCACGAAATTAGTCTGACGCAGTCAGGGCGTCCTTTGCCCGCGCCGGGCGGATACTGACTTGCGGAAGGGCAATAATTAGCCCAATTAAATAAAGCAAAATTAAATTGAACCAAATTAAATTGAGTTAAAAACATAAGCCCGCAGGCGCATTTCGGCGCTGCGGGCTTGACTTTATTGTTTTTATCGGAATATGAGCGAAGCGCTTCTGCGTCACCTTATAAGCGCGTTTTGTTCCCGGACTAAGCGAATTTTCTCCTTCATATCGCTCTCGGACAGCTCGTGGACGAGGTATTCCGGCGCTATGCGCTGCACCATGTCCGAAGCTTCCGGCGCGGTGAAGGGGCGGTGGGTGTCTATCTGCAAAACGTGGGTGTAGCAGCTTGCAAAATAGCGGAAAAAGTCGCTGTCATGCGGCGGGACGTTTTTAAGCGCCTGCTTAAGATATTCGCCGGAAACGGACTGGTGCAGGTGCATCCCGCGGATGTATTTACACAGCTCGCCGTGCGCGTCGAGCATTTTTTCGATGTAGCGGCAGCCCTCCGCCTGGCTGCGTATGTCGGGGTTAGAGTTCATGAGATGGCCCGTGTCGAGCATTATGCCGAGGCGCGGGTAATTTACGTTTGAGAGCATGTATTCCGTCATGGCCGGGTCAGTGAAGGAAAAGCCCTTCCACCAGAGGTTTTCCAGAAGCAGCTCAAAGGAGTAATTTTTCCCGCGCAGGAGCGTGTTCAGAAGCTCGCAGGAGGCGTCTATTACCTCCTTGTCCGTGTGCTCCCAGCGGTAAGAGAAGCACTCGTCGAGCGAAACGTCCGAAACGTGGAAAACGGCGTACTTCGCGCCCATGCGCTCGGCGTAGTCCATGTCCGCAGAAAAGCGCGAGATGAGGCCGTCCACCCCGCCGGGGCCGTAATACTGCTCGAGAACCTCGCGCGAGCCGAATTTCCAGCGCAGGCGCTCTTCATTTCCCCGGTAATAGTCCACCCAGTCGGAATAAAACATCAGGTGGCAGCCGATAACATACTCCGGCAGGACGATTTTCCGCTCGTCCTCCCCGTCGCGTATGACCTCCACCCCGTCGCAGCCCGCGGAAGCGAACATCGCGCGGAAATCCTCGCAGGAGGCGAAGGGGCGAAGGCAATGCTCCTCGCTCACCGCGTTCATTAATCTATACAAAAAAATACGCCTCCCTGTATAATACTGTACACATTATAATCCCATTATAACGCGCAGGCAATGGACAAAACGAAAAAAGCGTCATATAATAGATAACGCTGAAAAAACAACATTCTCAAGCGGAGGATATAAGATATGACCTTGAACGAAGCTCTCGCAAAGATAAAGCCCGGCGGCGAAGCGGCGCGCGCCGCCGCGCAGAAGCGCTGGGACAGCATAGCAAAGCCCATAGGCAGCCTCGGGCTAATGGAGGAGGCCGTGTGCCGCATCGCCGCCGTCCAGGAAACGGCCTCGCCCGATATTTCAAAGCGCGCCGTCGTCGTGATGTGCGCGGATAACGGCGTCGTCGCCGAGGGCGTTACGCAGACGGGGCAGGAGGTAACGGCCATAGTCACGGAGAATATGTCCAGCGGCAACACGAGCGTATGCTGCATGTCGCGCGCGGCGGGGGCGGAGGTCGTCCCCGTGGACATAGGCGTAGCCAAGCCCGTCACGGGCGAAAGGATACTCCAGCGCTGCGTCCGGCGCGGGACGGCGAACATGACGCAGGGCCCCGCCATGACGCGCGAGGAAGCGGTTAAGGCGATCGAAACGGGCATCGAGGTCGTGGGCGAGCTTGCCGCGCGCGGCGTTAATCTCCTCGCCACCGGAGAAATGGGTATCGGCAACACGACGACGAGCAGCGCCATAACGTCGGTACTCCTCAATAAGCCCGCCGCCGAGGTGACGGGGCGCGGCGCGGGTCTCACAAGCGAGGGCCTTGCGAGGAAAATCGCCGCAATAGAGCGCGCCATAGCGCTCAATAAGCCCGACGCGAGCGACGCGATCGACGTTCTCCACAAGGTCGGCGGGCTCGACATAGCGGGTCTCGCCGGGGTGTTCATCGGCGGTGCGGTCTACCGCATACCCGTCCTTGCCGACGGCTTTATTTCCTGCGTTTCCGCGCTCGTCGCCGAGCGCATCTGCCCCACCGTGGCCGATTACGTTATCGCCAGCCACGCCTCGAAGGAGCCCGCCGGAAGGATGCTCACCGAGGCGCTCGGCGCAAGGCCCTTCCTCTATGCCGATATGTGCCTCGGCGAAGGGACGGGCGCCGTCGCGGTCATCCCGCTGCTCGACATGGCGCTTGCCGTCTATAACGGCATGAGCAGCTTTGAGGATATAAACATCGAAGCCTACGAAAGGCTGAGCTGATATGTTCACGCTTGTCACCGGGGCTTCCGCTTCCGGAAAATCGCAGTACGCGGAGGATATTTTAGTCGCCTCCGGCGTATCGCCGCGCTTTTATATCGCCACAATGCAGGTGTTCGACGACGAGGGTGAGGCGCGCGTGGCGCGGCACAGGGCTATGCGCGCGCAGAAGGGCTTTGAGACGATAGAGGCCCCCGTCGCGCTGGCGGAGGTCTCCGTTCCCGAGGGCTGCGCCGTCCTGCTTGAATGTCTTTCTAACCTCGCGGCGAACGAATGCTTCGGCGGCGCGGGCTTCGAGGGGGCAAAGAGCGCCATTTTAGCGGGCGTAGAAGGGCTCGCCGCGCGCTGTTCCGAGCTCGTCGTCGTTACGAACGAGGTCTTCGCCTCGGGTGAAGCCTACGGCGACGACACGGGCCGCTACATAGACCTTCTCGGAGAAGTAAACTGCGCCGTCGCCGCGCGCGCGGACAGGCTCATTGAAGTAAACTGCGGCATACCCGTCCTTTGGAAAGGAGCGAGCCTATGAAGCTGCTGCGTTCGGTTTGCATGGCTTTTTTAATGTATTCGCATATCCCCGTCCCGCTGGTGGAGTGGCGCGATGAAAACATGGCCTACGCCATGTGCTTTTTCCCGCTCGTCGGAGTTATCGAGGGGGCGGCGCTGCTGCTTTGGTGCTGGCTCTGCGGCGTTCTCGGCATCGGCGCGTTCCTCTTTGCCGCGGGCGCGGCGCTCCTGCCCGTCGCCGTGAACGGCGGCATCCACATGGACGGCTTCTGCGATTGCTGCGACGCGCTGGCCTCCCATCAGACGAAGGAGCGCAAGCTTGAGATCATGAAGGATTCCGGCGCGGGCGCTTTCGCCGTTATATGCTGCTGCGCTTATTTTCTGCTTCTGGCGGCGTTTTGGAGCGAGTGCGCGCGGGAGCTCTCCACGATGCTTGCGCTGGCGGTGATACCCGTTTTGTCGCGCGCGTTCAGCGGGCTTGCCGTCGTGAGCTTCCGTTCGGCGCGAACGGGCGGGCTGCTGGCAACCTTTTCAAAGGCGGCGCAGACGAAGTCCGTCCGCGTGGTGATGGTTCTGTGGCTGTGCCTTTGCGCGGCTGCGGCGGTTTGCGCGCAGCTTGTGGCGGGGGCGGCGCTCATAGTCGCGGGCTTGGCGTTTTTCGCGTTCTACCGCTGCTTTGCGTACAGGCAGTTCGGCGGCATCACGGGCGACACGGCGGGCTGGTTCCTCCAGCTCTGCGAGCTTATCTGCCTCGCCGCGGCGGTTTTCGCGCAGAAGATAGCGGCAATCGTTTAGGAGAGATTTGTTATGATACTTATCATCGGCGGCAGGGCTCAGGGCAAGCTTGACTGGGCGAAAAGCCGCTTTTCACTGACGGACTCGGACATCGCGCGAGATTTTACGGGCGCGGCGGGCGCTAAAGCGCTCTACGGCCTGCACGACGCTGTCGCCGCGAGCCTCCGCGCCGGAAGGTCGCCGGAGGACGAGGTAAACGCCCTCGTTTCCGCGAACCCGGATATTATAATCATCTGCGATGAAATCGGCGGAGGCGTCGTCCCCATAGACCCGTTCGAGCGCGAATGGCGCGAGCGCGTGGGGCGCATTTGCTGCGAGCTTGCGAAGAAGGCCGAACGCGTCGAGCGCGTCCTCTGCGGCATCGCCATGCGTTTGAAATGAGGCGGCGCGATGGAATTACTGCTTATTCGCCATTCGATAACCTCAGGGAACCTCGCGAGGAAATACGTCGGGCGCACGGATGAAGCGCTCTGCGCGGAGGGTGTCGCGCTGGCCAAGGAGGCGGCGGGGCGTTTTCCCGGCGTGCAGAGGGTGTATTCAAGCCCCATGCGCCGCTGCCGCGAGACGGCGGGCCTGCTTTTTCCGGGCGTCGAGCCCGTGATAATCGGCGGCCTGCGCGAGACGGATTTCGGCAAGTTCGAGGGCAAAAGCTACGATGAATTGAAGGACGACCCCGATTATATCCGCTGGCTCGACAGCGGCGGCGAAGGCCCCGTCCCCGGCGGAGAAAGCAAGGCGGAGGCAGCCGAAAGGACGATGCTTGCCTTCGGCGACGTTCTCATTGACCTCATGAACGGCGACTGGGTCGAGCGCGCCGCGATAGTTGCCCACGGCGGCACGATAATGACCGTGATGAGCGCTCTCGGCCTCCCCGAGCGGGAGTATTACGGCTGGCAGGTGAAAAACTGCGGCGGCTTTCTGGTGAAGCTCGAGGGCGAGCGCCTGAGGGTGGTCGAAAGCTATTGAAGGCCCGACCGGTGTGAGGGTTATTTCCCCGGCGATGCCATATAGTTGCGGCGCACAATAATAACATGTTTACCCCTCGGTCACTGGCTTACACCTGCGACACGGGATACGAAAACCGAAAGGAAGGCGGCCAAAAGCTGCCTTCCATGGAGGCCATGAAGCGGGAATATGGCCAGCCGAAAACTTCTGTAAAATAAAGGAGTAGAAACGTATATGACAGAAGTCTTTTTTGTGAGACATGCTGAGCCGAATTATAATAATCATGACGATCGGTCAAGAGAGCTGTCGGAAAAAGGATTGAGAGACAGAAAACTCGTTACCCAATTTCTATGCCAGAAAAAAATTCATGCAGTTTTTTCGAGTCCCTTCAAAAGAGCAATTGATACGGTATCAGATTTTGCAAATCTCTCAGACTATGCCGTTGAAATCATAGATGATTTTCGTGAAAGAAAAGTCGGCAATAGTTGGATTGAAGACTTTGATACTTTTTCAAGGATGCAATGGTCAAACTTCTCATATAAGCTACCTGATGGAGAAAGCCTCCGGGAAGTTCAGAGGAGAAATATTCACGCTTTGAATAATCTGTTAACATCGTTCCGGGGAAAAAGCATTGCTGTCGGCAGTCACGGGACAGCCTTGAGCACCATTATAAACTACTATGACCCATCGTTTCAGTATGAAGAATTTGCTGAAATCCAAAACCTTATGCCGTGGATTGTGCAGTTTTCTTTTGACGGGTTAAGATGTATGCAGATTCAGAAACATGATTTGTTCAAGAATATGGATAAGGCATAAAGTCATTCGACATCAAAATAGAAGTGCCCTGTAAGTGCAGTCGCAAATCCCCAAAAAATCCAGCAACCAAGACCGATTTTCATAACTTTTGGTCAGCAAAAAGCCCTAAAATCCGAAGATTTTAGGGCTTTTGGTGCGCGAGGCGGGACTTGAACCCGCACGTCCGAAATGAACACTAGAACCTGAATCTAGCGAGTCTGCCAATTCCACCACTCGCGCGTATATATTAATTGAAGGGCTTACACTAAAAAGTCGGAGCGAACGGGATACATTCGCTCCGACTGTGGTGCGAGAGATGGGACTTGAACCCACACGCCATTGACACACGCACCTCAAACGTGCCTGTCTACCTATTCCAGCACTCTCGCAAATCTTGCTCAACAGAGCTTGTTCAGTATAGTAAAAAAGGAGCGGTTTGTCAATACCTTTTTCAAAAAAATCTTACATTTCTTATTTCACGCCCCGAAAAACCCCTCGCGCTGTGCCTAATGGACGTAGGGCGGGCCGAAATATTTATCGCTGAGGATGCCGGAAAAGGCCGAGAGAACGGGGCGCATAGACTTTGCTCCGTATTCTGACTCGCTCGCGCGAAAGTTTGTATTCTCGGGCTTAATGTAGGGCAGGGCAATGATGGCGCGGCTCCTGCCCTCCTTTTTATCGGAGTCTATCACTATCTGCCCGCCGAGGCGGTTGAGTATCATCCTCGTCGCCGCAAGGCCGAAGCCCGCGCCGCGCGGCTCGCCCGCCGGGTCCGTCGGGACGGAGTAGGCGTTGAAGACGTTCGGCAGGATCTCCGGGTCTATTCCGCCGCCGTCGTCCTCGATGATTATGAGGATGGAATGGTTTTTCACCGAAAGGGAGAAGGAAACGGTGTTGCCCTCCTTGCAGTGGGCAATGCTGTTAGCCAGCAGCTCCAGAAAAACCTTTTCAAGGCGCGCCTTGTCGCTGTAAATAAACAGTTCAAAGGGCGGCAGCTCGAAAACGAGCTTCAGCCCGCGGTCGCGCACGAGGGTGTTCACCGTGGTGGCAAGGTCGGCGCAAAGCTGGCAGATATCGAACATGACCGAGCTCGTGGCAATGGGATCCTGCATGGCGCTCATTTCGCGCAGAATGTCCGCCGTATGGAGGATGCGGTACTGAGCATGGCGGAGGATGCGGTAATATTTTTTCGTGGCATCGTCCGCTTCCTCAAGACGCGCTCCAAGAAGATCCGCCGCGGCAAAGGCGGTATTGAGAGGGTCTATAAGGGCGAGGGAAATGTTTTCGAGCATGGCGGGAAGGTTATCCTGCAAAAGCCCGGCCGTTTCAGCGAAAATATATATTTCGGCGGAGGAAAGCTTAAAGCAGACGGATGAAAACTCCGCTTCGCCAATAACAACGCCGGAGGCGCCGCCCTTAGCGCGAAGCCCCTCGTGAAGCTCCGGAATGAGAGCCTTCGCCGCTTCGTTATAATCGAAGACGCGCCCGTCCTCAACGGCTATCGCCGCGCCCGCGATATGTTCAAGGAGCCCGCTGAACGCAAAGCCCTCGCTGAAATCATACATGCTCTCACCGTCCCTTCCGCCGATACATACGCGCCGGGCTTATTATGCTCGCGCGCGGGCGCGATTATTTACCTCGCGCCGGTAATCCGGTTTATTTTTCATCTTTGCTAAGTAGTATATCATTCAGCGCTCCACCATACAAGAGTTTCCGTCGAATTATGTCGAAAAATGTCGAAAAAACAAAAATTGCCCTAAATTACGTCTATGGGCTTGAATTAATCCCCTTTCGAGTATAGAATATTCTATGCGGGCTTTTCGCCCGAAGATAAGAAGATTAGTATATACGATTACGGAGGATCTGTTATGTCGATCAAGGTAGGTATCAACGGTTTCGGAAGAATAGGCAGGCTCGTTCTCAGGGCAAGCCTCGACCATAAGGACATCGAGATCATGGGTATCAACAGCACTGTCGCGCCGGATTACATGGCATATATGCTCAAATACGACACTGTCCACGGGATCTTCGGCGCCGACATCGGCTACACCGACGATTCCATCATCATCAACGGCAAGGCCATCCCCACCTGCAGCGACCGCAACCCCGAGAACGTCCATTGGGGCGATTTCGGCGTAGACTACGTGGCCGAATGCACGGGTAAATTTCTCACGAAGGATAAGGCCGAGCCCCATATCCGCATGGGCGCGAAAAAGGTCATCATGACCGCCCCCTCCAAGGACGATACCCCCATGTTCGTCATGGGCGTGAACCACAACACCTACACCAAGGATATGGACTATGTTTCCAACGCCTCCTGCACGACTAACTGCCTGGCTCCGCTCGCCAAGGTCGTCAACGACAACTGGGGCATCAGGGACGGCCTCATGACCACCATCCACTCCATCACCTCCTCGCAGAGAACGGTGGACGGCAGCTCCGCCAAGGATTGGCGCGGCGGCAGAGCGGCCTCCGGCAACATCATCCCCAGCTCCACGGGCGCGGCCAAGGCCGTCGGCAAGGTCATCCCCAGCCTTAACGGCAAGCTCACGGGCATGTCCATGCGCGTCCCCACGCTGGATGTTTCCGTCGTCGACCTTACGGTGAACCTCGAAAAGGGCGCGAAGTACGAGGATATATGCGCCGCCATGAAGGAGGCCTCCGAGGGCGAGCTCAAGGGCATCCTCGGCTACACGGAGGAGCCCCTCGTTTCCACCGATTTCATAACCGACCCGCGCACCTCCATTTTCGATAAGGGCGCAGGCATCGCCCTCACCGATACCTTCGTAAAGCTCGTAGCCTGGTACGATAACGAGTGGGGCTATTCCAACAAGGTTCTCGACCTCATCGAGCACATGTATAAGGTCGATAACGCCTGAGCGAAGCGCGCTTCACACGACCCCCGCTTCCTAAGTCTGTTTACAATCAGAAATGTGCACGCCCGGTCTGCGTGCACATTTTTTGACGATATATATTGAAAATTTTCGATATAGCATATATAATAAGCTCATAGCCTCTAATATTCATCAAAATATGGGTGATTATGTATGAACAACGAATATCTGCGCGTATTCCGCGCATTTTCTGACGAGCGGCGTCTGCGGGTGCTGGAAATGCTCACGCAGGGGGAACAATGCGCCTGCGCGCTGCTTGAAGAGCTCAGCATTTCGCAGCCCACGCTGTCGTACCACATGAAAATCCTCTGCGCCTCCGGGATAGTCAGGGAACGCCACGTCGGGCCGTGGAAATATTATTCCATCAACACCGAGGGCTGCGCCTACGCGCAAAAGCTCCTGCAAAAGCTCAGCTTCGGCGGCGAGGACGTGGAGATGCGCTTCATCCGCCTCCTCTCGCGCCTTCTTCGCGCGGCGGAGGACATAAAAAACGGTCTTCGCCCCGCAAAAAACGCCTGCTGCTCCTGCCTCTGCGAGCGCGTCGCCGGTTGAAAATCATCAAAAAGGAAGGATAAAACAATGAAAAAATTCGCGGTTTTCAGCGGCTTCCTCGGCTCGGGGAAGACCACGACCATGATGGCGCTCACCAAATACTGCACCGGGCACGGCGTCAGGGCCGCCATGATTTCAAACGACCTCGGCGAGGGCGTGAACCTTGCCGACAACCGTTTCGCGCAGCTAAACGGCTGCAACGCCTCCGAGATAACGGACAACTGCATCTGCTACGTTAACGAGCAGCTTGCCGAACGCCTCGACGGGTATTATTCAGACGGCTGCGAGCTCGTAATTTCCGATATTCCCGGCTTCGGCGTCGGCGCGCTGGAGCACGTTTACCACGGCCTCACAGAGAAATTCCCCGGGCGCTTCGAGCTCGCGCCCTTCACGGTTCTCGTCGAGCCGAGGACGATAGAGCTCCTCCGCAGCGGAAAAAGCGGCGACATGGAGTACATTTTCGACACGCAGCTCGTCGAGGCCGACCTCATAGTTTTGAATAAATGCGACACGATAAGCGCCGAGCAGCGGGAAAAGGACCTCACGTGGCTCGCCGCGCGATACCCCGAGGCAAGGGCCGTCGCCATAAGCGCCGCCACGGGCGAAGGGCTCGACGCGCTTTCCCGCGCTCTCACCGGGGGCTCCGCCTCCATGCGCCGCCCGGATATAGCCTACGGCGGTGAGCTCTTCTCCTTCGCGATGGGCAAGATAAGCGAATACTACATCCAGTACCACGCCTCCGTCTGCTGCGACGATTTTGACGCGAACGACTATCTTCGCGGCATAGCAACGCGCGTTCAGGAGAGCGTCGCCGCGGCGGGCTTTGAGATCCCGCATCTCAAGCTGCTCGCGTGGGAGCCGGAGGGCGATTTCGGCAAGCTCGACCTGCTCGGCACGGGGCGCGGCATCGAGACCGTCCGCAGCTTTTCCCGCCGCTGCACGGATATAGCCGTCATCCTCAACGCCAGCGCAGCCTGCCCGCGCGATACGCTCGACGAAATAATCACCGGCGCAGCCGAGGCGATTTCAAAGGACTATAATCTCGAGCTTGCCGTCTATAAAAAAGACTGCTTCGGCATGATGGATTAACAAAGCCCGCAGACCTTCCCCTTGCCCCCGGCATAGCACTTGCCATTTGTACAATCCCATATGGTTCCGCCGCACCAATGTGCCCCGGGGGCTTGTCTGCGCCCCGGGGCTTGTCTGTGCCCCGGGGGCTTGCCTGTGCCCCGGGGGGGCTTGCCTGTGCCCCGGGGGGCTTGTCTGTGCCCCGGGGGCTTGCCTGTGCCCCGGGGGGGCTTGCCTGTGCCCCGGGGGGCTTGCCTGTGGGCCGGGGGCTTGCCCCCGGCATGACACCTACCACCTGCACGATCCCATATGGTTGAACCATGTCCGGTAGGGAACGCTGTCCTCAGCGTTCCGCAAAGCAAGCACTTCGACTTTGCAGCAATCCCATATGGTTGATAAAAATAAAAACCTATACCGTAGGGGCGGGCGCCCACGACCGCCCACCGCGCCACAGGCGCGGTCTGCCTACAAACCATATTACAAACCAAAACCCCCAACTGCCATGCCTGGGGCAAGCCCCAGGCCCACAGACTGCTGCGCCGCAACCGCATCACTTCCTCGCGTCAATCCCACTGCCTGCAACCGGAACGTCAGGGACGACGTTCCCTACCGAACTGCAAATCAACCACCGCACCCTTCGCTCCCCTTGGATAAGGGGAGCTGTCGCCGCAGGCGACTGAGAGGTCGAGAGTAACGAGCCGTATGCACCACCATGGTTCCGCCTGTGCCCCGGGGGCTTGCCTGTGGGCCGGGGGCTTGCCTGTGGGCCGGGGGCTTGCCCCCGGCATGGCACCTACCACCTGCACAATCCCATATGGTTGAACCATGTCCGGTAGGGAACGCTGTCCTCAGCGTTCCGCAAAGCACCTCGCCTTTGCAGAAATCCCATATGGTTGATAAAAATAAAAATCCTGTACCGTAGGGGCGGGCGCCCACGACCGCCCGCCGCGCCACAGGCGCGGTCTGCTAATAAAACGCAACCCCCCAACTGCCACGCCTGGGGCAAGCCCCAGGCCCACAGACCACTGCCGACAAACCACATCACAGCCTCGCGTCAATCCCACAGCCCGCAACCGGGCCGCCGCCGACGCCGCCCCCTCCCGAACTGCAAATCAACCACCGCGCCGCTATCGCGGCAGCGCTTAACAATCACTGTCAGTATAACAAAAACCGCTCCATATTAATTATTCATGATTAACAATTAGCTTTTCGACGGGTTGACATAAAATAATCTCTATAATATAATTTTCATAAGCACCCAAATCTATATAACGTGAGGAGAAGCGCTGTGAAAAGTTTAATAAAATCCAGTCAAAAACCGGATATAGCTCAAGCGGCAGCCGAGGCGACATCCGGGGTTTTTGACCCGAAGGGTATCATCTTTCTCTCCGATTATGCAAGGCTCCCGCTCTTCGCAAGAGAGCTTGCCGAGCTTTTCCCGAACGCCGACATTATCGGCACGGCCGGGACCGTCTACCATGAGCAGACGGCGGACGACACGAACATCCTCGTAGTCACCGCCATTCTCGGCGAGGCGGAGGTCTCCGCGGGCCTCATAGGGAACCTATCCACAGACCCGCTCTCCGAGCTTTACAAGCTCTCCGAAAGCGTGAAGGCCGTTTCTCCCCAGCCGGACTCCACCGTTTGCATCGAGTTCTGCACCGGCAACGAGGAAGTCCTCGTCTCTACGATGAACATCGCCCTTGAGCCTGCGGGCGTCGGTCTTGCGGGCGGAACCGTTTACGGCGCGCCGGAGGGCCGCCCTTCCCTCGTCGCCTATAACGGCAAGGTATATGAGGACGCCTGCGCCTACATCGTCGTGAAAAACACGACGGGCAAGGCCTTCGTCGTGCGCGAGAACATCTACGACAAGGCCGACGGCCCCGTCCACCTCGCCACGAAGGTAAACACGGCGAAGAAGGAGCTCACCGAGCTTGACCACCGCCCTGCGGCGGACGTATACTCCGCCGAAACAGGCGTAGCCAGGGACAAGATAGTCGATAACGTCCTGAAGGCCCCGTTCGGCAGGATAATCAACGGCGAAATCTACATATCCTCGATGAACGGCGTCCTCCAAAACGGCGCCATCACGAACTACAAGCGCATAAACGTGAACGACTCGCTCTATATCCTCAAGCTCAAGGATTACCGCGCGATAAACGAGGAAACGCGGCGTCACATCCGCTCTCTCGTCGCCGAGCCGTCGATGATCTTCTCCGTAAACTGCATCTACAGATACCTGCTCTTTGAAAAGGACGGGTATCTCAAGGAATTCCTCACCAACATGTCGAGAATAGCGCCCTTCGCCGGATATATCGGCGGCGGCGAGCAGTATAACCGCCAGCACGTGAACCAAACCATGGTCTGCGCCGTTTTTGAATAAGGAGGATGCGTCATGTTCGGAAAAAAGAAGCTTCAGCAGGCCCCCGCAGCCGCCGAAAATAAAGACGTTTCCCTCTCCAAGAGCCTCTCCCCCCTCGTCGAATCGAGCGCTTACCTCATCGGCGAAACGGGCAGGCTTCAGGAGGGCGACGAGAATTTCGGCGTCATCCGCAAATCCTTCGATGCGCTCAAAAGCCACAATCAGGCGGTAAAGGACTCAGTAGAGGACTTTCACCACCGCTTCAACGACGTTGAAGCCGTCACGCAGAGCTTTGAGGACATCGTGCAGAAGATGAACCTCACCGTCGACGAAATAAAGGGCGGCATAGAGCAGGTTCGCACCTCCTCGCAGACGGTGGACGAGATGATAGCCTCCGTTCAGAGCATCGTCAAGGAATTCTCCAGGAACTTCGCCGAGATAATGGAAACCGTCCAGAAGATAAACGGCATCGCCACGCAGACGAACCTCCTGGCCCTCAACGCCTCCATAGAGGCTGCGCGCGCCGGCGCGAGCGGCAGGGGCTTCGCCGTCGTCGCCGAGCAGGTAAACGCCCTGTCCGACGATACGAAGAAGCTCGTCGAGAGCATCGGCAGCGCCATGGAGCAGCTCGCCGAGAATAACGAGCGTCTGTCTTCCTCCATCGAGGACACCTTCAAGGCCACGGCCAAGTCCCACGAATACGTTAACAGCACGGAGGAAATGGTCGGCAGCATCTCCGGTGTCGCCGACGAAATAGGCCAGCAGCGCGCGGATATGTCCGAACGCTTCCACGATTGCTCCGATTATCTCTCCCGCGTCGGCAGCACCATCGACGAATCGCAGAGCTATTTTGAGGACGTGGACGCCAGCATAAACGCCATGGCCCGCAATGTTACGCAAAGGAGCCTCATTTTTGAGGACATCACGAATATCCTCGAGCAGTATCCCGTCATGATCGAGCGTCTTTGCGGCGACTGAACTGAAGACAAAACGCTTAACTCCCGCAGTTCGGTTTTTCCCGCGCTGCGGGTTTTTTGAAAAAAACGCGGCAATTTTCAAAATTTCTCTTGACCTTCCCCCTTGTGGAAGGTGTAAAAAGGGAGCGTAAGCCACCGCCGCAAAGGCAGAACCGGAGATTCAGCGCATGAAAATCAACGAAATCGAGCAAATGGTCGGCATAACGAAGAAGAACATCCGCTTCTACGAGGAACAGGGTCTTATAAAACCTGCGCGCAACTCGGCAAACGGTTATCGCGAATATGCCGAGGAGGACGTTTACACCCTCGCGCGGATAAAGCTCCTGCGTCGGCTGAACGTCCCCATAGAAGAGATCCGCCAGATAATAACAGGGCGGCTGACTCTTTCCGACTGCATGGAGCGCCATCTCGTCATGACGGCGCGCGAAGAGGAAAACATACGCCTCGTTTCCGATATCTGCGGCAAAATCCGCGGCAGCGGCGAAAGCTTCTCCTCGCTGGACGCGTCTGCGCTTCTCGGCGAGCTTGAGGAGCTTGAGAAAGGAGGTGCGAGGTTTGTGAACGTAAAGAAATCCGACGTTAAGGTGAAAAAGCGCGGCGCGGTCGCGTCCGCAGCCGTGATAATCGCGCTTATCGTTCTTTGGGTCGCAGCGATCCTGTTTACCGGCTCGGGTGCAGGGCTGCCCCCGTTCATTACGGCGCTTATCGTCGTGCTGCCCGCGGCAGTGATAATCGGGCTGGTTATAGCACTCTTGCAGAGAATAAAAGAATTAAACGGAGGAGAAGAAGATGAAGCTTCTGACTATTGAAACCATTCCCGGCGCGCAGATAGAGGCGCTGGACATCGTTAAGGGAACGGTAGTGCATTCCAAGAATTTCGGCAGAGATTTTATGGCGGGGATGAAGTCCCTCGTCGGCGGCGAACTTTCCGGCTATACCGAAATGCTCAACGAGGCGCGCCAGATCGCCACGAAGCGTATGGTCGATAACGCCGAGGCGCTCGGGGCCGACGCTGTCGTGGGCATCCGCTACGGTTCGTCCACGATAATGCAGGGTGCGGCGGAAATAATGGTCTACGGCACCGCTGTGAAAATCGTGGGATAAACCCGTGCGGGCGGCTAACAGCGAATAATTAAACGATTTGGAGCGTCGAGGCAGGATTAAACGCCTTGGCGCTCCTTTCTGCGCGGGCGGGACGGTATTACCTCTCAGTCACGGGCTTTGCCCGTGCCAGCTCCCCTGAAAGGGGAGCGAAACCGCGCTTCGCGCGGGCGGGACGTCCAGGGGCCGTCCCCTACGCAGGCAAATACAATCAGCAGTCAAATTTCATTGTACAATTGTACAAAACGCGCCAGTCCCGTAGGGCGCGGCGACCCCGGCGCGCCTTCGCTCCCCTCGTAGGGGAGCTGTCAGCGAAGCTGACTGAGAGGTTGCATATTTGCGGAACGCCGTCCCCGGCGTTCCCTACAGGACAAGCAGCACAACAAAGCGCATTCTCCCGCGCCAAAATTTGTCGCATTTTCCGGCAAATTATATCCCCCGGGGAGGCTTGTTTGGCCTCGCAGTTCATGTTATATTTTCTGTGTAAACCGAAACGCTAACAGAAAACACTCATAAAGCGAGGTCTTTTTTCATGCATATGGCAGACGCGCTGCTCGCCCCGGCTACGGCGGCGGTTATGTATGTCGCCTCCGGCACTGCCGCAGGCGTATCCGTAAACAAAATAAAAAAGCTCGGCGAGGACGATAAAAAGCTTCCGCTCATGGCGGTAAGCTCCGCGCTCGTTTTCGCGGGGCAGATGATAAACTACACCATCCCCGGCACCGGCTCCTCCGGCCATATGTGCGGCGGCATGCTCCTTTCGGCGCTGCTCGGCCCGCAGGCAGGCTTCCTCTCCATGATAGTAATTCTCGCGATACAGAGCCTGTTTTTCGGCGACGGCGGCCTCATGGCGCTCGGAGCAAACGTCTGGAACATGGCGTTTTACGGCTGCTTCGTGGGCTATTACCTCATCTGGCGGCCGCTGATGCGAAGCAAAATATCCTCCTCGCGGCTTAAGATAATCCTCGCGTCCGTTATAGGCTGCGTCGTCACGCTCCAGCTCGGCGCGTTCTCCGTCGTCCTCGAAACGACCGCCTCCGGCATTACGGAGCTGCCCTTCGGCGCGTTCTGCGCGCTTATGCAGCCCATCCACCTCGCCATCGGCCTCGTTGAAGGCCTCATTACGGCCGCCATCCTCTCGTTCGTAAACGAGACAAGACCTGAGCTTCTTACGGAAGTTTCCTCTGATTCCGCCGGGAAAGGCCGCCTCACCGGGAAAACGGTCGTCGTGATCCTCGCTGTCGTGGCCCTTCTTGTCGGAGGTCTGCTCTCGCTCTTTGCAAGCGGCAACCCCGACGGTCTCGAATGGGCGCTTTTCGGCAACGCTGAGGCCGGTTACAGCGAGAATATGGGGCTTGACGAGGATAACTTCGGTCTCTCCGGTTCCGTTTCCGAGGCGGCGGCCTCCGTTCAGGAAACCACGGCCTTCCTCCCCGATTACGCCTTCCCGGACAGTGAAAGCGCCGCGGGAACAAGCGTTTCCGGCATAGTCGGAGCCGCGATAGTCGCGCTTGTGGCGCTCGGCGTCGGCGCGCTGGTCAAGGTCTCGCGCCGGAAGAAAAACGGCTGAACAACTCTGAAAATCATAAAAGTCTCGTCAGCTTTTATGCTTCTTTATACCTTCCTTTTTCTATGCTTAAGCTGCAAGGAGTATCCCCCGGGAGGGGATACTCCTTTGCGGCTGTAAATAACTTTTTGTAATTTTGTTTTTGACGCCGCTTGTCCTCGGCAAAAACACCTATCCCTCGCGCCGACCAACGAGGCGTCTCAAACGAGAGCCCCGCCGGGCTCTCGTTTGAAAGTGAGGAAAACATGAAATCTATCAACAAAGCCATAACCGAGTTCAAGGAAATGGACGAGCTGGCACGGCTGAGTTCGCCCGTCCACGCGCTGAACCCGAAGGTGAAGCTCATTGCGGCGCTTGTATACATCTTCACCGTCGCGTCCTTCAATAAATACGCGCTCGGCGCGCTCATACCGATGTTTTTTTACCCCTTCATCCTCTTTATGCTGAGCGGCTGCTCGATAAAGCAGTATTTTTACAAGCTGCGCTACGTCCTGCCGATAGTCTGCGCGGTGGGGCTGTTTAACCCGCTGCTTGACCGGGAGACGGCCTTTACGCTCGGCTCCGTCGCCGTCTCGCGCGGGGTAATTTCGATGCTCACGCTGATGCTCAAGGGCGTATTCTGCCTCGCCGCGTCCTATCTTCTTATCGCGACGACGCCCTTTGACTCCGTCTGCGCGGCGCTGCGCGCTTTCCATGTCCCCGCCCTGCCCGTGACGCTCATGCTGCTGACTTACCGCTACGTCACCGTGATGCTGGAGGAGGTCTCGCTCATGACGGACGCCTACATGCTGCGCGCGCCGGGGCAGAAGGGCGTCCAGTTCTCGGCCTGGGGCTCGTTTCTCGGGCAGCTTCTCCTGCGAAGCGCGGACAAGGCCTCGGAATTATACGACAGTATGCGGCTGCGCGGCTTCCACGGCGATTTTTATTACGCCGCTGCGCCTGCGCTCTGCGCGCGGGATTACCTCTTCCTCGCCGCCGCGCTCGCGCTCTTCGCGCTTTTCCGCTTCACCGCAATAACGCAAATTTTGGGAGCTGTGCTTGCATGAATATTATAGAATTCAAAAACGTGAGCTTCGCCTACGAAAAGGCGGAGCCGGTGCTCGATAACATATCCTTCGCCATCGCCCGCGGCGAGTCCGTCGGGCTCATCGGCGCAAACGGCGCGGGGAAGTCCTCGCTGCTCAAAATCCTCATGGGCCTCCTGCCGCACGAGGGCGAGGTCGCGATAAACGGCGCGCTTCTTACGAAGGAAACGCTCGCGGACGCGCGCAAAACCCTCGGCTTCGTCATGCAAAGCTCGGATAATCAGATGTTCATGCCCACGGTATACGACGATATGGCCTTCGGCCTGCGCAATTACGGCATGAGCCGCGAGGAGGCGGACGCTCGCATAGACGAAACGCTCGCCGGGATGCAGCTCGAGGCGCTAAAGAACAAATACAACCACAAAATTTCCGGCGGCGAAAAGCGCATGGCCGCGATAGCGACGGTTTTAGCCCTGCGCCCCGAGGCGCTTGTGCTCGACGAGCCCAGCGTTTCGCTCGACCCCTTCAACCGACGCTGCGTGATAAACGAAATAAAAAAGCTCGGCATCACGAAGCTCATCGCCTCCCATGACCTCGATATGATACTCGAAGTCTGCGACCGCGTGATACTCCTCTCCGGCGGCGTCATCGCGGCGGACGCCCCGGCGGACGAAATCCTGCGCGACAAGGCGCTTCTGGAGGCAAACAGAATGGAACTCCCCCTGAGTCTGTCGCGATAAGAGCGCAGTGAACAGGGGGGCGCCGGCTCGGGCAAAGCCCTGCAGCGCGGCGCAAAGCCTTCCGCACAGACTTTCTGATTTTAATCGGACATCAGGGCAACACCGCACAATTCCCGGCACAATCTATGCCCCGGAATTATGCGGTGTTGCTTTAGTATAAGCCCGTGAGTCCGGAATATATTTATTCCGGGAGGCGAAATAACCGTGACAATGTCCGTCATACTAACTCTCATGCTTTTGGGTTCGCTGCTTTACTCGCTTCTTAGTGGGACGGCGCCGGAGCTTGCGGCAGGGCTGCTCTCCGGCGCGGAGAAAGCCGTGAAGCTCGCTTTTTCACTTGCCGGGCCGCTTTGCCTATGGGGAGGGGTAAACGCTCTTCTCAGGGAAGCGGGGGCTTTATCGGCGCTGAAGCGCGTCATGAGCCCGCTTTTACGGCTGGCATTCCCCTCGGCGGCCGTGCTCGGCGCGGAGGAGGCGATATGCGCGAACGTCTCGGCTAACCTTCTCGGCCTCGGGAACGCCGCCACCGCGCCGGGACTTGAGGCCGCGCGGCTGCTCGCGGGAGGAAAAAGCGCAGCGGGGGCGGAGCTGTGCCGCTTCGTCGTGATGAACACCGCCTCCGTGCAGCTCGTCCCGGCGACGGTCTGCGCCGTGCGCGCCTCGGCGGGCGCGGCTTTGCCCTTTGACATACTGCCCGCCGTGTGGCTGACGAGCCTCTGCGCCCTCGCGGCGGGCTTAGGCGCGGCGCGGATATTTGAAAAGCTGTGGAAAAGCTGACGGCGCTTATCGTTCCGGCGCTCGTCGCGCTCTCCTGCGCCGCGGCTTTTTTGCGCGGGCGCGACGCATATGCTCTTATGTGCGGCGGCGCGAGGGATGGTCTTGATGTGCTGCGGGCCGTTTTTCCTCCCGTGCTTGCAGTTCTTGTGGCTACCGAGGGTATGCGTGCCTGCGGACTGCTCGACGCGCTGACGGGCGTTTTGGAGCCCGTGACGCGTTTTCTCGGGATACCGCGCGAGCTTGCGCCGCTCATGCTCGTCCGTCCGCTCAGCGGAAGCGCGGCGCTCGCCCTCGCTTCGGAGCTGATTTTTACTCACGGGCCGGACTCGCCCGTGGGCCGCTGCGCCGCCGTGATGCTCGGCTCGACGGAAACGACCTTCTACGTCGCCGCCGTATACTTCGGCGCGGCGAAAATAAAACGCGGCAGGTACGCCATACCTGCCGCGCTGATTGCTGATTTTACCGGTTTTGTCTGTGCCGCGCTTTTTGCGAGGATGTTTAGCTGATTTAACGAACTAATATGAGCCCGGCGCAGCAGACCGCGCCTGTGGCGCGGGCGGAACGCTGGGGACAGCGTTCCCTACCGAAATGCGATTCAACCATATTGCCTCGAAGCTAATCTGCCGACGCGATGAGAGCGAGCAACTCAAACGAGAGCCCAGCGCAGCGGGTCTCGCACAGCTTGGCGCTTTGCTGCCAAGCGTTAAACGGACAGGAGAAGCAATTCTTCTGTCCGTTTTTTATGTTGTAATTTCTGTTTTTGACGGGGCTTCGCCTCGGCAAAAACACCGACCTCTCGCTCCGACCAAGGAGGCGGGAGCGGAACGCGGAGCCGACGCGATGAGAGCGAGTAACTCAAACGAGAGCCCAGCGCAGCGGGTCTCGTTTGAAGATTTTTACATCTTTACGGGCGCGGAAACGCCGAGGATGCCGAGAGCCGCGGCTATAACGCTGCGGACGCTGTCGGCAAGCTTGAGCCTCGCCGCGCAGAGTTCCGGCGCTTCGCCCTTTATGTGCTCGCTGGTATAGAAGCGGTGGAAACGGGAGGCGAGCTCGACGAGATAGCGGTTAATGCGCGAGGGGTCGTAATCGCGGGAAGCGAGGCGTATCTCCTCGGGCAGCAGCGAAAGCTGCTTGATAAGCTCATGGTCGTAGTCCGTATCGAGAAGCGCCGCGTCGATATCCCCCGCCGCGCGGACCTTTTCGCCCTCCGAGGCGAGCGCCGCGACGAGCGAGCATATACGCGCGTGGGCGTACTGGATGTAATAGACGGGGTTCTCACTGTCCTCGCGCACGGCAAGGCCGAGGTCGAAATCAAGGTGCGTGTCGGGCTTGGCGTTGAAGAAATAACGCGCCGCGTCCACGGAAATCTCGTCGAGAAGGTCGGCCAGGGCGATGACCCTGCCCGTGCGCTTGGACATACGCACGGCCTCGCCGTCGCGCAGAAGGTTCACGAGCTGATAGAGCACGACGATAAGGCGGTGCGAGCCGTCGAGCCCCAGCGCGTCAAGCGCTGCCTGCAGGCGGGCGACGTGGCCGTGATGGTCCGCGCCCCAGAGGTTCACGGCATAATCGAAGCCGCGTTTTTCAAGCTTGTTGCGGTGGTAGGCGATGTCGGCGGTGAAGTAGGTGTAAAAGCCGTTCGCGCGGCGCAGAACATCGTCCTTGAGGTCCATTTTTTCGGCCTGCTCGGGTGTTTTGCCGTTCTCTATCGCCTTCTTGCGCTGAAGCTCCGCAGTTTTGAGCCAGAGAGCGCCGTCCTTTTCATAGGTCCAGCCGCGCTCGGTGAGCTTATCCACGGTCTCGCGGACATAGCCGGAATCGTGCAGCTCCGACTCGAAGAACCAGCGGTCGTAAACGATGTGGTACTTTTCAAGGTCAGCCTTCATGCGCGGGATGTTGCGGTCGAGCCCGAAGCGGGACATGGCGGCATAACGCTCCTCCTCGCTCTTATCGAGGTAGGCCTTGCCCTCAGCGTCAAAAAACGCCTTGGCGATGTCTTTTATGTCCTCACCGTGATAACCGTCCTCCGGGAAGGCAACTGCGTCCTCGCCGAGAATAAGCTGCCTGTAGCGTGCGTCGATGGACTCGGCAAACTTTTTTATCTGGTTGCCTGCGTCGTTAACGTAAAACTCGCGCCACACATCGAAGCCCGCGCGCTCGAGAACACTGGCAAGCGCGTCGCCCATAACGCCGCCGCGGGCGTTGCCCATGTGCATCGGGCCGGTGGGGTTGGCGGAAACGAACTCGACCATAACCTTCTTGCCCTCGCCGACGGAAACAGCGCCGTATTTATCGCCCTTTTCCTCGATCTCAGCCAGGACTCCCGCGTACCACGCGCTGGCGAGGCGGAAGTTTATAAAGCCCGCGCCCGCGACCTCGGCGGAGGAAAAGAAGCTGCCGGAAAGGTCAAGCTCCTTGATGAGCTTTTCCGCTATGGCGCGGGGTGCCTGCTTCATCTCCTTGGCGGCTGCCATTGCGTAGGAGCAGGCGTAATCGCCGAGCTTCGCATCCTTGGGTATCTCTATTACGCCCTTGAGCTCAACCCCTGCGGGCAGAAGCCCTTTGGCGGCGGCGGAAGCGTAGGCCGCGCGCATGAGAGAATCTATCTCGGCCTTGGCGGCCTGGATCATGTTAGGCATTTATATCATTTCCTTTCGATTTGGAAAAAGTTATCGTAAAGCTGTTGTCGCCGAGCTTCACGTTGTCGGCGTCGAGGGCGTAGTCTATGTCCATGCGGCCCCCGTCGGCGTTTACGTCTATGTCGAGGCGCTTTGTCGCGACGCCGAGCGTCGTGGCGCCGTAGGGGGTGGTGTAGAGGAAAACGTGCTTCGCGCCGCGTCGGAAAAGCATCTGGCTCGTGACGGAGCCCTCGCGCGTGAGGGTAACGGTATCCGGCTCTATGGAGAAGGTGGTTTTCGTGCCGTCCATGCCCGTGATGGCGCTTTCCATGTAGGTGAGGGCGGAGCCTGCGGGGGAAAACTCGTATTCTCCCTCGGTGATGAACTCCATGCCGTCGTCCTCGCCGTTTATGGTCTGTTTGGCGGATATGGTTATCATAACTTTGCTCATGGCTGCTTCTCCTGTTCAAGAGAAGTGATTTTCACGCGGCCCGATATGTCGCTGCCCATGAAGAAGGAGGCGAGACGCTCGAAGCCCTCGGCGTTGTCCGTGACGTAAAAATTCGTGCTGCCGCGCTTATCCGGCGAAGCGAGAGCGTCCGTCTCGCGCAGCTTTTTTATGAGGTATTCGGCGGTTTCCTCGCCCGCGGAGATGAGGCGAACGTCCCCGCCCATATAGTCGCTTATGACCTCGCTGAGAAGCGGATAATGCGTGCAGCCGAGAAGGAGCGTATCAATGCGGGCGTCCCTGAGCTCGGCTAAGTATTCGCGCACGACGGTCTCTATAACCGTGTCACCGCGCCGGACGCGCCCTTCCTCGACGAGCGGGACGAATAGCGGACAGGCCTTGGAAAAGAGCTGCGCCTCGGGGCGGAAACGGAGGATGGCGCGGTCATACGCGCCGCTCGCGACGGAGCGCTTCGTGCCGATAATGCCTATCCTGCCGGAGCGCGACACGCGCGCAGCCTTCCACGCCGTCGGCTCCACGACGCCGAAAACGGGCACGGGGCACTCGCTCGAAACGGTATCGAGCGCGACGGTACTCACCGTGCCGCAGGCGACGACGACGGCCTTTATGTTGTGCCGGAGAAGAAAGTCCGTGTCCTCGCGGGCGTATCTTATGACGGTTTCGCGCGATCTGCCGCCGTAGGGGACCCTGCCGTTGTCGCCGAGGTAGATTATGTCCTCGTTCGGCATGGCTTCAACAAGCTTCCTCATGGCGGTGAGTCCGCCGAGCCCGGAATCGAAAACTCCGATAGCCCTGTTATCCAAAAAATCAGCTCCCGATATGGCGGCACGCCGCCAGACTACTATGTAACTAATATATATTATAATAACACGCGAAAAAAGACAAGGCAAAATATGCCGAGGGAGTGAAAATGTTTTTTGCAATGTAAAATGTTTTGACGGAAGCTTTTTGTGGGCAGGGGGGACAAGCCCCCGGCCCATATTGCTGCGGCGTATATATATGGGTGCTGCGGAAAAACGAGTTTGTTTGTAGGGTCGGCGCCCTCGACGACCCGCAAGCGGGCAGTTGGTTTTTGCAAGGCATTTATATATTCGTGCAAAGCACCACCGCGCTTCGCGCGGGCGGAACGCTGAGGACAGCGTTCCCTGCAGTACAGGATTTTTACAATTATCAACCAAATTGCATTGCGGAAAATAGCAGTACCACGCCGCAGGCGCGCCGCCCCACGGCCCACATTGCCGCACATCACCCATATCGCACACCTGCAAAAACTCTGCATGTCGCAATTTTCGTATTATTCTTTGAAATTGATATGGTAATTTGAGAATGGATAGTGTATAATAGAAGTGGGCAGGGGATGCTTGCCCGGCAAAGGAGGTGCTTGTCATGACAATGGAATTTACCGATAAGGAATTTCGCCGGCTGCTGGACATGGTTTACATCGGAAACTGGATACTCAATTCCACCCGCGAGGATGATCGCATCCGCGATTATGACGAGCTTGAATCCAAGGTCTTTTCTCATTGCCTCAAAAACGGCTGCGCGGCTCTGATGGAGGTTGTGGACGGGGAGGTTCTTCCCTCGCGCCTTTTCGCCGAGGGCGGCATACACGAGGCTATCATGGACTATGAGGACACCGTGTTTTACGAAATTCTTGCCGAAGAGCTCGCGCGCAAGGATATGGATTTTGCGCCCATCAGCACCGAGAACGTCGATGAGCTTTCAAGCCGGATAGACGAATACATCGAGGAATTTGAAGAAAACGGCATGGCGAACATATCCTGCGATAAATGACGCCGCGCCGCAAAACGCATAAAATCCTCCCGCCTGCGGATAATACGGGCGGGAGGTCTTTTTATGTTCAAAATGTCAAACGAACAGTACGCCCGGTATATAGACTCCGTTTCGCCGCGCTCGAAGAGCCTGCGGAACATGCTGCGCGCTTTTTTCACCGGCGGGGCCATCTGCTGCGTCGGGCAGGCGCTGCTGATGCTGTATCTGCGCCTCGGGCTCAGCGAGGAGGACGCCTTCGGCGCCGTTAGCGCGACGCTTGTGTTCCTCGGCGCGCTTCTCACGGCCGTCGGAGTATACGACCGCATGGCGAAATTCTGCGGCGCGGGAACGCTCGTCCCGATAACGGGCTTTGCCAATTCCGTCGCCGCCCCCGCTATAGAGTTCCGCGCCGAGGGCTTCGTGACGGGTACGGCGGTGAAGATGTTCACGATAGCCGGGCCGGTGATCGTTTTCGGCACGGCGGCGAGCGTTTTGTACGGCGTCGTGCTGCTGCTTGCGGATATTTTTTCTTGAAAACGGGCAGAGATGCTGCTATAATTTAAATCAATATAGAAGACAAAACAGGCCGCGCGTCCTGCGCGGCCCGGTTGGGGGTAAGGCTTATGCTCAAGGCAGTTTTGTTCGACCTGGACGGCACGCTTCTGCCGATGGATCAGGATGAATTCACAAAAGGGTATTTTAAGTACCTCGTGGCGAAGCTTGCGCCGCGCGGTTACGAGCCGAAGGCGCTCATCGACGCCATATGGCACGGCACGGCGGCGATGGTGAAAAACGACGGCACGCGCACGAATGAGGAGGCGTTCTGGGAGGATTTCGCGAAGACCTCGGGCGAGCGCGTTCTGGCCGATCGCGGGCTTTTTGAAGAGTTTTACGCCGTGGACTTCCAGTGCGCCAAGCAGTTTTGCGGCTTCGCGCCCAAGGCCAAGACGATTGTGGAGGGTCTGAAGGCGCGCGGCGTGCGCGTTATTCTGGCGACGAATCCGATTTTTCCCGCGACGGCGACGGAGAGCCGCATCCGCTGGGCGGGGCTCGAGCCGCAGGATTTCGAGCTCTACACTACATACGAAAACATCGGCTGCTGCAAGCCGAACCTCGAATATTACCGCGAGATACTGCGCCGCACGGCTCTCGCGCCGGAGGACTGCCTCATGGTGGGCAACGACGTGGGCGAGGACATGATAGCCGCAAGGCTCGGGCTGGGCGTGTTTTTGCTGACCGACTGCATGATAAACAAATCCGGCGAGGATATAAGCGCTTACCCGCACGGCGGCTTTGACGAATTGGAGAAGTATTTGGGGATGTAATATAGCTTGAGGGCAGCAATGTGGGCCGTGGGGCTTGCCCCCGGCAGGGTGTTGCGATTTTCCACAATGTAAATTTTCTTGCATATTGTAAAATTTCATTCCGTAGGGAACGCTGTCCTCAGCGTTCCGCCCGCGCCATCGGCGCGGTCTGCTCCCTGCTTTCCCCTGGGGGAAGGTGGCGCCGAAGGCGACGGATGAGGGGCCCGAAGCGTATTAATACTTTGCTTATATGTTATTGTTGTGATACCCGACAATAATCACACCAATAACCGCGCAGGAAATAATCAGTTATCAGCAAGCCCCTCATCAGTCAGCCTTACGGCTGACAGCTTCCCCCAGGGGAAGCCAGCAACAAGGAGCGCGCTGCGCGCGAAGATGCCGGGCGCCCGTCCCCGGCCCACAAGGGTTCCTATATAGCAAAAACCGGACTGCGGGCGCAGTCCGGTTGATTTTTTTGTTTCGCGGCGGTTCACTTTGCCTCGGCGTCGTCCGTTTCGCTGCCGATGTCCTCTATGTCGTAGGGAGTGGACTGGTAGACGTAGTAATTGAGCCAGTTCGTGTAAAAAAGCTGGGCGTGGGAGCGCCAGCGGACGATGGGGCCGAGAGCCGGGTCGTCGTTTATGAAATAATTTTCGGGAATCTCGGGGTTTATGCCGCGCTTCAGGTCGCGCTCATATTCGAGGGCGAGGGTGTCGGCGTCGTACTCCGGGTGGCCCATGATGAAGATTCTGCGGCTGTCCGTGGTCTTTACGGCGAAAACGCCCGCCTTTTCGGAGGTGGAAAGCAGCTCAAGGCGGCTGTCGGCAAGAACGTCCTCGGCGCGGATCTCCGTATAGCGCGAATGGGGGACGAAAAACTCGTCGTTGAAGCCGCGGAAAAGCGGCGACTGCTTGGCGATGAGCGTATGGAGATATATGCCAGAGAGCTTTTTCGGCAGGTTGTGCTTTTCAAGGCCGTTATGGTAGTAAAGCCCCGCCTGCGCGCCCCAGCAGATATGCAGCGTGCAGTGGACGTTCGTTTTCGTCCACTCCATGATGCTGCAAAGCTCCGGCCAATAGTCAACGTCGGTGAAATCGAGCTGCTCGACGGGCGCGCCCGTGATTATCATGCCGTCGTACTTCTTGTGGCGAACGTCGTCAAAGGTGCGGTAAAATTCGTCAAGGTGCTGGAAATCGACGTTTTTCGCGTCGTGGCTGATGGTTCGCAGCAGCTCGACCTCGATTTGCAGCGGCGTATTGGAAAGCTTCCGCAGGAGCTGCGTTTCCGTGACTATTTTCGTGGGCATGAGGTTGAGGATAAGGAGCTTCAGCGGGCGTATGTCCTGGTGCATGGCTCGCTTTTCCGTCATTACAAAGATGTTTTCGTTTTCAAGAATCGTTTTTGCCGGAAGCGAATCCGGAATTTTAATCGGCATGGTAATCAAATCCCCCTAACTTTTTAAGGAGACAGCAAAGGACGCTGCCGCCTTAGATAAACGCCGTATTGTTATTGTTTATACAAAGAGGGGGACGGCAAATCCGTCCCCCTTTGATAAGTCAAGCTAAAACGGGTCTCGTTAGATGCTTTTAGGCCATCTGCTTTGCGGCGTTGATTTTTACGCCGGGGCCCATCGTGGATGCGGTAACGCAGCTCTTGATGTACTGGCCCTTTGCGGCGGCGGGCTTAGCCTTGATGATAGCGCCGATGAGGGCGTTATAGTTCTCGGTGAGCTTCTCCGCGCCGAAGGAAACCTTTCCGATGGGGCAGTGGATGATGTTGGTCTTATCGAGACGGTACTCGACCTTACCGGCTTTGATCTCGGCAATACCCTGAGTGAGGTTGGGGGTGACGGTGCCGGCCTTGGGCGTGGGCATGAGACCCTTCGGGCCGAGGACCTTACCGAGACGGCCGACGACGCTCATCATGTCGGGCGTTGCGATAACTACGTCGAAATCGAAGAAGTTTTCCTTCTGGATCTTTTCGGCAAGCTCCTGTCCGCCGGCGAAATCCGCGCCTGCGTCGAGAGCCTCCTGGATGCGCTCCTCCTTGCAGAAGGCGAGAACTCTGACGTTCTTGCCGGTGCCGTTGGGAAGGACGATGGCGCCTCTGACCTGCTGGTCAGCGTGGCGGGAGTCGACGCCGAGCTTTACGTGAAGCTCGACGGTCTCGTCGAACTTCGCCTTCGCGCCCTTGACGACGATGTCAAAGGCCTCGGCTGCGTCATACTGGACGGATTTATCAATAAGCTTTGCGCTTTCTTTATAATTTTTACCTCTGAACAAGTTTATTTCCTCCTTAATATGTGGTTATTCGGAATAATCCTCCCACTTGGTAACCTTTGATTAAATCGGAGCCGCAGCACAGCGAGTAAATCTTGCGTCTGATGAAGACGAATAAACCGCAGAAATACTTTGTGTATTTCAAGATTTTGAGGCAAAATCAGACGGAATATTTACCGCTGGGATGTGAGCTTTGATTTATTCAGAGGTTACTATATAACTGAGCAAAATGCTCAGTCTGCCACCACGATGCCCATGCTGCGGGCGGTGCCGGCGATCATGCTGGTAGCCGTCTCTACGCTCGAGGCGTTGAGGTCGGGCATCTTCTGCTCGGCGATCTTTCTAACCTCGTCTCTGGAGATGGTAGCTACCTTGTCTCTCTGAGGAACGCCTGAACCCTTTTCGATGTTGCAGGCCTTCTTGAGAAGGACGGCCGCCGGGGGCGTCTTGGTGACGAAGGTGAAGCTGCGGTCAGAGTATACTGTGATAACGACGGGGATGGTAAGACCCATGTCGTTCTTAGTGCGCTCGTTGAATTCCTTGGTGAAAGCCGCGATGTTAACGCCGTGCTGGCCGAGGGCGGGGCCTACGGGGGGAGCCGGAGTTGCCTTACCGCCGGGGATTTGCAGCTTTACATATCCTACTACTTTCTGTGCCACTTTATGTGTACCTCCTAATAATCTGTGGTAGCACGGCGGAAACCCTTCCGCCGCGGTTCTGTCGGAAGCCTCGGGGCTTCCTCCCACTATTTACGGAACCTTTATAATCTGAATCAGTCTTCGAGAACCTCGATCTGTTCCAGCTCAAGATCGACAGGTGTCTCTCTGCCGAACATGGAAATAACGGCGCGCAGGCGGTTCTTCTCCGCCTCCACCTCTTCCACGACGGCGAAATTGCCCTCGAGGGGGCCGTCGATGATCTTTATACGGTCACCGACCTTGACTCCGACGACGATTTCGTTCTTCTCGACGCCGAGAGCCGCGATTTCCGCGTCTGTAAGGGGAATCGCTTTGTTTTCGGAGCCTACGAACCCGGTGACGCCGCGGACGTTCCTGACAAGGTGCCAGCTTTCGTCCGTAAGGATCATTTTAACAAGGACGTATCCGGGGAAAATCTTGTGCTCCGTGGTTTTGCTCTGCGAGTCCACTACCTCGGTAACGGTTTCGATAGGAATGCTTACCTCATGGATAAGGTCGTGCATGTTTCTGTTCTCCACAGCCTTTTCAATGGAGGTCTTGACCGTATTTTCGTAACCTGAGTATGTGTGGACAACGTACCATTTAGCGCTTTCTGCCATTATGGATCATTCCTTTCCCGCCGGGGGCGTCAACCGCCTATGGAAATAAGCGACTGTACGACAAGATAGGCGAGCTGGTCAAACGCCCAGATGACGATGCCGGAAGCGACCATTACGACCACGGCGACTATGACGTTGTTTACCGTCTGCTTGCCGGTGGGCCATACGACCTTTTTAAGCTCGCTCTTCATTTCGCGGAACCAGCGGGCTATACCCTTGCCCATTCTCGCGAGGCGGCCTTCCTTTTTCGCCTTTTCGGGCTTGGCTGCGCTGCTGTCAGTGATTTCTTTTGCCATTTACACCCATTCCTTCCTTACTTCGTTTCCGTATGAAGCGTATGCTTGCGGCAGAAACGGCAGTATTTGTTCATCTCAAGACGGTCGGGCGTGTTCTTCTTGTTCTTTACCGTGTTGTAGTTGCGCTGCTTGCATTCATTACATCTCAGTGTAACCTTTACTCTCATATCGGCACCTCCTTAGTTATTATCCCGCTTTGCGGGATTTGCCTCCCTGTGCAGGCGGGGGAATAAAAGGCACAGCTGGATAGACCTCTCCCCACGACAGGTAAAGTCAATATATCATGTTTTTGTCCCAAGGTCAATAGCTTTTTGCCGTGAAACGCAATAAATTTTGCCGCGGCGGGCGGTGTATTTCTGTACGGGCCGTGCGGCTTGCCCTTTTCGGGACGGCAGCAGTCTGCTCAATTTTTTATCTGCTGAATTCGCCCGTCCCGCAGAGAGCGGCGTCCGCGGCATTTCGCAATCCAGTACTGCGGCAATACCGCATAATTCCGGCGCATATTGCGCGCTGCCAGCTTGTCAACAAAGCATCTTTCGACAAGCTGCTGCAGGTTTTTGAAAAACAAGGGCTTTCAAAGATTTACTTATTTAACGCGAAAGACGCCCCTGACAGGCACACGCTCCTTTCACGCTGTCTTCCTTTCCGAAATCTTTTCACTCGTTGGTTTGTCTGCGGTCTGTTCTGTTTAATGTATGCGTTTCCCATTGCCCTGCGTTGGTTCCCGTCCTCGCATTTTTTCAGCATTTTTCCCGTCCCACGGGTCATATTTCCGACTTTTTGCACGATGTTTACAAATTAATCCATAATTTCATGCAAATTTTGACATATTTCTTCTTGACAACAAACGACAAGTTGGGTATTATAGTAATGTTTTTGTCGGTATGGTAAATATATCCACTGCTCGACAGATATTCATGATAAAGCGGGCTTTTCCCGAGCAGCCCATGTAACCGCAGCTTCAGAAATCGCTTTATCTCATTCATTTAGGAGGAGAATATGAAATCCACTGGTATTGTAAGACAAATGGACAGCCTCGGAAGAATCGTACTTCCGATAGAGCTCCGCAGAACGCTTGACATCGCACAGAAGGACTCCCTTGAGATTTATGTTGACGAATCATCCATCGTCCTCAAGAAGTATCAGCCTTCCTGCATTTTCTGCGACAATGCAAAGGACGTTATCAATTACAAGGGCAAGAACATCTGCCGCAGCTGCCTCGACGAGATAAAGAAATCTGCCGATTAATTTTCAGGCACACAATTTTCCCGCGTCCGATATTGTGGCGCGGGATTTTTTAGGCAACACCGCATAATTCCGGCGCATAGATTGCGCCGTCAGGATTTTCGTCAGATTGTTCAAAAAACGCAGGTAATACTTTGTGTATTGCCGAGTATTTTTGGACGAT
>JAEEGK010003716.1_pt1 | contig 37813 bp, 28 predicted proteins | sample 8958771 | NCBI WGS metagenome assembly JAEEGK01 (sample SAMN16246547, study PRJNA631951) | gut metagenome | biome: gut microbiome; feature: rumen; material: SC-attached | host: Bos | place: Iran: Karaj | collected 2018-10
TGAATTACTTCAACACGCGCATTTCACGAAAACACCCCGTGATTGCTCACGGGGTGAATGTTTCATGTGTGCTTGGCACTTCTTCTTCGTTTGCTTGCAAAATGAACCCCTAACCCCGTACCTATGGTTCGTGGTGGGGAGTTACGGTGCCGCCGTACATGCCGTAGAGGTAGAGTGGGCCGTAGATGGGGATCGTCGGGTCGGGTTTGGCGAGGCGTCCCGGGATCGTAACTAAATAATCCATATCCTCATAGGTGTAGGAAAAAGCAAGGGTTATGCTCGGGTTTTCCGAAAGAAGCTTCATGATATCATAATTAAGTACGCAGTCTCTGTTCCAGGTAACCGTCTGCGCACCGCCAAGGGAAATGGCGGATTCGAAGGCACTCTTAAGGTCTGCGAAATAGTCGACTGAATCCCACTGAGGCGTCGAAGGAGCAGGGTTAGGAGGCGTTGTAGGTCCCGAGGATGCAGCTTCTACAGTAACGTTTATGGTACTGAAGGCAGACACCAGATCCGTCTTATTGTCTCCGTTATACTGCTCAGCAAACACCTTTAACTTATAATCTCCGTCTGCAAGACCTGACGGAATCGTAATACTTGTTCCTGTGCTGGAAGCACTGTTATTGGCAATTCTTCCGTAATAGAGCGGCAGATTTTCATTTGAAGCACTCACAAGTATCGCGGAAACATACTCATTTGAACCGCTCTGAGCTCCACTATAGCTTACGGTAATGGCATTTCCCGCCGTCACTGTTCCCAAGTCTGTACGAGTAGCATTAAAGCCCGCATGACCGTTTCCGGCTGCATTTGCACTTCCGTCATCAAGAAGCGTCAGTTTCCATTCATTGCCCGAATAAGCGGCCACCTCTCTAAGCGCGTCGGCGCCCGGGTTGCCGGATGATTTGCCGCCTGCGGCGGCAGATGTGAAGATGATAGATTGAAGATTTAAATTAAAAGCGGGCCGTACCCCGCGAAAGTCAACTACAGAGTCACCGACGTAACCGACGTCGCCAATGAAGCCGACCCTCGCCGCGTCCCTAACATTGTCACCGGGGGAGCGCAGCCACCAAAAGTCGCTTGCGGTACGATAATCCTTCTTCAGCAAATCCGCCTCTTTAGTAGACAAAAGCCATAAATCAGCGTCTACGGCTGATGCATCCGATATCCCGTCGCTGAAAGAGTTAAAGGTAGCGCTATATCCCCCTGTAGCAAGGATTCTTTTAAGAATTATCCCTTTTTCTTCGTTCGTAAAAAGTGTTCCGTAATATCCGTCAACAACAAGTTTAATGTCTGATGTTCCATAATGATTGCTTCTGTCTGCCGGGTCAGAAGGATTATGATAGACCTGACCTGTTACAAGATTATCCTCCGCAAACAATGTTACGGTATTAGACATACCAACCGCACCAGTTCCGTTATATCCTATTACAAGCCATCTCTGTGTTCCGTTACTGCCATAATAAACCGTCTGCGCTGTCGTTACCCTGTTTTTTGAATCCCAGTCATATGTGGTGTCATACGATACGGACATTTCCGGTGTCAGAACAGCCGAACCAATCTGCAGGTTCTTTCCGGTTCCCGCTGCGTAGGCCGTAAGTGTCATCTGCGGAACCATGCCCACACAGGTTACCGCTGCCAGCACCACGCTAAGCAATATTCCGATCCCTTTCCTAATCCTTGGTTTCATTCTCTGTTATCCTTCCTTTCCGGTTTGTGTTTGAAAAAAATATCCCCTCATATATATAGATACCTAAAATTGAAAATCTCCCAAGGTAAATTGAAAATTTTTTAAAAAAATTTTTTATTGTCGAATTTCCTATTGACATTTCGGGTCTACTGCGATAGACTTCAGTTAGGTCGACTGCAGTAGACCTATTATGGAGGTTTTTATGGAACGAGAGAAATTGTATGACGGCGAATACAGATTTATGCAGATTATATGGGAGCATGCGCCCATAAACTCCGGAGAACTGGTGAATCTGTGTGCCAAGGCGTTTGAATGGAAAAAATCCACAACCTACACCATGATCAAGAAAATGTGTGACAAAGGCTACATATCTTCCAACAACGCCGTGATCGACGTGCTGGTCAGCAAAGATCTCGCCCGTAAGGAAGCCTCCGCCGATTTTGTGGAAAGAAATTTCAACGGCTCATTTGCCGATCTGTTCGTTGCTTTTTATGACGGAAAGAAAATTTCGGAGAATGAAGCAAAGGAACTCAAAAAACTCATTGACGCATACAGGGAGCCCGTAGTATGAATTCTTTTTTATCAAATCTTGTCGACGCATATTTTATAAAGAATGCCTATCTGATAGGGATGTTTGCAATCATCTTGATAGCGCGGATGATTCTTACACGCCTTCCGAAGCGATTCTCCTATTATCTTTGGGCAGCCCTCGGAATAAAGGCAGTAACCGACGTTGGGTTCTCAATAACCATAAGCCTTAAGAAAAGCGGAGCTACAAGCGGTGGCGGAAGCCTTATATCAAAGGCCATGGTTGCCGCAGAAAACACCGGGATTATGGGAAAGACGATAAATCTTGCCGGCACCGTTCAAACCGCTGCCGCACCCGCCACAACCGCTGCGAAGCCCCTTTTCGGCCCCTATGAGATCATCTTCTTTATCTGGCTCACAGGCGCACTGGCCATAGTTGCGGCAGGGGTTTTCCGTTATCTTCGCACCAAAAAGGCCGTGAGGGTTTCCTACCCGGCTGAGAACGGTGTGCGTTACTGCGACTATATAGATTCACCCATGGCTTTCGGAATCTTCAAGCCCGTCATTTACATGCCGCAGACCTCCGATTCCGAATCCCTTAAATACATCCTCGCCCACGAAAAGTGCCACATCAGACGCGGGGACATATATTTCAAACTTTTCGCTTTTATTTTACTTTCAATATTCTGGATCAATCCGTTTTTCTGGGTTGCCTACAGACTGTTTACACTGGACATGGAATTAAGCTGTGACGAAGCCGCCGTGGAAATGCTTGGGGTAAAGGCAAAGAAAGGCTACGCCCATACACTTCTTTCCTACTCGGTGGCTGAAAGAACTCTTTGGCTGGCCCAGACGGATTTTGCAGATACCGGTACAAAAAGAAGGGTTAAAAACATTATGAAAACAAAGAAAATCAAATTACCTGCAATCATCGCGGGAACTCTCGTGCCCGTCGTTATAGTTGCTTTGTGCTTTTTCAAGCCCAAATTTGCTTTTGCAAATGACGATACTCATACTTCGACGGATACAACCGTTTCTTCTGCGGAAACAAAGAACGACACCGAAGCTTCCGTAAGCGACACGGCTTCTCTTCCCGACGACAATTCGGAAAACTCCGACAACACGGCTCTTTCGAACGACGTTGATGCCAATACCTCCACTGCCATCGCTTCCACAGATGAGAACCCTGATATTGCCACATGGGTTTGGCCTTTGGATTCAACGCTTATCACCATGGGCTTCAGTGACCGGCATCCCGCAGTGGACATCGCCGCACCCATGCGAAGCGACGTGTACGCCGCACTTCCCGGAACGGTCATAAAATCCGAATGGGAATCTTCCGACGGAAATGTTCTTGAAATCAAAGTCAACGACGAGATTACCTACCGCTACTCCCACCTTGATTCTTCCCTGGTTGAGGTAGGAAGCACCGTAAAGGGCGGGGAGAAGGTGGCTGAAGTCGGAAGTACGGGTAACTCCACCGGCCCTCACCTGCACTACGAAATATTCGTAAACGGAACTGCAACGGATCCCTTCTCGGGCTTCTATGAAGCACCTGTGGAACTTGAATACGAAGATTATAGCGCCGACGAAGAATTTGCCGGAATCAAGCTCTCCGATGCTCTCTTAACCGTTCGCGGACGGATGGGCAGCGGCTCCGAGGTCATCCGTTACGAAAAGGGCTATACCACAGACAAGAAGGATGCCTGGGTAATAAGCGTATCCACGATCTCTCCTACTCCCGAACCCCATATCGTTGTGTATTATGTTGGCGGAGACTTCTGTATCGTTGAGGAATGACACAATCCGATTGCATCAAAAAAAGGTGGCGTATTCGCCACCTTTTCTTTATGCTTTTATTCAAATTTCCATGAAAACACTTCGTATCCGCTTCCCTCAAATACAAAGAACAGGTCATGGTCTCCGGTGACGGGAAGAATCAATTCTCCGGAGGCTTTCACAAGTCCGTTTCCGTCCGACTCGACGAGAACATATGCAATAGCGGGATTTTCGGGAGAATCCACGGAAACCTTGACGGTTCCTTTGCCACTGCCGGCAACAAGAAGGCTTACGGACCCGGGACTCTTATCCCCAAAGGCTACGTTACGGACTTCCGCAAAGCATCCGTCATGAATTCCCGAAAGGATCATCTGCCCCGAGCCGTACTTTTCGGCGATTTCTCCGTATTGGCGGGTAGTTATTCCTGCGGAGTTACCGAGGGTCACCCCGGAAACATCCGCGTAAGGATTCACTCTTCCCACAGCAGTGACTCCCGCTTTGGTGCCCTCCGACATGGCCGGGACTCCGTTTCCGTCAATATTGAGCCTGTCGATATTGGTACTCCTGTAGCCACCGTTTATACCCATTGCTTCTTCAAGAATGCGGGAATGATAAACGATATAGTACCCGCCCTTGAATTCAAACATGCAATGGTGATTGTTGCCGCCCCATCCGAAGTAATCTTCGGGATTTTTAAGTACTGGCCCCACAAGTTCGAAAGGTCCCATCGGATTATCCGATTTCATCACGATGATCTGGCCGTTTGAAAAGCCCATTCTTTCGGTATCTTCGGGCGTCATTTTGAAATTCGAGCAATAGCTGTAATAATATACGCCGTTTATCTTATTTATGCCCGAATCTTCAAAAAGAAAAGGTACGTTATCGATGGGTATAGGATCCCCATCCAAGCTTATCATATCCGCACCGAGTTTACAAACTCTGGCGGTTCCGGGGTTCGAAGCAAACTCATCCGAAGGGATTCCGCCACCTACATAGATATACGCATTTCCGTCGGTATCCTGCAAAACCGCAGGGTCAAAAAGCCAGGTAACCTCGGCACAGGTGGGTGTGTTTCTTGAAATGAGCGGTTTCCCGATAGGGTCCGTAAAGGGTCCCACGGGCGAATCCGCAGAAAGTACCGCTATGCCGTTTCCGCTGTTGGCAAAATAGAGAAAGAACTTATCTTTCCCGTTTATCTTCTTATACGCGGCCGCAGGTGCCCAGGAATTTGCTCCCCACTTAGCGGCGCCCCGCCCCGAGGCTGCGTAGATGGTTCCGTGATCCGTCCAGTTGACAAGATCCGCCGAAGAAACCACATTGATGGTATTTATCAATGAATACCTGTTTTCCTCGACTTTCCCTGTTTCATCATAGGTAGGTGCATCCCCGGTCATATAAACGTAAACTCTGTCACCGTAAACAAGCGCATAGGGATCCGCGCCGAAGCGCTGGGTCATTACGGGATTTCCGTTTCCTATACCCTTAACCGCCTTCTCAAGCTTGATCTTTTTAAATAACTCCTCATATACTGCAATGCTTTTTTCCATAAACAGACGCAACCCTCTCCTTCTTTGCTTAAATCAATTATAAAGTTTGAGACAATCCCGCCGCTACGTAGAATTTGCGAATAACATCCCAGAATTTGCTTGGCAAAATCTTGCAGGTTTTTAGCAAGAAAAAGCAAGAACTTTCCCCCGCACTTATGTAAAATTGAAACATAAAGAGACCGTGGTGCTCCCGAGATGCGCCCCGGTGTAACTACATTATGTAAACCAAATCATAACAGGGGGATCAGTTATGCTTAGAAAAACAAGAGTCGAAAACGGTGAGGTCAGAGGACTTCCGGGATCAAATCCCCGCATTACCGTTTTCAAGGGCATTCCTTTTGCAAAACCGCCGGTGGGTGAAAACAGATGGAGGGCACCTCAGCCCTGTGACAACTGGGAAGGAACCCTTGATGCCTTTAATTTTGCACCCATTTCGGTACAGGATACACCGGGGCTCGGAACCGACATTTATTGTCGCGAGTGGCACGTGGATCCGGAAATCGCCATGGGTGAAGACTGCCTTTACCTTAATGTCTGGACTCCCGCAAAGAGCACCGATGAAAAGCTTCCGGTACTTGTTTGGTACTTCGGAGGCGGTTTCCAATGGGGCTATACCGCGGAAATGGAATTTGACGGCGAACACCTTGCAAGCCGCGGAGTTATTGTGGTAAGCGTCAATTACCGCCTCGGAGCCTTCGGATTTCTCGCTCATCCCGAAATTACCAAAGAAGCACCCGACGCGCCCGCAAACTTCGGACTGTTGGACCAGCAGGCGGGTCTTAAGTGGGTATACAGAAACATTGCCGCTTTCGGCGGAGATCCCGAAAGAATCACTCTCGCAGGTCAGTCCGCGGGAGGCGCCAGCGTAATGCATCAGTTTACCTGTGAAGAAAACTATAAAATGATCAAAGGAGCCGTGGTCTTAAGCGGAATAATCCGTCCCGCCGGCCCCGACAAAGATATCTTCAAGCCCATAGACCTTAAGGGCGGCGAAGCAAAGGGTATGGATTTCTTTGAGTTTCTCGGTGTAAAGAGCCTTGCGGAAGCAAGAAAGATTGATGCCTTTGAAATTCGCGCAAAATACGCCGAATACAGGAAAAATCATCCCATGCTTTTTCCCATTAACGACGGGAAGTTCTGCGTCGGCGATCCCGTAGCCCGCTTCATTAACGGAGACTGTGCGAAAGCTCCCATTATCGCAGGCAACACCTCCGACGAATTCTACGATGAGAAGGGCTGCACCGTAGAGATTTCCGTAAAAAGCACCTTCCTTGATGCGGTTAAGAAAGATCCCGGCAGAAAGTGCTACTACTACAGATTCGATCCCGATATTCCGGGATGGGATCACCCGGGAACCTTCCATTCCGTGGACCTTTGGTTCTGGTTTGAAAGCCTCGGCAAATGCTGGAGACCTTTCAAGGGACGCCACTACAACCTTGCCGCAGACATGTGCGACATGCTTGCAAACTTCATTAAGACCGGAGACCCCAACGGCAGAGGCTCCGACGGAAGAGTGCTTCCCGTATGGAAGGGTTACACTCCCGAAGAAAAGAATGAAATGATATTCGACGGCCGAGGCGCAGTACCCGCCCGCGAAGGCGGGATCCGTCTCGGAAATACCGGTAAAAAGCAGGCCGTAAACCCCTATCTTCCCTCCTGGGAATATGTTCCCGACGGGGAACCCTATGTATTCGGAAATACGGTCTATGTTTACGGTTCCCATGACCTCTACGACGGCGAGACCTTCTGTATGGGAGACTACGTCTGCTGGTCAGCCGGCATCCATGACCTCGGAAACTGGCGCTATGAAGGCGTTATCTACGAAAAGACCGCCGATCCCCTTAACAAAGACGGTCACATGTGCCTGTACGCTCCCGACGTTACGGTGGGTCCCGACGGAAGATATTATCTTTACTACGTTCTTGATAAGATTTCGGTTGTTTCCGTGGCTGTCAGCGACAAGCCCGCCGGACCCTTCGAATTCTACGGTTACGTTCATTACGAGGACGGTACGAAACTGGGAGATAAAGAAGGTGATGAGCCTCAGTTTGACCCGGGAGTACTTACGGAAGGCGAAAATACATACCTCTACACAGGTTTTGCGGGACACGGCGACAAATCAAGGCACGGCGCCATGTTTACGATCCTCGGTCCCGACATGCTCACCGTAAAGAAAGCTCCCGAATTTATCGTTCCCGGCGACATGTACAGCAAGGGTACACAGTTTGAAGGGCATGCTTTCTTCGAAGCTCCTTCCATCCGTAAGAAGGACGGAAAGTATTTCTTTATCTACTCTTCCGAAGTAATGCATGAGCTTTGCTACGCAGTGGGTGACAAACCCGAAGGGCCCTTTAACTACGGAGGCGTCCTGGTAAGTAACTGTGATCTTCACATCGATTCCTACAAGCCCGCCGACATGGCCATGGCCTACGGCGGAAACAACCACGGAAGCATGATAGAAATAAACGGCGAATGGTTCATCTTCTATCATCGTCAGACAAACAACACCTGGTTCTCCCGTCAGGTATGCGCGGAAAAGCTTGAATTTACCGCTGACGGCAAAGTTAAACAGGCTGAGATCACTTCCTGCGGACTTAACGGCGGACCCCTTTCCGACGAAGGCGAGTATCCCACCTATATTGCCTGCAATCTCTTTACGAATAAGCACTCCGTATATGTGGAGGATGATGCTCCCGTGGTGGTTCAGGAAGGCGGAGACGGCGATCAGAACATCGGATACCTTAAGAAAATGACCGACGGAGCCACCGCAGGCTTTAAGTATTTTGATCTTAAGAACGCTGCCGGCCTTAAGATAAAGACCCGGGGCTACTTTAACGGATGCGCCGAGGTTCGCACCAAATGGGACGGAGAAGTTCTGGGTGAAATACCCATACAGGGTACCAACATCTGGACCGAGGGCACCTGCAAATTCGGGCCCTTAAACGGTGTAAATGCTCTTTACATTACCTTTAAGGGAAGCGGAACCTGCTCACTGAAGAGCTTTGAATTCCTGCACTAAACAAATATCCGCAAAACAAAAAGGAGGCTTGATAGTCAAGTCTCCTTTCTTTTTGCTTAAATAAGTCGGGCTTTCCTACATAGGGCCGTAACCTGTGGACAAAGCAAATACAATAAACGCCACGGCTATCACGCACCAGATAAGGAACAGGGGAAGTAAGTATTTAACCCACTTTCCGAAGGGAACCCTGCAGATTGCAAGGGCTGCAAGGATCTCACCGCCCGTGGGCGCAAGCACGTTTGTAAAGGCGTCACCCAACTGGAAGGCAAGAACAGCAGTCTGTCTGGTGATCTCATACTTGTCCGCCAGGGGCACCATAAGGGGCATGGTGATCGTTGCCTGAGCCGATCCCGAGGGCACCACCACGTTGAAGACTTCATGAAATGCGAACATTCCCACGGGAATAAGCTTTGCCGGAAGTTTTGCCAGCAAGGTCTCTAACGCATGGAGGATGGTATCAAGAATGTTAGCTTCCTGTAACAGCACGATAGCAGCATTTGCAAGTCCGATCATCAAACAGGGAAGAGCCATATCTTTTAAGCCTTTGACGAAATTTTCGCAGATCTCACCGGGTCTTAAACCGCCGACAATACCGCCTAATATACCGATGGCAAGAAAGATTCCCGAAAGCTCGTCTATGTACCAGCCCTGAGTGATGACTCCCCAGACGCTGAAGGCAATACCTGCGATAAATACGATCAGTACAAGGATCTGACGTGTGGTAAGCTTCGGAATGTTTTCGATATCCAGACGCTTTCCTTTGTTGAATTCAACGTCGTAAGCATATACGGTGCTGAATTTCGGGTTCTTTTTGACGGCTCTTGCAAACCACATGACATAAAGAATCGATGCGGCTTCAAGACACACGAAAAGTACAATCCTAAGACCCATGCCTGAAAAAAGCGTAAGTCCCGAAATGTTCTGGGCTATACCTACGGTGAAGGCGTTTGTGATGGCTCCGCCGTATCCTGCCGCTGCCGCCATGAATATGATCCCCACCGCAGTTAGAGAATCAAACCCCGCGGTCATGCATATGGCCAGGATAAGGGGCACAAATACCAAAAATTCTTCGAAGTTTCCAAGAAATGCGGAACCGCATCCGAAGAAGATCATCAAAGCGGGAATGATCAAAAGTTCTTTCCCTTTGAGGATCCTTAAGATATTTGCGATACCCACGTTAAGGGCTCCCGTTCCGTTAAGGATGGCGAACATACCGCCTACGATAAACAGGAAAAAAACCACATATCCCGCGTTCTGAAGGCCCTTTGTAAGTGACTGAAGAAAGTCCATGGGTGAATTCGGAGTTCTCGCCACATGTACGAAACTTCCGGGCTCAATAAGCTCCGCTCCGATCTCCGCATCCTCATATCTTACATAATTTCCCGCGGGAATGATGTAAGAAAGTACGGCGCAGATGAGAACAATGATTGCGAGTATCAGCACCGGATGGATCGCGGGCTTTCTCTTAATCTCTTCGTCTTTGTGCATTTCAACCGGCATTTTCATATTTTTGCCTCCCCTGACAAATGTTTATTTGCCTTTTCCTAATCCCAGATTGTTAATGAATTCTCTGTCTTCCTGTTCTTTTTCTTTTTCGTCCTTTATTTCTTCGGGCTTATCTTTATTGCCTTCCGCTCTTCTTCTCTGTCTCTGTCTTTCCTTTTCTCGTTCTTCCTCGGCGATCACATCGGAAAGGCTTGAAAAAGTGGGAGCTTTTGTGACGGCGGCGTCAATCTTTTCTTTGTCTATCTTGCCTTCCGCCGCAAGTTCAAGGAGCGCATCCACCACTTCTTCTTCCAGCTGGCTTCCGCGTATCCGCTTGATCTCTTCGATAACCACGTTAAGATCCAGAATCTTTCTGTAAGGTCTTGTTGAATACATGGCGTCAAAGGTGTCCGCAACTGCGATGATACGCGCGACCTCGGGAATTTCGCCTCCCTTTAAGCCGTTGGGATAGCCCTTGCCGTCCATTCTCTCGTGGTGGTACCCTGCGCCGTATGCCAGGTCTTTTACGATCTTAACGTCCTTTAAGATCTCGGCGCCTTTTATGGCGTGGGTCTTCATTACAGCATATTCTTCGTCATTAAGGCGTTCGGGTTTATTAAGTATCACATCGGGAATACTCAGTTTTCCGATGTCATGAAGAAGGGCTACGTTGTAAAACTCGTCTATCTGCTCCTTTGAGTAGCCTCGCTTTTCCGCAAGTTTCTTGGCAAGCATCTTCGTGTAGATCGCAACTCTGAAGGAGTGGCCCCGGTTCATGGTGTCTCTCATATCGATACACTTTGCAAGGGTATGTATGATCTCGTCGATGAACTTCTGGCTTTCGGCCTGTTTCTTCATGAGGATCTGGGTCTTTTTCTTGAAGTACCTGAACATCATGACCGCGATGACGCTTACTACCACGGCAACAAGAATGAACCAGAACCAGATGCTTTCATAGGCGGAGCGTTCCTTTGTGATGTTTATAAAGACGCTTCGCTCGACCTCACCCGTGATGTTGTTTATCACGTTCAGCCTGAAGACATATTTCCCGCCGTCGAGATTGGTGTAGCTTACGGTCTTTAAGTCCTGTTTGGTGGTAAGCACGGGTTCTCTGTCAAAGCCCTCAAGCATGTAGCTGATTCGGGGATTTGAAAGACCGTAGGTAATGGCGTAGGCGTTGATGTCCACGCGTTTGCTCCCTGCAGGAAGGAAAACGCTTCCGCCGTTTGTGACCGTCATTGGTCTGTCATCCACGCTAACGGAAGGGATCACCAGTTTCACCAGTTCCTCATTTCCGAAGGTGGAGTTGATGTCCACGAGACAGACGCCCGTGGTTCCCGAAATATAGAGTTTTCCGTCCTCTGTTATATAGCTCCTTGAGTTACCGGTGGCAACATAGGGAAGACCGCTCCGGGTATTGTAAAAGGTGTATTCGATGTTCTTGTCTTCAAGCAGCTGTGAGGCTTTTGTAATATAAATACCGTTTGAGGAAAGTACCCAGGCTCCGTCATAGGCATCAAAGTAAATGTCGTAGTTGTTTGAATAGGGGAAATTGGTGACTGCGGTGATCTTTCCGTCCTTCATGTACTCAATGGAATTCGAGGTAATGAGCCAGAAAAGTTCCCGCTCCGGATCCCATTTGATACGCATTACGACTTCACTGGTAAGGCCGTCTCCCGCGCCGAGTCTCAATACCTTGGTGCCGTCTATCACGTAGATTCCGCCGCCATCACTGCCAAGATAGAGCTTTCCGTCGGGGCCCTCTTCCACGGAAAGGATCTCCACGCTGGTCACGCCGTTTTCCTGGCCGTAATGCTCGGTAACCTTGCCGTCCTTTATGATGAAAAGTCCGTTACCGGTTGCAGCCGCCATGCTTCCGTCCGCACGCTGCATGCAGGCTCTGACTCTGGCACTGTCAAGTCCGTTGTCCTCGTTATAGTTCGTTATCTGCTTTGTCATGGGATTGTAGCAGACAAAGCCCGTATCCCCGTGGGTGCAGAGCCAAAGATTCCCGTCCCTGTCGTTTTTGATGCAGCGGATCCTGACGCCCTTAAGGTATTCGGTGAGTTCGTTGGTCACCAGTCTGTTTCCGTCGAGGGTTGAAATGATAAGGCCCTTGTCGGTGGCGGTGTAGAGGTTCGCCCCGTTTATGCAGGTGGAATTTACCACAACGGGATCATAACCCGTTAGTTTTCTTAAATCCGTAAAACGGTCGGGAACTATCTTCAACACACCCTGTCTGGTGGAGGTAAACCACATATTGTTTTCATGGTCCGTCATGATATTTCCTACGGAATTGTTCATGGAAACATCGGAAAGCTCGGTATATCGATAGTATTCGTCAAAGAAACCTATGCCGTTGGTGGCCGCAACCCAGAGCTTACCGTTGCGCTTCAAAAGGGCATTGATGTTCTTTTGAGGTGCGGCGCTGTATTCTTTTTTGATGCTCATGTCCTTCGTATCTGCCAAAAGAATCGAAGAATCCATGTTTCCAAGATACAGATTTCCCGGATTGTCGGGATCGGGATAGATGGCGTTGATCAGGGATTCACCAAAGTTTTCAGGCGGATAAAAGGCTGAAAGCCTGAGATTTTCAACCACAAAAACAGCACCCGCGGAAGTAAGTCCGTAGACATTTCCCTCTGAATCCTTCTGCAGATCCGTTAAATATTCAAGATTAACCTGTGGATCGTCTATGACATGAAGGGTCATATCGTCTTTTCCGATGTATGCAAGACCCTGAGTAGTCGCAACAAGAATGTTTCCTTCTTTGTCCTCGGTAATGGCGCGGATCGAGTTTGACTTCAAGCCCTCTACTCTGCCGTAAACCTTGATGGTTCCGTGATCGTAGTAAGCCACACCGTTCTCATTGGTGCCTATCCAGATTCTGTCCTTGGAATCGACGTAGAGGCTGAAGACGCTGGAGATGCCCACCGAAGAATCGAAACGATAGAAATTGGTCCCGTCGTATCTGATAAAGCCGCTGTAGCCGCCTATCCAGATAAAACCGTCCGAACTTTGCACGATGGCGTTCGCCTCAGACGTAGGAAGACCGTTTGAAGAATCGTACACGATGGCCGTGTAGTCTGTTCCTTCCCCCAAAACATCCCTTTTTTCCGTCGCAGCGTATGTGACCACGGAAAAGTGGGAAAAAGCAAGTGCCGATGCGACGATAAACGCCGCCAGTCCTAAAAACTTTTTCTTTTTCATGTTTTCCACCCTTAGCAAACCCTGATTCTCACAAAAGCCCAAAATACCACTTAAATATGTTATGACTTTCGAATTAACGGAAAGCAAACGAAATCTTGAAGAAAAATCAAAAAAATGATAACTTAACAGTATATTATTTTGACAAAGCAATTGTGTGTAACAAGGAGAATAAACATGAGCAGTATCATCAAAGGCCGCGAAATTGAGGGATTTCCCTACAATATCCGGGACGTCCATATAAGCGATCCCTTTATACTGGCGGATTCAAAAACCGGAATGTACTACACCTACGTTCAGTTTGTGGACAAAAAACGTTTTCCGGAAGTTTATACGGATGAGCCCTGTTTCTATGTGATCAAATCACCGGATCTCATTCACTGGTCGGTGCCGAAGGTGTGCTTCAGAAAAGGGGATTTCCCCTACGATAAGGATTACTGGGCACCTGAAGTTCACGAGTGGAAGGGAAAGTATTATCTAATCTCCTCTTTCAGGGCTGACGGCTACGTAAGGGGTTGTCTGTGTCTGTCCTCTGATTCCCCGGAAGGCCCCTTCCTTCCGGTCAGTGACCGTCCGGTAACTCCCGAAGGCTGGCATTGTCTCGACGGTACTTTATACGTGGATTTTCAGGGAAAACCCTGGATGGTCTTCTGCCATGAATGGCTTCAGGTTTATGACGGACAGATCTGCGCGATCCCCCTTAACGAATCTTTAGGTGAGGCCACCGGCGATCCCGTAATACTCTTCAGAGCCTCCGATGCACCCTGGCGCGGACACGCCGCGGCAGACGGCGGTCTTGTTACCGACGGACCTTTTCTTTATCATTTGCCGGACGGAAAGCTTATAATGCTCTGGTCGAGTTTCTCGGAGCGGGGCGGCTACACCGTAGGTATCGCAAGGTCACAATCCGGAAGGGTCACAGGACCATGGATCCAGGACGAAATACCGCTCTATGCATTGGACGGCGGACATGCCATGCTGTTTCGCAGTTTTGGCGGCAGACTCATGATGTCCATGCACTGCCCCAACGACCATATGAAGAAGCGGATCCTGCTTTTTGAGATGGAAGAAACAAAAGAAACCATAAAGATCCGGAACGAGGTCACCGGGAACTGGTACGACCACGCGGGAGGCGCCGCGGTAAACTGGCGCTATAATGTACCGTTGATGGATGAATATGTTTTCTCGGAGGACCCTAGAGCAAACTGTTGACGATAAAGAAAGGCATTACCATGGAAAACGATATGAACGCAAAAATTGAAGAGATCGTCAGAAAGCAGCGCGAATTCTTCAATTCAAACGCCACTCTCGATGTAAATTTCAGGATTGAACAGTTAAAGAAGTTAAGAAACGCCGTTAAAAAGCACGAAGCCGACATGGTGGATGCCCTGCACTCAGATCTCGGGCGTCACGCTCTGGAAGCCTACTTCTGCGACGTAGGAACCATAATCACCGAAATAAACGAGGCTCTTCACGGAATCAGGAAATGGGCAAGACCTGAACGGCATTTCAGTGGGATCATGTGCTTTCCCAGCATATTTACAAAAGTTTACAAAATGCCCTACGGTGTATCTCTCATAATAAGCCCCTTCAACTTCCCGTTTCTTCTTACCTTCGGCGTTTTGACGGCTGCCATCGCAGGGGGAAACACCGCTGTTATCAAGACAAGTTCCAAGACAAAGAACTGCACGAGAGTCATCTCGGAAATCGTGAGGGACGCTTTCGACCCTTCATACATCACTGTGGTGGACGGGGGCCACGACGTGGCGGATATGTGCCTGTCGCAGCGATTTGACAAAATTTTTTACACAGGTTCTCCCAAGGTGGGTGTTCATGTTCTTAAAATGGCCGCTGATAACCTTACTTCCACCGCATTGGAACTGGGAGGCGAAACCGGAAACTGGTGTATCGTCCGCAAGGATGCGAATATAAAGGACGCTGCCCGAAAAATAGCCTTTTTCAAGATATGCAACAGCGGTCAGATCTGTATAAACATCAATCAGGTGGCGGTCGCAAGGGAAATTGCCGATGATTTCGTTAAGGCTCTCAAAGAAGCGATTGTTTCGCAACTGGGTGAAAAGCCTTATCTAAATCCCGAATATTCATGTCTCGTAAGCACGGCGGCCTTTGACAAGTGTGCCGCAGAGGCGGATGAATACAGGGACAGGATCGTTTTCGGCGGTGAAGGCGACAGGGAAAGCCGTCGCTACTCGCCCACTTTGATCTATCCCGTTAAGACCCATGAGCCCATCGTGCTCCATGAGCTCTTCTGCCCGCTCCTTCCGATAGTTCCGTACGACGATGATAAAGTCGATGAGCTCCTTAAGACAATCTCCGAGCGCGAGCACGGGCTTTCGCTGTATGTGTTTACCAAAAACAAAAGGTGGGCCGACAGAGTTATGTCAACCATGCAATTCGGCGGAGGCTGCATAAACGAAGTCTGCCTGCAGATCATGGTAAAGAATGTGCCCTTTAACGGCGTCGGTCATTCGGGGCTGGGCGCTTACCACGGTGAATGGGGCTTCAGGGAATTTACGCACCCCCAGACCGTGCTTACAGGCTCGACGAAGTTTAACTTAAGTCTCAGAGAACATCCCTATGAGGGCGCAAAATATAACAAATTCAAGATGATAAAGAGTTTCGAAAAATAAACGGTTGCCGCTAAAGGCAGATATTGCCGGTTGCGTGTTGTCCGTTGGAACGGTGATGTTACATGAAAAAAGGAGTTATGGTTTACATAACTCCTTTTGCTATGGCTTCCACCGTGTCTTCCACAGTGTCGCCGTTTTCTTCTACCGTCAGGTCTGCGTATTTCTCGTAAAGAAGGATCCTTTCTTCGTAAATATCTCTAAGGGTCTGGCCCGCTCTCAGAACGACCCCTCTGCTCTTGATATCGCTTAAACGCTTTTCAAGGTCCGCAAAGGAAATCGAAAGATAAACAACTGTCCCGATCTCCTTTAAATGTGCCATTGCCCCGGCTCCGTAAACTGCGCTTCCGCCGGTGGCAATGACCGTTTTTTCGGGATTTAACGAAGAAAGCACGTCGCTTTCGACCTCAATAAATCCGTCCACGCCCTTCTCTTCTATGATCTCACGCAAAAGCTTGCCGGTCCTTTCCTGGATCACCAGGTCCGAATCCACGAAGCTGTATCCTAAGATCTTTGCCAGGATGACCCCCACCGTGCTCTTGCCGACTCCCGGCATTCCTATCAAAACTATGTTGTTCTTCATGCTTCAAAATTCCTTTATTTCAAGTATTCCATGATCAGCGGTTCGATGGGCAGAAAATGGTTACCGTTCGTTTTCTCAATGTCAAAACGGCTTTCGGGATCGAGTTTTAGCCACCCGTCGATTACCTTTGACTCTTCATCGCTTTTAAGGATGCTTACATTGTTTCTCGGCTCCTCATAGTAGGAAAACAGTACGTTTTCATGGAGAGAAATGTACTGATATTTGTCTCCCTTTAACAGTCCCTCCTCCGTCAGCGCCCTGTGCCATCTGACATAATCCGGCAGCGTATCCGGAAAAAGAAAGGCAATGCGCCCGACCCTTGTTTTGGAAGGATTCCGTTCTTTGAGCCATTCATCAAGATCCTTTATGTCTCTTTGCTGATAGTACACGGGGTACATATATGACCACGGTGACCCATCGGTCACTTCCTGCCGACTCACCAGAAACGGGGTCAGGTCCTTTAAAAGGTTCTCCGGGCGAAGTTCCTCGGGCGGTTGATTTCTAAGGGCATAAGCCTCGCTCTCCGCCGATTCATCCGTCTCCACATAAAGAAAGCACATGGATTCATGTCTGTACAGGCACAGTTCCACGAGCTTTCCCCCGTCTATCTCTTCCCGCGCTCTCGCGGATGCCGCCTTTAAAGCCTTCTCGAAAGATTCCCCATCGATCGCCCCCTTGAAGCATCCCCTGTATTCGCGTCTTAATATCATAAAATGTCCGCCTTTCTTACAGCACATTAATTCTACACCCCGCCTGTGAGGGATGTCAAATGCCGATTATAGGCGGATTTGAGGCAAAAAATGCACCCCGGAGGGTGCATGGCGATCACTTTAATATCAGGTATACAAACACGCCGATAAACTGGAAGGCTGAGCCTAAAAGAACAAACACATGGAAAACCGAATGCATGTAGCGGTGCTTCTTTCCGATGCCGTAAAGAACCGCTCCGACAGTATAGGCTATGCCACCTGCAAGAACCCACAGGAAACCTCCGGATGTGAGAGCTTTTAACGTCGGTTTAAGCGCAAATACTATGCTCCAACCGGCTCCTATATAGCAAGTCATGGAAAGGATTTCATATTTCTTAAGATCGATGGCGGTGAATACCGCCGCCGTGATGCATGCTGCCCAGACGACTCCGAAAACTATCCACGAAACAACGGGGTCAACTTTTCTGATGCCGCCGATGACAATGGGTGTATAGGTACCGCCTATCAGGAAATAAATCGTGCAATGATCTATGACCTGCATGACTTTCTTTCCCATGTTGGGTCGAAGTCCGTGATAAACGCTCGACATGGTATAAAGCAATATCAACGACGTTCCGTATATCGCGCTTCCCACCACCAGAAATGCGTCCCCTTTGATGGCTGAAAATACTACACACAGCACCAGGGCCACTATTCCGAAGGCACCTCCCGTAATGTGGGTTACCATATTTGTGATTTCTTCGCCTTTGGTATAATCCGGAAGTTTTCTCTCGGCTAATCTTGTTCTCGTCATGTGCACCTCCTGTCTGAAAAAGAAAAGGTCCTTATGCCGGATACCCGACAGAAGAACCTGTACTCTCTTCATGAAATGATTATAACACTACATGACGTAGTTTTCAATACTATATCTCGAAATATTTACCTGTTATTCCCCGATGCCGAGTTTCCCGAGGCCGAATTTCCGGAAGCGGATTTCCTGGCCTGTTCGTTCAGATAATCCACAATTTTCTTGAATTCTCTGTAGGCTTCCGCATTCTCTTCCCACTCGATGTCCGGCCAGGATGCGGTCTTTAATCCGCCCGAACCGATAATGTCGTCGATCACCTCACCGGCCTTGTCACCGATTATTCCCTTGAGGTACTGCTCTGCTTTGTCCCAAAAATCATTTCCGTTAACCTGTGCGATCTTGGCGGCGACATCAACATCTTCAACCGAAATCGAAGGCGCAGAAATATCCTCATCCGTCAGATCCGCATCCTTCGCCATTATCGAATAGATCAGGATAATTGCCGAAGCAAGGGCACAGATGCCTGCTATGAAGTACAATGTTTTTCTTACGCCTCTGCCGACTTTGCTCATTTAACTCTTCCTACCGGTTATTTTTTGTATCTGTCTGTGTATGCCCTTGCGATGGTCTCGTCGTAAAAAGAAAGGGCTCTTCTGTCCACGACACCGAAGTTTTCTCCCGAAGCACGGAAAATGCCGTTATCCCAGATAACGCACTTGATCCCGTTTTCGTCCATGATGCCGAAATAATCGTCGATCCACTTGACGATATCGGCGGTGTTTTCCTTAAACTGGGCACCCGTCTCGGTGATGATGACCGGTACGTTGTTATCGAGAAGATATTTCTTTACGCTCTTCACCGCATCGGCTATCTCCTGCTTATGGCTGCCGTCCCAGTTTGAATAGGAGCCGTCGGCCACATAGGTGAAGAAATAGGGTGTATACATATGAACCGCTACGGCAATGTTGTCATCCTTAGGAATCTGAAGATCCTTTATGGCCTGAGCATCTGCGCTGTGTCCGTAGGTGCAGAGGATAAGCACTCTTTCTGCATTGTTTCCGCCGCTCTCTCTGACAGTATCCACAAAGGCCATATTCAGCTCATTTATCATCTGTCTTTCGTCAACGGTACCGCCGCTCCATTCTTTGGCGCTGCCCTTGAGTCTGGGCTCGTTCATGCCTTCGAAAATGAGCTTGTCGCCGTAATCCTTGAAGGTCTCGGCAATCTGTGCCCAGATGGCCGTAAGTTCTTCCTTTACGGCGTCCTTGTTCTTTACGTCGGTCTTAAGCCAGTATTCCGTCTCGTGATGGGTATTTAAGATAACGAACATGTCAAGATCCATGGCATAATCCACGATCTCCCTGACTCTGCCCATCCATTCGGAATTTATGGTGTAATCCGGGGCTTTGCCGGTATGCTCTGCCCAGGTCACGGGAATTCTTACGGTATTAAAACCGTTATTCTTCAAAAATTCGAAAAGTGCCTTTTCGGTCTTGGGATTTCCCCAGTAGGTCTCGGACCTTAAGCTGTTGCCGGCGCCGAATGCGTCCATGGTATTTCCTAAATTCCAGCCCACGGTCATTTCTGAAAACATATCAAATACTTTGGTTCTTTCGTACACCTTAGTGTCTCCTTCGTCTGTATCTTTTGTCGAGGCAGAGGTGCTGCTTGCCGAAGCAGACGCCGATGCGCTCGCGGATGTGCTCGTGCTTGCGGATACGCTTGCACTGCTTACGGACAAAGAAACCGAAGTCTTGTCAGACGAACTGTCGGTGCTAACGATATTGCTTGCCGAAACTCCCGTCGAAGTCGTTACTGCAGAGGCACTGCAGCCTGCAGTTGCAAGAGTAAGTGCGGCAGCAACAACAAGAGCCATAAGTTTTTTCTTTATCATAGGATATCCTCCTGTCAGTTATTTCCCGATGCGTCCTGCATACCCACGAGAGTGAGTATTTCGTCGGAAGTCATTCCCTTGAATTTAACCCTGTAAATCCTCTTAAGCGATGCATTTATGCGTTCGATGGAAACAACGCCCTTGTAAACCGCATCGATGACACCGTTGTATGCTTCGTCAAAATTCTCGGGAAGAAGCAGCATGTCGGCACCCGCTTTAAGGGAAGTAACCGCTGCTTCCGCGGAATCGTAATAATTCGAAACGGCGCCCTTGTTAAGAGCATCCGTGATGATTATCAGGTTATCGTAACCGTACTCGGAACGAAGAATGTCGGTAAGAAGGGCCTTGGAGCTTGAGCATAGTTCCGAATCTCCGGTAACGTTGGGCGCACAGATATGGCTTATCCGAAGCATGTCCGCTCCCGCATCGATACCTGCGATAAAGCTCTTAAACTCGCATTCCTTCATTTCTTCGAGAGATCTTTCGGTGGTCGCGATGGTGTCCTTTGTATCTGCGGTAACATCGCCTTCCCCGGGGAAGGATTTAAGGGCAACCGTGATCCCCCTTTCTTTAAAGGCTTTGACGCAGGCTTCGGTCATCTGGGCGCAGACATCTGCGTCGGCGCTGAAGGATCGACCCGCCAAAAGCGCGTTTTCGGGATTGGTAAGCACATCCGCCACAATTCCGAAGTTAAGATTGATCCCGTGATTCTTTAAATAATCCGCAAGCCGTCCCGCTTCCGACATAGCCGTGTCGGAGTTGCCCGTAAGGCCAAGATCCGAGGCATTCAAGGTGCCCTCAAGCTTAAGTTTGCTTACGAGTACGCCGTTACCAAGTTCTTCGTCGATAGCCAGAAATAAAGGATATCTTGCAAATTCCCGGGTCTTTTGAAGCATCGTCGCAAATTTATCGGAGGCTGTGATATTTTTGTCTGAATAGATGATTCCGCCCACCGCGTACTTTTCCAGTGCGACTCTGGTTCCGTCTCCCGCCATGACAGCGGCATCAACACCCGTGATCTGCTCGGGAGAAACTATGAAAAGTCCCGCGACTTTATCTTTAAGGCTCATGGAGGCCACGAATTTGTCGACAGCCTGCTCAAAAAGTTCTTCTTCCGTGGGCCCCTTGGGTTCATCCTTCGGATCCACAACTATATCCTTCTCGTGATCGTTGATATTTTCGACGATCTGGTCGGAGCCTGAATCGGAAGCCGATGCCGATGCGCTCACCGGAGAATCTCCGCCGATGATCCTCTTAAGATCGACCTTCGATAATTTGGCACTCAGTCCCTTTATCAAAAAGAAACCGCCCACACAAAGCAAAACCAGTACGCTTATAAACGAAACCCAGGCGATCATACGGGTTCGGCGATGGCGTTTTCTCCTGAGGGCTCTTTCCGGATCTTCCGAAAAACCTTCCGGATCATAATAATACTTATTGTTTTCCATTACAAAAAAACTGTGTCCTTTGCTTTAGTACATAATCACTCAATTTATAATGATACAACAAGACACAAAAAAAAGCCAGTCTTATCTGGCTCTATGCAGGACTGCTGGGATATAAACATGTAGAGAGGACACCGTCGCTGTTTCCCGGTGTCCCCTCTACTTCATTACCTCGTCCAATGGACTTTACCTCCGAATCTCCATGAATCTTTCCATCTTTTATTTTGTACGCGTGTACCGAACGTCTGTGTTCTCACCGTTCCATTACTATGTACTCGATCTCACGGCTATTGAATGTTCCTCTATATTCTGTTGTACTATTATGTTTAACCTCGCTTTCTCTTTTCTATGGCATAACTATACACCATGGGCAGATATTTGTCAATACAACTTTATAAAATCTTAATAATTATTTGAAATTGTCGCGTTTGAGTTTAAATTGTGTGTAAATTATATACTGTTCAGTGTTTTCTGAAAGCAGTGACGAAGGGCGCGGAATGCGGATTATTTTTAGTGGTACGCTGTGGCGAAAACCTTTTTTCACGGACACGCTCTCGCTAATGTCCTCGCAGTAACGGACCGCAGGTTGGAAAGCACCTGCTTGCTAGGGCTCGAAAAAACCTCGCCCAGCACCGACGCTGTGGATTGTCCTTTGAAAAAAGTTTTCGCCGCAGCTCACACAGAGAAAAGGCAAAAGGTATTATTGCGACGGCTTGTATCACAAATTAACAAACAGTTCACTGAACACCAAAGGATATGACCCACAGCAAGATTTAAACTAAACGCGACGCGGGAGGGTAGTAAAAAGGGACAGCCTCTTTTCGGCTGTCCCTTCATAATAATCAAGCTAATTAATTTTACAAACGCGCCACAACAAATATATCGTAAATCGCCTTAATAGCCGCCTCGAAATCATTGTTGGCAACTCCGATGATGATGTTTAACTCACTGGAGCCCTGGTCGATCATCTTTACGTTTACATTTGCGTGAGCAAGTGCGGAAAAGATACGGCCCGCGGTACCGCGGGTAGATTTCATGCCGCGACCAACGACTGCGATAAGTGCAAGGTCTGCCTCGATCTCGATGCTGTCGGGATCTGCAAGACGATGAATTGCGGAAACCACCTGCTGTTCTTTGTGCATGAACTCGTCCTGATGAACGAATACGGTCATGGTATCGATTCCCGAAGGGATATGCTCAAAGGAGATGCCGTTATCTTCGAAGGCCTGAAGCACCTTGCGGCCGAAACCGATCTCGGCATTCATCATGTCTTTTTCAATGTTGATGGCGCAGAAGCCTCTCTTACCCGCAACACCGGTGATGGTGTATTTCGACTTCTGGCAGGTACTCTCGACAATCCAGGTTCCGTTATCGGCGGGAGCATTGGTATTTCTGATGTTGATGGGAATTCCGCCGCTTCTGACAGGGAAGATTGCGTCCTCATGAAGAACGGTGGCGCCCATGTAGGAAAGCTCTCGGAGTTCTTTATATGTGATTGTTTCGATTACTTCGGGATTGTCGATGATTCTGGGATCGGCGATCAGGAAGCCCGAAACGTCTGTCCAATTTTCGTAAACATCTGCTTTGCAGGCTCTTGCCACGATGGAACCGGTTATATCGGAACCGCCGCGGGAGAAGGTCTTAACGGAGCCGTCGGGCAAAGATCCGTAAAATCCGGGGATTACGGCATTCACAACACCCTTCAATTTGGCAGAAAGAATGGAATCCGTAAGTTCCGCGTCGAATTCGCCGTTTTCGTTAAACTTGATAACTTCCGCGGCATCGATGAATTCAAAGCCGAGGTAATCTGCCATAATAAGTCCGTTTAAGTATTCGCCGCGGGAAGCCGCATAATCCTTGCCGATTTTCTTCTTGAAGTTCTCGGCGATTGTATCAAATTCGGCATCGAGAGAAAGCTTAAGTCCGAGGCCCGAAATGATTTCGGTATAACGCTCTTTGATTGCCGCAAGTTCTGCTTTAACCGCAGCGGCACTCTTTGCTTTTTCAGCCGTTGCATAGCAGGCATAAAGCATGTCCGTAACCTTCTTGTCCTTTGCGAAACGCTTTCCGGGAGCAGAAGGAATAACGAAACGTCTCTCGCTGTCTTCCTTTATGATTTTTCCGACTTTCTTAAACTGCTCGGCGCTTGCAAGAGAGCTTCCGCCGAATTTTACAACTTTGCTCATGTTTACTTTTTCTCCAGTAGTTTATTTATGAGTTTATAGCCATCAAGCACGGTGTTGTGTGCCTCATAGGCTTCTTTTTCATTATATTTCCAAGTATGGTCCTGTTCGTTGGTGCTGTCGTACAGAAGATAAGGGATACCGTCGCTTGTGTGGGTACGGAGTCTCACGGGAGTCGGATGGTCGGGAAGGACCATGAGCCTGAAATCCGTGCCGTTTGCCTTTAACTTTTCAACAAGCGGTCCTATTATCTTCGCATCGATATTCTCGATGGATTTTACTTTTCTTTCGTAGCTGCCCTGATGACCCATTTCGTCGGGAGCTTCGATGTGGATGTAAACAAAATCGCATCCGTCCTCGGTTAAAGCCTTATATGCGGCCTCACCTTTGCCCGCGTAGTTTGTGTTGAGACCGCCGTTAGCGCCTTCCACATTTATAACGTCCATTTTGGCGCCCACGGCGATGCCCTTAAGAAGGTCCACTGCGGAGATCATGGCACCGTGAAGCCCCGTCTTTTCTTCAAAGGAAGTAAGCTTCGGTTTCGTGCCGGCGCCCCAGAACCAGCAGCAGTTGGCAGGATTTAAGCCCGCTTTCTTTCGTTCGAGGTTCATGGGATGGTTCTTTAAGATGGCGTAGCTTTTCTTCATCATATCAAGAAAGGCCGGATCCTTCGGAAGATATTCGCCGATCTTTCTCGTTAAAATATCATGGGGCGGGGTAAGGGGGATCACGCTTCCCTTCTTGTCTATCAGGCAATGTCTGTAACTGGTACCCGTGTAAAACTGAAATCTGTCGTCAGAAAGTTCCTTTGCGACTGCCTTTAAAAGCACGTCACAGTCTTCCGTGGAAATCTCACCCGAACTGTGATCGATTATGGTAAGCTCCTCGAAAGGAACATCTTCTTCGCTGAGAGTAACTATATTGCAGCGGATCGCAATATCGGTATCCTCCATGGGAACCCCGATGCTCAGGGCTTCAAGGGGTGACCTGCCCGAATAATACTTCTTCGGATCGTATCCCAAAACCGCCAGGTTTGCCGTATCGCTTCCGGGGCTCATACCCTCGGGAATCGTATATGCAACACCTATTTCGGACTTTCCGCTGATTGCATCAAGCGCCTTCGTGTCGGCGTACTCAAGCGGTGTCTTGCCGCCAAGGGCCTCAATGGGCTCATCTGCCATTCCGTCGCAAAGAACAATAACGTATTTCATCCTCAGTCCTCTATCCTAATATAATTTAACACTTTTTCAGCTCCGAAAGAAGATGTTTTCTCAGCAAATTCTTTCTCGCTCATTTTCTTTGTAATAAATGCGTATTCATCGGCGGACTGTGCCTTGACTTCGGTCAGGCCGTCAAAGGAAGCCTTTGCTTTTGCCGCAGCATCCGAAGCCACTCTTACAAAGAAAGACTTCTTCGAACCTTCAAAGCCCGAAAGCTTCACAGTTTCGTCCGCCCAGTTTACGGGAACATTGACGCCGATATTCTTGGCACATTCCACAACGTCGCCCACAACGGCGCTGGCTGTGGGAAGTTTTCCCGCGCCCTTACCGTAGAACATGGCATCTCCCAGCATGTTACCGCGAACCGCAATGGCATTGAAAACGTCGTCCACGTTGTGAAGGGGATTGTCTTCACCCACAAAGAAAGGCGCCACCATTGCGTAGGCACCGCTCTCGCCGTCCTCGTACTTGGCAAGAAGCTTTACTTTATACTTAAGAGCCTTTGCGTAGGCAATATCGCCGGCGGAAATCCGGGTAATGCCTTCCGTGGGAATATCTTCGAAATTGACTGTTTTACCGTAGATGAGGGATGACAAAATAGCCAGCTTTCTTGCTGCGTCAAAGCCTTCAACGTCGGCTTCGGGATGAAGCTCCGCATAGCCTAAATCCTGGGCTTCCTTTAATACATCGTCAAAGTCTGCCCCGTTCTTTGTCATCTTGGTAAGCATATAGTTGGTGGTGCCGTTTACGATACCCGTCACCTTCACCAGTTTATCGGCGGTAAGCGCATTCATAAGAGGTCTTATGATGGGGATACCTCCGCCCACACTGGCTTCAAATCTGTAGTTACATTTATTTTCTTTTGCAAGTTCCAAAAGACGGGGACCGTGAAGCGCAACGAGTTCTTTGTTCGAAGTGCAAACACTCTTTCCCGCCTTCAAAGCCATTTCCGTAAATTTGAGTGCGGCTCCCACGCCGCCCATGGTTTCGCATATCACGGATATTTCGGGGTCACCGACGATGTTTTCCACATCATGCACGATCAAAGACTCATAAGGGTCTCCCGGGAAATCCCGAAGATCGAGGATTGCCTTGACCTTAACGTCATCACCCACGTTCTTTTTGATAACCTCGGCGTTTTGGTTTATTACCTCAACTACACCGCTTCCCACCGTTCCGTATCCGAATACTCCTACATTAACCATTTCATACTCCCGTATTTTTATTCTTTTGCCACAAGTTTAACCGAATGAACGCCCTTTTCTTCGCCGATCTTTGAAACGATATCCGAAACACTGCCGGTATCCTTCAGGATCTGAATACTTAAGGACAAAGAAGCCATTCCGTTTATCGGAATACTCTGATGTATCGTCAGAATGTTTGCTCCGAAGGAGGCGATGTCTTTAAGCACGTCCGAGAGAAGCCCGGGCTCATCATCCATTTGAAACGTTATGGTAAATGTCGTTCCCTGGGAATTGTCGTGGAACTGGAAAATGTCGTCCTTATACTTATAGAAAGAAGAACGACTTATGTTAACCACATCCTCAGCCTCCTGGATCGTTGCGATGCGGCCGGACTCAAGCAGACGCTTGGCCTCCACCACCTTCAACAATACATCGGGAACGGCTTTCTTTTTAACTACATAGAATTCTTCTGCTTCTACCATGATTATCCTTTCCGGCAGGAAAACAAAAAACAAACCTTATAAAAAATTCCCCCACGCGCGGACACTTGTCCGCTTATGGGAGAAATTCTATCACGGGGTTTTCTATTTTGCAATCGAAATCTTGACTATATTTTGAATAATTATTCGTATTTTTTATAAAATATATACAAAACCCTTTAATACTCGGGCGGAGCGAGTGAATTCTTGATGACCGCATAACCGTTTATCATCCTGACGGAACCTGCTTCGGGCCACAGGGGCATGTCCTCAAATTCGGGTGATGAGACCACCGCTCCAAACTCCGCATCCGAAAGCCTTCCCGGGTCTATTCCCAGATATTTCTTGAAATACAGATATCTGGATGTGGTGGTTCCGTACCTGCCTGCCCAGAAAACAGGGCCCGAGTCGGGAACCGCATGGGAAAAGAGCACTCTGTAATTATCATAGGTATCCTGATAGGAAATAATATCTGCAATGACGATCTTTGTTTCGTCCTTAACAAATCCATCCAGGGCATACACTCTTGAAAGCATAAGGGTTGCCTGTTCGGCGGTAGCTTCGTAGGCAAGTTTATAACATATGGCCGTGGCGTTTGACGAAAGGATCAGTGTGCATATAAGAAGTACCGTTACCGCAAGGGAGAGCCATCTTACGATGTTTGCAAGCATGTCCGCAAGGGGCAAAAACTCATACATCGCAGCAAGGAGGGCAAAAACAAGCACATAATGATACTGCATTACCTCGTAGATTCCGTTGGTCGGGAAAAGGATAACGCAGACATTCAAAAACAGCGGAAGCAGGAAAACGGAGCAGACAACAATCAGTGCCCGTGCAATTTCTTTTTCCTTAAAAAGCTTGAATGCAGCGAGGACTGTAAAAACAAGGAGTGAAACCGCAATTACCATAAGCATCTTATCCCACGAGAAAGTCTTGAGCCTTAAGAAGCTTAAAAGAGCTGTATACGCATATTTTAAAGAGAATCCGAGGTGTTTGAAAATAACCGAAACACTGAATTCGCTTACTCTTTCAAAAAGGGCTACCCCGTGGATCTTGGCGTCAACTTTGGCGCATACGATATCAAGGCCCGCCGCCAGCGCGCCTCCCACCGCAGTAAAAAGAAACCTTAAAAATGCGGTTTTATACTTTTCGCCGGTAAAGATATCAAAGATCAAAAGGATGAAAGCAAGAGTCGCCACGGAACCTATGTAGGACTGGTAAGAACCAAGCATCAACGTCATGGCGATGACTCCGATAATGGCGGGTATCACCTTAAGTTTCCTGATAAGATATACAGCCAGCACAGACATAAAGAAAGCAAAGGCATAGACCACACCCATCTGAAGGTAGGAAAACTGTCTTATAACGGTCCTGGAGCAGATCATCACCAGGGTCAGCATGACCTGAAGGTAAGCAGCCCGTATTTTAAGCATCTTACAGATAAGATATGCGGAGATCCCCACCAAAAGACAATATACAAAAATGATTACGGAAGGAATGAGCAGGTTCGAAAAGAAACCGTTTAAGTAGCAGGCCATCCATCTGCCGGACCCTCTGGCTATCTCTTCCGCGGTGTATACATATACACCCTCGATCACCGCATCGGGCCCGCTGTAGCCTGTGATCATCCAGTAAAAGTAGGAAGCGAGCATGCCGAACAAACCGGAAAATCCGATCCGTTTGGCGGTTTTCACATCGTCTTTCGAAAATTTCCCGAAAAGTTTCTCAAAAACCTTCCCGGGATTAAGATCGTTTGCAGTTATTCTTTCCATGTACAGATTCCTTTGTCACCATTTTTCATAAGGGCAGGAGTTATCCTTGATCACCGCCCTGAGTTCAACGTAACATCCGCAGGCCGCGCACAGTCCGTCAAAGAGTTTTTCGCAGGAAAGACAGACCCTGAGTCTTTCTTCGTACAGGGAGTCGCTTGCCCGCTCATCGCCCTTCACGTCCTCGATCAAGGCACGAAGGGTCTTGAAGTATTCGTCTTTGTCCATCATGTCCCGCGTAAGACAGCGCTTGCAAAAGCGGTAATTAACGTTATTCATCTGAATCATTATATCAGCGTATGCCCTGCGCGTAAAGAAAAAGGGCCTTGTAAAAGGCCCTCAGGTTTAAAATATCAAAGTGTTACTCCGGTCTTAAATATCGCCATGTCGTGGTATCCTGCTTTTTCCGCGGCCACGTACTCTCCGTTTGCGACTGAAATCACGTATTTATAAAGGTTCGTCGCAAGGGTTTCTTTGTCACCCGATTCAATAAGATCCCCCGCATTAAAATCGATCCAGTTTGACTTATGTCCCGCAAGCGCGGAATTACTGGATATTTTTACAGTGGGTACGGGTGAAGCAAAGGGTGTGCCCCGTCCCGTGGTAAAAAGCACGATATGGGCGCCTCCGGCTGCAAGTGCCGTGGAAGCCACCAGATCGTTTCCGGGCGCGCTCAATAAATTCAGGCCCTTTTCTTTTACCCGCTCTCCGTAGGAAAGGACACCGCAAACAGGTGTGGTGCCGGATTTCTGCGTGCATCCTAAGGATTTGTCTTCAAGGGTGGAGATCCCACCTGCTTTGTTTCCGGGAGAAGGATTTTCATACACGGTCTGGCCGTGGCTTTTGAAATATGCCTTAAAGTCATTTATGAGTTTAACGGTCTTTTTAAACAAAGACTCGTTTTTGCAGCGGTCCATAAGGAGCGTCTCTGCGCCGAACATCTCGGGAACCTCGGTAAGGATCGTGGTGCCGCCCATTGATATGAGCATGTCCGAAAAGCTTCCCACCAGAGGATTCGCGGTGATCCCCGAAAAGCCGTCGGAGCCGCCGCACTTTAAACCGACGACGAGTTCCGAAACGGGAACCTCGGTCCTTTTATCTTCGGAAGCCGTCTCTATCAGTTCTTTGACTATGGAAAGTCCCTCGCCTATCTCGTCCTCACACTGCTGGGCAACAAGAAACCGTACTCTGTTTTCATCAAAATTTCCAAGATAGGGCTTTAAAACGTCGATATTGCTGTTTTCGCAGCCAAGCCCCAAAACCAGCACTCCGCCGGCATTGGGATGATTGATAAGGTCAGAAAGCACGATCCTGGTGCTCTCCTGATCTCCGCCCATCTGGGAACATCCGTAAGGATGGGGGAAAGCAACCACCGTATCTACGGAACCTTTAACAAAGGGTCTTGCCAGTTCTGCGATCCGTTCTGCCACACTGTTTACACAACCCACCGTTGGAATTATCCAGATCTCGTTTCTGATGCCGACTCCGTTCTTTCTTTTATAACCGCAAAAAACAGACGGAAGGTCCTTGGGAGCCGTAACAGTCTTCTCGCTTACGGGATTGAAGGTATAGTCCGTATCTTCGTCGAGTCTGGTTGCAAGATTGTGAACATGAACGTGACTGCCTGCCTTGATATCGGTCTTTGCCTTGCCGATGGGGGCCCCGTACTTGATCACGGACGCACCCTCTCTGATATCGACGATTGCGATCTTGTGACCGGCAGGGATATCCTCTCTTACCGTAACGGATATTCCGTCTGCGGATATCAATTCTCCCGCCTTTATGTCTTTTAAAGCCACCACAACGGTGTCTTCCGCATTAATCCTGATAAAATCTGCCATACAAGCCTTTCAGATACGCCTCCATTGACCTATTAAGTCAATTTATGGCATTTTTCTTCAAATTGAACATGTTCGGTCAATCAGCCGAAATGCTTTAAAATAGCCTCTCTCATGCCCAGGGTTTTTATGTCTGTAAGATAAGTCGTAACCAGTTCTTCCGTATTGCCCAACTCGGTCAAATCTGTTCCGAAGAAGTTTTTATTGGAAAGGAAGTTCTTTACGAACTCTCCCACAGGCTTTTCACAATTATCTTTAAAGAACTCAAGCACTGAGGAATCGTCCATAATACGATATTCTTCCCCGTTTCTGTGGCCGATGAGGGCTCCGTCTCTTAATTCCGTCGCACTGTAGAAAGCCATAAGAGCTGCCAGTGAGAAGGTCAGATGCTTCGGGTTCTCGCCTTTGAGCCTGATATATTCGACGAAACTCGGCATACAGCGTGCTTTCCATTTGGATACGCTGTTAAGGGAGATGGAAAGAAGCGCATGCTTTACGTAAGGATTCTTGAATCTCTCGATCACTGCCTCCGCAAAATCCAAAAGATCCTGTTTGGGAAGGGTGAGGGTCGGAATGACCTCATCAAATATGGTCTCATGCATGAAATCATAGATAAGTTTATCTTCCATGGATTCAAGAACGATATTGTTTCCCGCCAGGAACGAAGCAAGCACAAAGGAAGTGTGGGCGCCGTTTAAGATGCGGACCTTTCTTTGTTTGTAGGGCTTTTGATTGTCGGTATAGATAACGGGCAATCCCGCCTTTACAAAGGGAAGTTCATCGGTCAGGTCCTTTTTGCTTTCGATAACCCACAAAGCAAAGGGTTCACCGGTAACAAGAAGCCGGTCTTCGTACCCAAGGTCTTCCCAGTTTTTTTCTTCTTCCCCCTTAGGATAACCGGTAACGATACGGTCCACCAGAGTCGAACAGAAGTTGCAGGCCGTCTTTACCCAGGTCCTGAAGTCTTCCGGAAGCTTCCAGAGAGTGATAAATTCGTTTACGCAGCGTTCAAGTTCGATACCGTTATCATCGATAAGCTCCACGGGAAGCATCACCAGACCCTTACTCTCGTCTCCGTTGAAAGCCTTATATCTTTCATAAAGAAACTTCGTAAGCTTACCCGGGAAGGTCTTCGGAGGCTTTGCTTCAAACACATCGGCAGCATCAAAAACAATGCCTGCCTCGGTGGTATTCGAAACGATATATCTTAAGGTATCAAGATGCGCATATTCAATAAACTTTTCGTAGTTCCCGTAGATATCCACGGTGTCGGAAACACTGGTAACTATGCGGTTCTGAACGCTTGCCTTTCCGTCCGTGATCCCACGCAGAGAAACCGTGTAGATATTGTCCTGCTTTTCGAAATTTTCAAGACTTCCGAATTCGATGGGCTTTGCAAGTACGATACTTCCGTCGAACAATCCCTTTTCATTACAGATGTCAAACATGTAATCCACAAAGGCACGAAGAAAATTTCCCTCACCAAACTGAAGGACCTTCACGGGCCTTTCTTTCACGTCGACAAATTCACGATTCAACCGCTTCATTTTGCACCTCCGAAAATAAACCGCGAGGCTTTCGCACCGCGGGATTTTACATTTGCCGCGCCAACGTCCTGTAAGCGCTTACATCAAGATAATACAAGAAAAAATCACATTAGTCAACTTGATTTTTCAGGTCTTCTCGGTTATAATTTAAAATGTTTAATGAAAACGCTTTCATATGGAGATAAAATGATGCCGGATAAGAACAGAAAACTTACAATCTATGACATCTCAGAAAAATCGGGTGTCTCCATCGCCACCGTTTCAAGGGTTTTAAACGGTGCCACCAACGTTAAAAGAGAAACAAAAGCCGCCGTGGAATCCGTCATGCGTGAAATGGGCTACACTCCCAATGCTTTTGCAAGGGGACTGGGCCTTGATACCATGAAGACCATAGGTATTCTTTGTGCCGATTCTTCCGACACTTACCTGGCCAAGGCGGTTTATTACATCGAGGAGCAGTTAAGGGAAAACAATTACGATTCCCTGCTTTGTTGCACCGGGTATGAGGCTGCGGGCAAACGAAAGGCCCTGGATCTTCTGCTTTCCAAGAAGGTCGACGCCGCGATTCTGGTAGGTTCCACCTTCCTTGAGGCTTCGGAACGCGGAAACAAGTACATAAACTGCGCAGCAGCCCAGATTCCCGTCATGATGCTTAACGCCAGCATGGACTACCCGAATGTCTACTGTGTTTTCTGCGACGATTACGCCGCCACCAAGCAGGCCACCGAACGCCTCATAGACAGGGGCTGCAAGAAGATTCTTTATCTTTCAAACTCCAAGACCTACAGTGCGAAAAAGAAACGCGCCGGCTTCATAGCCGCTTTGGAAGAAAGAAGGCGTCCCGTATCCGAGGCTTACATCAGATATTGCGAGACCGGTCGCGAAGATATTTCCGGCGCCATCGAATATCTTGACAAGCTCTGGAACGACGGCATCACCTTTGACGCCATCGTTACCGCCGAGGACATCCTCGCCGTTGCCGCCGTCAAATTTGCGGCAAAGAAAGGCCTGAGCATTCCGAAGGATCTGAAGGTCATCGGCTACAACAACTCCCTGCTTGCCACCGTAACGTCTCCCGAGATCACCAGTGTCGATAACAGGTTAAAGCCCATGTGTGACCAGTTGGTGGAAACTCTTCTAAATGTACTCTCGGGACGTGAAATGCCGAAAAAATGCGAATTTTCGGGGGAACTCGTTATTCGCGGAAGCATATAAAATTAAAGAGGTAGAAATATGAAAAAATTTATGGATAAGGATTTCATCCTTTCGACCAAGACTGCTGCCAGGCTCTTCCACGAGTATGCGGAGGATGTGCCGGTCTTAGACTACCACTGCCACATCAATCCCGAAGAGATCGCTCATGACAGAAAATTCGACAATATCACCCAGGTATGGCTGGGCGGCGACCACTATAAGTGGCGCTTCATGCGTTCCTGCGGTGTTGAAGAAAAATACATTACCGGAGATGCTTCCGACCACGACAAGTTCATTGCCTGGGCCACGGTCCTCGGCAAGGCCATCGGAAACCCCCTTTACCACTGGAGTCATCTGGAACTTCAAAGGTATTTCGGATATGACGGCATTCTCAATGCAGACACCGCCGAAAGCGTTTGGAAGCTTTGCAACAAGAAGCTTAAATCCCCCAAGATGAGTGTCAGAAACATAATCAAACAGTCAAACGTGACCCTCATCTGCACCACCGACGATCCCGTTGATGCCCTCAATTTCCATGATGAGATCCGCGAGGACAAAACCTTCAAAGTTCAGGTTCTTCCCGCATGGCGCCCTGACAAGGCCATGAATATAGAGAAACCCGCATATATCGACTATCTTTCAAAGCTTTCCGGAGTTTCGGGTGTAAAGATCGATTCCTTTGAAAGCCTTATCGAAGCTTTGAAGGCAAGACTTGATTTCTTTGCAGGCAAGGGTTGCTGCGTTTCCGACCACGCCCTTGAGTATGTAATGTATAACCCCGCCTCTCCTTCAGAGATCGAGGAAATCTTTAAGAAGCGCTTAAACGGCGCTCTTCCTTCCAAGGAGGATGAACTTAAGTTTAAAACCGAATTCATGCTCGCCATGGGCCGAGAATACTGTAAGCGCAATTGGGTAATGCAGCTTCACTACGGCTGCAAGCGCGACAACAATACCAGAATGTTCGACCGCCTCGGTCCCGATACCGGTTACGACTGCATCAACACCGAAACCTCTTCCGTGGGACTTGCGGATTTCCTTAATGCCCTGGAAAAAGAAAGTGCCATTCCGAAGACCATTCTTTATTCCCTTAATCCTGCGGACAACGAGTCCATCGGTACGGTTCTCGGATGCTTCCAGGATTCAAGCGCCGTTGCGAAGATCCAGCAGGGTTCCGCCTGGTGGTTTAACGATAACAAGATCGGCATGGAAAACCAGATAAAGAGCCTTGCAAACCTCGGAAACCTCTCGGGCTTTGTGGGAATGCTCACAGACTCAAGGAGCTTTCTCTCCTACACGAGACACGAATATTTCCGCCGCATTCTTTGTAACGTTCTGGGTGAATGGGTTGAGAACGGTGAATTCCCCGAGGATTATAAGACCCTTGAAACCATCGTAAAGGACATTTCCTACAACAACGCGGTAAGATACTTCGGTTTCGACCTTAAACCCGCGAAATAAAGTCCAAAAATAAATACGCCGCAGGTTATAGCCTGCGGCGCTTTTTCTTTGTTCCATATTATCTTTCCATCTTTACTGCCGTATCCAGGGCAACCTCCATCATCTGGGTGAAGGAATTCTGGCGTTCCTCCGCGGTGGTTGCCTCTCCCGTAGCCAGGTTATCGGAAACCGTCAGGATAGCCAGCGCTCTCTTTTTAGCAAAGGCTGCATTCATGTAAAGAGCCGCAGCCTCCATCTCTACCGCCAGAACTCCCATTCTGACCCAGCGCTCATTAAAGGTCTTGTCCGGATGATAGAAGGTGTCCGCAGAAAGCACGTTACCTACGTGGAATCCCACATTTCTTTCTTTGGCAACGCCCACGGCCGTATTCAAAAGCTCATAATCCGCGATGGGTGCATAGGTTCCGGGGATGTTGAACTGGGCCGCGAAATTTGAATTGGTGCAGGCCCCCATTCCGAATACGATATCTCTTATCTTAACCTCGGGAATAAGGCCTCCCGTGGAGCCGATCCTTAAAATATTGTCTACTTCAAAGAAATTGAAAAGTTCATAGCTGTAAATACCCATGGAGGGCATTCCCATGCCGCTGGCCATAACGGAAACTTTGGTGCCTTTATAGGTTCCGGTGTAGCCCTGAACTCCGCGAACGTTATTGACAAGCACGGGGTTTTCCAGAAAATTTTCTGCGATAAATTTTGAACGCAACGGATCTCCAGGCATCAAAACCGTTTTGCCGAAGTCTCCGGGTTTGGCATTAATGTGAGGTGTAGGGTAATTGGCCATTGTCATTTCTCCTTTATTCCGATCTGTGATGATATTTCTTCAAAGGTGCCGGATATTTCCTCAAAGAGATCTATAAGATCCGGATTGAATGCCTTGTATTCCGCTTCAAGGATTGCATTGCAGCTGCTCTTGTGAGAATGAATCTTTCCGTCCTTGAAACGAAGCTCGTCATACCTGTGAACCAGTCCCACCACCTGGGCGCTTACGGGTATCTCGATTCCAAGAAGTCCGTCAGGATACCCTTTACCGTCAAATCTTTCTCTCATATATCTGCAGATCTCGTAACAGTGGCGCTTTTCGTCAAGGTGAGTGGAATTTGCAAAGATCAGGTTTATCAGCTCGCTTCCCACTACGGGGCGCTTTCTGATCTGCATAAGTCCGCGGTAAGAAGTCGCATCGCCTTTGTCGTATACTTCATCCGGAATGACCACGCTCCCGATATCATGCATCAGCGTGCATTTCGAGATCATGTCCACATCGGCGTCCGTAAGCCTGTATTTGGGAAAATCTGTCTTCAGTTTATCAAGAACGGCACGGGTATAATTGTGAATGCGCTTTCTGTGTAAGACTCCGCCCGGAAGAAGTTCATCCATGATCAAACGGATCGTATCTTCCCAGCAGAAGTCCCTGATACTGTCAGCCTTCTTAAGGGCTGTGTATTGATTGACGAAGTGTTCGGATTTCTCTGATATTACATCATTGACTCCGCGCTCGCATTTAAGAATTTCAAATAAAGCATCAACGCTCTTACGGATAGCCTTAACCTTAAAGGGCTTGTAAACGATGTCCGCAACTCTGTACTTTTTGCCGAGAAGCAAAACATCCGCCGACTGATCCGCCGTGGTGATGATAACGGGAATCCGGTCGGAAAGACCTTCTTTGTGCAGATACTCGATGACACCGAAGCCATCCATTACGGGCATGTGAATATCCGCAATAACAAGGTTTAACTTTGTTTTTGCGGACTCTATGTAAGAGACGGCACTTTTACCGTCTCCCGCCTCAATGACTTCATATCCGTCTTTGAGAATTTCTCGCAGTATGTCGCGGTTGACTTCGTCATCTTCCGCTATGAGTACAACAGGCTTGTTTTTCTGTGCCACACCTATTCCTCCAAAGAGCGCTATTTAAATTTTACAGTATTTTTCGGACAATTTCAAGTATTTTATCGATTTGTCATTTAATTCAAAAATAAAGGACCGGATTTCAAAGATACCTGCTTATATCTTTGACAAATAAGGGTTTATTTTTTCGGCGTTTGTGGTAATATCTTTTTATGTGCACTTCAAAAGCGCGCGAAGGAGTTTTCTGATGGAACTTGTTAAAACAATAATTTTTCTGGTTATCGGATTGATCCTCATCGTAAAGGGCGGCGATTTTTTCGTAGACGCCGCGAGCTGGATTGCAGAGGTTTCCGGCATACCCAAACTGATAGTCGGAGCCACCGTTGTAAGCTTTGCAACAACACTCCCCGAACTGCTGGTCTCTACCATAGCAGCGGGCAAAGGAGAGGTTGAACTTTGTATCGGCAACGCGGTGGGAAGCGTTATCGCAAACACCGCTATGATAATGGCCATTTCACTTATCTGCATGCCCGCCATTATCAAGCGAAAGGATTATCTTAACAAATCGATCCTGCTCTTGGCAGCCATCTCCACCCTTGCGATCTCCTGCTGGGACAAGAGCTTAGGGATCGTGGGAAGCGTCATCCTGGTCGCCATCTTCGCCCTTGCAATGGCAGACAACGTACATCACGCTCTTGTTTCCATGAAAGCGGGTGCCGAAAAAGAAGAACGTGTTTCAGCCACAGGCAAAGACATTGTGATAAACATCGTTAAATTCGTACTCGGAGTTGCAGGCATCATCTTCGGCGCCGACCTGCTTGTTGACAACGGACAGGCTCTTGCCCTTTCACTGGGTGTGCCTCCGAGGATCGTGGGAATCACGGTACTTGCAGTCGGAACTTCGCTTCCCGAGCTTGTTACCACCATTACCGCCATTGCGAAAAAGCAGCATTCCCTCTCCGTCGGAAATATCATCGGTGCCAACACGATAGACCTGACCCTGATCCTTTCCGTTTCAACCTTTATTTACGGAGGCTCCCTTCCGGTCAAGACCAGGACCGATATGATTGTCTGCCTGGCAGTTACGGTGGTAGCACTTATTCCCACACTTATTACCAAGAAGTTTTCAAGGATCCAGGGTGTGATCCTGTTAACCTGCTATATAGCTTATCTGGCCCTGTCCTGCATGAATCTGCTGACATTCTGACGCACACAAAAAGCCGCCCGGTTTTCCGGGCGGCTTTAATTTTGCCTTTATATCTTATTTCTTGCGATAGATGATGTCGTCTCTTCCGGGTCCGTTACTTACCATGGTGATGGGATATCCGATCTCACGCTCCACGAATTCCACATAATCGCGGCAGGCCTTGGGAAGGTCATCGTAATTTCTGATTCCGCGGATATCGCATTTCCATCCGGGAAGAACCTTCAAAACGGGCTTTGCTTTTTCAAGTTTGGTGGTAACGGGGAACTCGGTGGTAACCTCTCCGTCAATTTCATACCCTACGCATACCGGGATCTCGTCAAGGTAGCCCAGTGCATCAAGCACCGTGAAAGCAACATCGGTGGTACCCTGTAAACGGCATCCGTACTTGGAAGCCACGCAGTCAAACCAGCCCATACGACGGGGTCTTCCGGTGGTTGCACCGTACTCACCGCCGTCACCGCCGCGGCGACGGAGTTCATCGGCCTCATCACCGAAGATCTCGGAAACAAAGGCACCTGCACCTACTGCGGAAGAATATGCCTTACATACGGTAACGATCTGCTTGAT
>JAEEGK010003718.1_pt1 | contig 37800 bp, 38 predicted proteins | sample 8958771 | NCBI WGS metagenome assembly JAEEGK01 (sample SAMN16246547, study PRJNA631951) | gut metagenome | biome: gut microbiome; feature: rumen; material: SC-attached | host: Bos | place: Iran: Karaj | collected 2018-10
TGAACCTTCTTCAATACGATTTAAAATACTAGCTTTAATACTTTCTTTGGAACTCAATAAATCTTTTGAATCAATATTCCATAATACTAATGGAGCGTTTATTTGATCTTTTACTGATTCATTTAATTTACCTTGTGGTGGTCTTACTATGTTAGTTGGATTAACTCCTAAACTATTTAACATATTATAAGTAGCAACTATAGATCCACCTATATCATCTAATTGCATTTTAGTAAATGGTGTATCTGAATATCCTTGTAGACCTATTTCATTACCATTATTTGAAATTTCTTTTATGATATCATCATTAGCTAAGGCATCCATACCTGATATAAAGCATGTTGCTTGACTATCATTTTTATGTAGTAAATCTATTATTGGTTTAGTATATTCTGTTATTCTACCTTCAAATGTTAATGATACTAATTTATTATCAATTTTATCATCTAATTCGATATATTCTACTTCTTCTTTTTTAGGTTCATCTATGATGATTGGTTGAGTTGGCATATTATATTTTTTAGATGATTTTTCCTTCATATTAAATCTATCTCTATAAATTTTTAATTTTTCATCTTCAAAACTAATTACTTTTTCTAATATTAAGTTCATATAATCACCTCAATATTTCCCTGTAAACAAGTATTTATTATACATTATTTACTATTTTTGTCAAATTAAAAGGTTATTTAGATAACCTCTTAAATGCGATATTTACTAATTTAGTTATAACTCTATCGATTGTCTTATTAACTACTCTTCTACCATATCTTCTTGCTGTAGTAGATTTTTTCTTTTTTGTCTTAGTTGTTTTACTTTTTGTTGTTTCTTTATTAGTTTCAATCTTTTTAATTTTTTCTATTTTTTCAAATGCAGATTCATGATCTACTAAGTTATCATATTTACCATATAATCTACTATTTTTAATTTGAATACCTCTTTCTTCATCTCTAATGGTACCCATTCTTGATTGTGGAGGTAAAATAGTAACTTTTTCTACAATACTAGGTTCACCTTTTTCATCTTGAAATGATACTAATGCTTCACCTGTTCCTAATGATTTAATTGCTTCTACTGTATCGAATTTAGGGTTTTTTCTAAATCCATCTGCAGCTGCTTTTATTGCTTTTTCATCTTTAGGTGTATAGGCACGAAGTACATGTTCTATTCTATTACCTAGTTGTGATAATACTTCATCTTTAATATCTGATGGAGATTGTGATATAAAGTATAATCCTACTCCTTTTGATCTAATTAATTTAACAATTTGGATTAGTTGTTTGATTACACTATCTTTCATTTCACTAAATATTAAGTGCGCTTCATCGAAGAAGAATACTAGTTTTGGTTTATCTAAATCTCCTACTTCAGGGAATTCATTATATATAGTTGTTAATAACCATAATAACATGATTACATATGTAGTTGGTGTTTTAAATAAGTTTTGTGCATCTAATACATTGATATAACCATATCCTCTATTATCATATTGCATGAAATCTCTTATATCGAAATCTGGTTTACCAAAGAATAGGTTTCCTGATGATTCTTCTAATGTGATAACTGCTCTTTTTATAGATGCGATTGTTTGTGGTGAAATATTACCATATTCTTTTGAGTATTCTATCCTTTTATCATTAACGTATGATAACATTGAGTTTAAATCTTTTAAATCAATTAATTCTAATGATTCATCATTTGCGATTTTAAATACTACTGTTAATACTTCTTCACCTGTATCTGATAAGTCTAACATTCTAGAAAGTAATCTGGCACCTACACTTGATACTGTAGTTCTAATTGGATGACCTAGTTTACCAAATGTATCAAAATACATGGTTGGATATTTATCCACAGTAAAATTATCTAATTTTAAACTTTCTACTCTTTTAGCTATTGTATCCATATTACCTTCATATGGCATTCCTGCTAAATCACCTTTTACGTCTACTAAGAATACTGGTATTCCTGCAGATGAAAATGATTCCGCTAAAACTTTTAATGTTACTGTTTTACCTGATCCTGAGGCACCGGTAATTAGGCCATGTCTATTTGCCATTTTTGGTAATAAATATACTTCTTTTTCACCTTTACCAACTAATATCTTATCATTTACATACATAGTTATTCACCTCTTATAAATATAATTGAATTACTTTTGTATCATTATTTTTTCTTAATATTTCTCTTTTTTGTCTATCTGTCAGACTAATCATTCCATCATCTGGTGTTTCTCCAAGTTCTTCTAGTAAATGATCAGCTGGATATAATTTTTCTTCTTTAAAACCAGCTGCCTTAAGAGCATCTAAATCAATACAATGTGAATAATAATTATCGATTTCATTTGCTCTTGCAAGTATAAGTCTTAGTTTTCTTATATTATATATTAATGGATTTAGTATTCTATCTAAATCTTTATAATATATATGACCATATTCGTTAATCATTAAATCATATTTCTTACCTATTTCCTTTAGGTGTCTCTTAGCTATGTCATTTCCTTTTTTAGCACGGTCCATGTTACCAATAATATTTAATAATTCAGCTATTCTACTTTTATATATCTTAACTACTTTTTTATAGTAATTTAATGTGTATTCAGCATATGAACTAGTATCTGTCTGCTTATATTTAGCCCTAATATATCTTTTTATTCCTGCTTCTGTTACTGTTATTTCTGAATTTATAACACTATGTATAGCTTCATCACATGTCATTCCTAATTCAGTTTCTAACATTATTATTACATTATCAGGTGATATCATTAATGCACCGGCACCATACATTGAAAACTCCATAGTTAGGTCAATGTATTTTGTTATATCTATTTTGCTCATAAAAACCCTCTTCTCACTATTAATTATAACAAATTTGATTATAAAAGGAAATAATTAATCAATTATCTCCCCATCCATACTCCATGTTTTAACATCGGTTATTTTAACATTTACTATCTTACCTATATTAGATAAATCTCCTTTAACGTTTACTAATTTCATAGTATCAGTATATCCCATCATTAAAGTTTTATCTTTTTCACTTAAACCTTCTATTAATACAGGTACTACTTTATTTAAATATTTATCATTTGCTTCTTTAGCGTATTTATTTATTAATTCATTTAATTTATATAATCTTTCTTCACATACTTTTTTATCTAATTGTTCCATTTTAGCGGCTGGTGTTCCTTCTCTTGGTGAATAGATGAATGTAAAGGCAGAGTCATATTTACAAATACTTACCACATCTAATGTTTCTTCAAAATCACTTTCAGTTTCACCTGGGAAACCTACAATAATATCTGTTGTAATTGATACATTAGGTATAGCCTTTTTTATTTTATTAAATAATTCTAAATACTCTTCTTTTGTATATCTTCTACCCATTAGTTTTAATATTTTTGAAGATCCTGATTGTAATGGTAGATGAATATAATTCATTATATTATCTTTCTTACTTATGACATCTATCATATCATCTGTAAAGTCCCAAGGATGTGATGTAACAAATCTAACTCTTTCTATTCCTGTATCCGCCACTTTAGAAAGTAGTTCTGCAAATGAAATATCATCTATATCTTTACCATATGCATTTACGTTTTGTCCTAGTAATGTTACTTCTTTATATCCTGCTTCTTTTAGACATTCAACTTCTTTAATTATTTCACTAGAATATCTACTTCTTTGTTTACCTCTAGTATATGGAACTATACAGTAAGTACAGAATTTATCACAACCGTATTGAATATCTACCCACGCTTTGATATTTGAATCTCTTTTATATTTTACGTTTTCAAATACTTCTCCTTGCATTGAATAGACTTTAATATTTTGATTATCCATTTTATTAAGTAACATATCAGTAAGTTCATGAATATTATGAGTTCCAAATACGATATCTACATATGGATGATTTTTAATTAAGTCATTCGCAACTGACTCTTCTTGAGGCATGCATCCACATATACATATAATTAAATCGTGATTATTTGTTTCTTTTTCATGTTTACATCTACCTAAGAAACCATATAATTTATCATGGGCATTTTCTCTAATAGCGCAGGTATTTAATACTACTACATCTGCACCTTCGATTGTATCTATCTTAGTCATTCCTACTGATTCTAAGATATAAGCTATTTCTTCACTATCGTGTACATTCATTTGGCATCCATAAGTTTTTAAGAAATATTTTTTATTCTTATACATATCTGATGCTTGTGGTTCTAAATATATATGTTTAGTTTCTTCATTATTTCTTTTTTTCGCGTCCAACATATTTGGTAAGTTCATATAAATCACCTTTAATGATAATAACATAGATAGTTTATTTTTTCAATAAAAGTTAATATAAAATATGTTATAATTAATATGGTGATGTCATGAAAACTATTAGTAAAAATATAGATGATATTAAAGAAATCAATAAATCTAAATTTATTAACTATTTAATTAAAGTTGATGATATGGATAGTATTAATAAAGAATTAGATAAAATTAAAAATAAATATAAAGATGCAACTCATATATGTTATGCATATATATTAGATGGTAAGGAAAAAGCTATTGATGATGGTGAGCCATCTGGAACTGCTGGTAAACCTATACTAGAAATACTTAAGAAAAACGAATTGGATCATGTACTTGCTGTTGTAGTTAGATATTTTGGTGGAATTAAATTAGGTGCAGGTGGACTAGTTAGGGCGTATGCAAATAGTATTAATGATTTAGTTAAACTAAGCGAACTTAAAGATTTAGTTATTGGTTATAAAGTTAGGTTTATAATACCTTATGATAAAGTTAGTTATATCGATAATATAAATCTAAATATAAGTTATAAAGAGTTTGATTTAAATGTTATATATGAAGCTACTATTAAAGAAGAAGATATTGATAATATTAAAAATATATCTTTAGAGTTTAATATTTTAGATAAAATTAAAACATCCTTTTAGGATGTTTATTTTGTTTTAACAATATATATTCCTTGTTCTTTATCGATATATTTTTTTGAAGGATATTTTGGTAAAACACTATTATAGAATTTAGTACATCTTTCATAATACTTAGCTTTTTTATTACATACACATAAAATAGTACTTGTTTTTGTAAGGCCTAAATTTCTTACTATATCTTTTTCACCATTTGTTATACCTTTAACTAATAAGATACCTTTAATATTATAATCTATTTTACCGACACTAGGAATGATAAAGTTTTTTGGGTTATCTAAATGTTTTGAAATACTATTTTCTTTCCAATTACCTATCTCACTTATAATATCTTCTTTAGTTATAAAACCTTGTTCAATTAATATCTCAGATAATAATCTTTCACTAGCCTCTTGTTCTTTTAACCATCTTTTAAATATTTCTTTAGGTATATGTTCGAATTTCTCACGTGACATCTTCCTTTGGCTACGGAATTCATCTTCTCTGGCTTTTATATCTGGTCGTTCTAAGACTAATACTGTACCCATATTATCCCCTCTTTCGGATATATATATTATCATATATTTTAATATTTGCAAAATAGCAAAATAAAAACCCTTATAAAGGGTTATTATCTTAAATGGTGTCCCGGGAGAGATTCGAACCCCCGACCCACGCCTTAGAAGGGCGTTGCTCTATCCAGCTGAGCTACCGAGACATGTGCTTCATTTGGAAACACATTAATTATATAATAATTTTTAATATTATTCAATAGTTTTTAGTACACTTTTGCAAATTTCTTCTTTATCTACATAGAAAATAACTTCATCTACATCGTAATTATCATTAACTGATAATGATATAGTATCTATTACTTCTTCTAATATTTCTTTCTTACTATAGTCACTAAATATGTAACTGTTAAATACTAATTCCATTTTATTATCTACTACATTAGCTTCTAATAATTTCGTATTACTATTTATATAACTCATTAGATCTGTCATATACATATTACTACTAGCTAAATCTTCTATAATTACTTTAATACGTTCTCTATCATCATTTATATATTTAGTTACTGGTACATAATATGTATTATCATTATATGTATTAATATAATATTCTGTTATGGACGATACATTATCTAATGAAGTAATATCATATATTTTATTTATGCCTATTTTTCTATTTAAAATAATTGGAATAAATGTATTAGTATTAGGTAATTTATTTAAGTTATTACCATTTATGGTTATTACTATATTATCTACTTCATCTAATTCAGTTAATGTATATACTAAAGATTCTATCATGGGCATTTCTAAATCACTACTTATATTTAATATATCAACTGAGAAATCTATATTTAGTGTTTTATTATCATATGTAATACCATTTATTATAGTATCACTTGGTAGAAATGATCTAAATCCGTTTGGTATGCTACTTTCACCTTTTCCACCACTTATAAGTATTTCTATTAATTCTTCTGTTTTAGATATTAATTCTTTATTAGTTATGGCTACACTAGTTCTTCCTAACATATTATTGTCATCTAATAAATATATGTATGATGTTTCTATATTGGTTGGTAATGTAGATGATGATAGTATAGGTTCTTCCATTTTAGAAGGTATTAAATAAATTAAAAGCAATGCGAATAATGCTCCTGTTGATACTAATATTTTTCTTATTATTCTTCTTTTGAGCATAATATCACCTAATTAATGATATGAAAAAAAGAGGTATTTATGCCTCTTATAGTGAAATCTCTTTTAATTTTAACAATTCTATAACGGCAGAAGCTCTACCCTTTACGCCTAGTTTTTGCATTACATTAGATATATGGTTTCTTACTGTCTTTTCACTAATACTTAGAATATTTGCGATTTCTTTAGTACTATTATTCATAACTAATAGATCAAATACTTCTTTCTCTCTTTTAGTTAATATATTATTTAACATATTCCCTCACTTTCTAGATGGGTGGTATTTCATATTATTTTATGAAGGAATATATAATATGTGAGGGTTTATATCTAGTTATTCTCAAATTTAACACTGATATACATTTTATTTTCATATTCATCTTGTAGAGAACGCATAATTTGATTGGCTAACGCAGGGTCTTCTTTTTCTACGCTTGCGACTACTTTGATATTATCACCATCTACTGTTACTACTGAGTTTAGATTAAATGTATCTTTTATTTTCTTTTCTAGATTATTTTCTTTACCTTTTAATTCATTTAAATTTTTCATTTTTTCATATGCAGTATTCTTTTCTTCAAATGTTTTAGATACATCTGTTAATATATTATTTAAATTTTCTAATTCTTCTAATACTTTTTCTTCTTTTTCTACTCTTAATGCGACTAAACTAGCATTTTCTTCTAATTCATCTACTTCTGTTATTTCATTTATCTTTGATGTTTCTAATAATATATCATTAGGCATAGTTATATAATAAACGCTTAAAACTAATACTAAACTAAATAAAGTTAAAAACCAAATACTATTTTTATTAATCATAATATCACCTAATAAAGTATATATATTGATTAAATAATTATGACAAAAAAACATATTTTCATATGTTTTTAAAATACTTAATTATAAATTCTGTTTTATTATTATCTGATTCAATATAAATATTACCATTATCTTTGGTTACTATATTTTTAGATAGTGATAAACCTATACCTACACTTTCATTATTTGAATTACTTCCTTTATAAAATCTTTCAAATATGTGTTTTTGGTCTTCTTTATTTATGGTAGAACCATAATTCCTAATAGTTATCTTTTCGTATACTTTAGTTTCAATATATTCGATATCAATATCACTATCTATATTAGAATGTTCTAAAGCGTTTTTAATGATATTTGATAAAGCTTCTACTTCCCACATCTTATCACAATAAATGGTATCAGTTTTATTACCTTTAACGTTTATTTTAATATTTTTTAAATCCGCTAAAGAAGATACTTTATCTATACTTAAATCTATTAATTCTGATACTTTAATATCTTTTTTTATAAATTCAATTGTATTTACATCAAATTGTGATAATTTTAAAATTGATGTTACTAAATTCTTTATATTATAAGTTTCTTTTTTTATCTTTTTTATGAAACTATTTCTAGTTACTTCATCCATATTAGGATTATCTAATATATTATCTATATTAATCATAATTGAAGTTAATGGTGTCTTTAATTGATGTGATATATCTTCTAGACTCTTTTTTAAGTTTTCTTTATCTTTGATTGAATTATCCGCGATACTTCTTAACATTATAGTTGTCTTATATATTTCACTTTTTAAGATTGATAATTCATCTTCTGACATTGTATCAATTTCTATATCATAATTATGTTTATTAATATTATCGATTAATTTAATAATGTCTTCTAATTCTTTTTTCTTTTTATATTTATTTAATAATAGTACTGTTGATATTAATAGTATTGTTACTAATAATATTAATAATTCTATTATTGAATACTTTTTATATATATTATCATTTTCTTCTATTACACTGATATTATCAATATTATATCCATACTTATCTACTAAATTATATTTTAATGTTTTATTATTTAACATTTTTATAATATCTTCTTCAGATAAAGTAGTATTATCTTTAACGTAATCAATTATATAGTTTATTCTATTATTGTAATTTTTAATATATTTTTTATATTCTATTTTTTTATATACTATTAGTGATGATAATGATACTATTAATAGTATTAATATGATTATTATTCTTCTATTTATCTTCATACAACTTATAACCTAATCCTTTTACATTTACAATAATATCAGTACCTATCTTATCTTTTAGTCTTTTAATATATACTGTTAAAGTATGATCATCTACATCATTACCTGTAAGTTCCCATATCTTATCTAATATAGTATCACGTCTTACAATACCACCTTTTGATATAAATAGTAAATTTAATATATTAAGTTCAATGGATGTTAATTTAATATCTTCACCATTTTTAGTTAATTTCATTTTATCAATATCATATGAAATATCTTTAATTTTGATAATAGTATTATTTTCTTTTCTCATCAATATTTTTTTAATTCTAACTAATAATTCTTTAGTAGAAAATGGTTTAGTCATATAATCATCCGCGCCTAATTCTAAACCTTTTACTATATCTACTTCATTATCATTTGCGGTTAAGAATATAGTTGGTATATTCTTATCGTATAAATAGTTTTTGTAAAAATCAAATCCATTTCCGTCAGGTAATGTTACATCTAATATAACTAATGATGCATCAATATATTTATCTTTAGCTTCATTAATACTAGAAGATATTTCTATATCATATCCTGCTTCCTTTAATGAAAATGATAAACCATTTAATATTTCTTTATTATCATCTACGAGTAAAATCATAATATCACCAATATAATTATAACATAAAAGAGAGTTAATACTCTCTTAAATGTTTTCATTTCTGATAGTTTCTATAGTATTTTGTTTGTTAATCTTACTAATTGAATATTTCATAATTAATGATATTAATAATAATACAACAACTATAGAAATAATTATTCCTTTTATTGGGAATTGATATGTTAATATATCTTGATCGATTGATTTAAATACTACATATGATATTACTACACCTAAAATGATACCAAATGATAACGCTTTAAATCCCATAAACATACTTTCTAGTCTAATCATACGATTGAATTCTTTCTTAGTCATACCTACTGATTTTAACATCGCGAATTCTCTTTTTCTTAATTCCATGTTAGTTGTTATTGTATTAAAGATATTAGTAATACCAATAAGTGATATAACTATTATGAATCCATATAAGAATATTGCAACTAAAGTATATAGATTATTTACCATCTTATAATTTTGATTTGCATTATAAGTTTCATATGTATATTCTTTTAATGCTTTATCAAAGTTATCTTGTAATTTATTAGGATCACTACTCTTGATATTAACAGTTGAAGATACTTTTTCTAAATGTTTGCTAAATAATTCTTCACTCATAACGATAAGTATTGATCTATTATTTAATCTATATCCAAATGGTCTTTCAGCTGTTATATGTCCAACTGTAATGTTAAATGTTTTATCATCACCAACTACACTAATTGATTCACCATTTTTATAACTTGTTTCACGTATTGTATGTTTATCATATTTCTTTTTAGCGTCTGGATTATATTTTTCATATAATATAGTATCAACTAATATAGCTTTATCTTTTATATCATCATATTTTAAGTTTAATGTTTTTATATAGTTTTTATAGGAAGTGTCGTCTAACATAATTACATTAACGTCTTTAAATGTAGCTGTATCTCCTGAAATATCTTTATACTCTTTATCAAGTTTTATATTATCAATACGTACTGAATTACTTGTTACATATGAATATTCTTCTACTGTATCATCTAATACACTGTCAATAATACCTTTAGTTTTGTCATTTGGATTAGCAATAAATACCGCTAAGTTATATTCTGATGTTTTGAAGTCTTCTTTTATACTTCTAAATATGATATCTACAAATGAAGATAATGCGACAAATGTAAATACTGATACAATTATAGATATAACTGTAGTTCTATATTTCTTTTTGTTTCTTTTTAAATTCTTATAAGAAATTACTCCACCTACTCCAAATATCTTATTAATAAATTTTGGCGCTTTTATTTTTTTGGAGTTAATTTTGATGTTTCCTGAATTTCTTATTGATTCTATAGGAGAAACTTTTGATGCTTTTCTAGCTGATGATAACGCTGATAAATATACTGTTACTGCACCTAATATAATTGCAGCTATAGTAGCTAACCAAGAGAATGAGAATGATAAGTTTATTTGTATTAAATCTTTAACAAATAAATTACTTATAATCATTAATATAAATGATGCAAGGAAACCTAATAATACTCCTAATGGAATACCAAATAGTCCTAATATTGTGGCTTCATAATAAACATTTTTCTTAATTTGTTTTTGAGTAGCACCTATACTTCTTAACATACCATATTGTTTGATTTTTTCTGTTATAGATATATCAAAGCTATTTTTGATACAGAATACTGATGTAACTACTATAATAATAACAATTACTATTACAAATGTTTCTAATCCTGTTACCATATCACTTTTTAATGGATTAGTTTCTAATGCGATTAGATATTCATTTGCTGATGTCATGTATTTAACATCTGATGTTAATTTATCACATGCATCTAATTCTTCTTTAGACATGTCTGCAAATTCATTTACACATTTATCAAATTTTTGACCATCTACACCTAAGATATTACCTGTTACTTCATATAGATGTTTTAATCCATCTTTAGTGTATTTAGTATAAACATCATACATGCCATCTTCTAAGTTTTCACCATAAGTTATAAATGTATAACCAGGGGCGGAATAATTTTCAATGTTATTAGCTGGTCTTTCTATAATACCTACTACTTTATATGTATGTGAAGTTTTATTTTCTAAAGTTTCACCTTCTATATAAGGATTATCTTGATTTAAGGTATATCCATCTAATATACGGTTACCAACTTCTAATGTTAATTCTTCACCTACTTTAATTTCTAATCTACCATTTGTTTTTAAATGTTCTGGTATTAAAATTTCATTACCATTTTTAGGCATTTCACCTTCAATTAGATTTACAGATAGTTTTTCTAAAGATTTGCTATTAAATGATTTTATGTATGCATATGGTTTATATTGATTTTTAGAATTAATTTTAGCATATCCATCATTTCTAACTAAATAATAATCTTTAATAGCTTTATTATTACTGATTACTGATAGATCTTTTTTGTCTACATCAAAGTATGCGACATGGAAATCTCCTATCATATCTGCTTCATATTTAACAAGTGATTTAGTACCACTTGTATATACTGATGCGACTGCTGTTATCAAAGCAACTGATAACATAATACCAATAATAGTAACAATAGTTCTTTTCTTATTTAATTTTAAATTCTTTATTGTTAATCTATTTAGTAAATTCATAATTATACCTCACTAACTATGTGTCCATCTTCAATTTTAATAATTCTATCTGCTTCTTTTGCTATTTCCATATTATGTGTAATCATAATAATTGTTTGCTTATATTCTCTATTTGATTTTTTTAGTAATTCTACTATTTCATCACTTGATTTAGAATCTAGGTTACCTGTTGGTTCATCTGCTAAAATGATAGTTGGATTAGTTATTAATGCCCTACCAATACTTGTTCTTTGTTGTTGACCACCTGATAATTGATTAGGTAAATGTTTTTTTCTATTACTTAATCCTAATAGTCCTAATAATTCTTTTAATTTATTTTCATCTACTTCTCTACCATCTAATGATAAAGGTAAGCATATATTTTCTTCTACATTTAATATTGGAATTAAATTATAGAATTGATAAATTAAACCTACTTGTCTTCTTCTGAAGATTGCAAGTTTATCATCATTTAATTTATAGATATCTTCACCATCTACAAATACTTTACCTGATGTTGGTCTATCTACTCCACCTAATAAATGTAGTAATGTTGATTTACCTGATCCTGATGCACCTACTATGGCAACGAATTCTCCTTTCTCTACACTGAAACTTACATCATCTAAAGCAACTACTCTATTATCTCCTTTTCCGTATACTTTAGATAAATTTTGTACTTTTAAAATTTCCATATTTTCACCTCTTTCATATTCAGTATAACAAGTTAAAGTTACAGTAAAGTTACAATTTTAAAAAAAATTAAAAAGAATTACTTGTTTAGTAATTCTAATATATTTCTTCTTTTATATAATATTCTAACAATTGTTATTTCTTTCTTATTTTCATTTACTATATAAAATATTAAATAATTTTTAACTCTACTACATCTATATTCTTTTTTTAATTTTCTTGTTGGTTCATATATTGAACTCCCATAAGGAAATGTTTTGATATTTATAATTTCTTTCTTATATAATTCAATAAATTTGTAAGCAGCAGTTTCATTCTTTAAATTATTACTAATATAATATACTATGTTGTCTACATCTCTTTTAGCGTATTCTAAATACTTTAATGTATACATTATTTACCTATTGCGTCATACATACTTTTTAATACTTCTTCTTCTGTATATCTCTTAGTACTATTTTCCATTTCTTCTTCTGCTTCTTTTAATGCTTCATAAATATCTTCATCACTACTAACAGTCTTTATTTCAAATGGTAATCTATTATCACGTAATACAGCTTTTATAAACATATTAATTGCAGTTGATACATTCATTCCTGTATCATTACAAAATTTTTCAAATGATTTTTTGTCTTCCGCATTTACCCTAACACTTAATATTGATTGATTCATAACCATCCTTCTTTCTACTATTATTGTATTGCTATTGTATTACATTGTCAATACGATTTTATAAAAAAGAATTACTTGTTTAGTAATTCTTTATCATCTATAACTTTTTTAATCATAGAAACAAATTCATCTAAATCGATTGAAGTTTGTTCTTGTGAACCAAATACTCTATAGTTAACTGTATTTGCTTCTTTCTCTTTATCACCTAATACTAAAGTATAAGGTATTTTTTTAGTTTGCGCTTCTCTCATACGATAACCTAATTTTTCATCTTTATCATTTAAGTTAACTCTGATACCTGCAGCTTTTAATTTATCAACTACCTTTTTTGCGTATTCTAAATGATATTCATTTGATACTGGTATAACTGATACTTGAACAGGGGCTAACCAAGTTGGTAATGCTCCTTTTGTCATTTCTAAGTATAATGCGATAAATCTATCTAATGTACCTAATATAGCTCTATGGATTACTACTGGAGTTTTCTTAGAACCATCACTATCAACATATTTTAAATCAAATTTTGCTGGTAAGCAGAAATCTAATTGGCAAGTTGATAATGTTACTTCATTACCTACTGCTGGTTTAATTTGAACATCTAACTTAGGTCCATAGAATGCAGCTTCACCTATTTTTTCTACATAATCAACTTTTAAATCTTTTAAAACTTCTCTTAATTTATTTTCAGCTAAGTCCCACATTTCATCATCATGATGATATTTAACTTTATCTTCTGGATCTCTTAATGATAATTCAAATTTATAATCTTTTATTCCTAATTCTTTGTATACTTCTAGAATTAAATCAACTACACCTTTGAATTCAGATTCAATTTGTTCTGGTGTACAGAAAATATGACAGTCATTTTGGCAGAATGTTCTAACTCTTTCAATTCCTTTTAATGAACCAGATGCTTCATATCTACAGTCTCTTGCGATTTCTGCAATTCTAATTGGAAGTTCTCTATATGAATGTAGGTCATTTGAATACATAACCATATGATGTGGACAGTTCATTGGACGAAGTACATATTCTTCATCTTCTACTTCCATTATTGGGAACATTGAATCTTTATAATGTTCTAAGTGTCCTGAAGTTTTATATAGATTAACATTACCTAAAGGTGGAGTTTGTACGTGTACATATCCCCTTGCGATTTCTTTATCTCTAATATAGTTTTCTAATGTATTCCATAATGTGAAACCATTTGGTAAATACATAGGTAGACCTCTACCTACTAAATCAGACATCATATAGATACCTAAATCTTTACCTATTTTTCTATGATCTCTTTCTTTTGCTTCTTCTAATTCTTTTAAGTGTTCTTCTAATCTTTCTGGTGTATCAAAACATATACCATAGATTCTTTGAAGCATCTTATTATTTGAATCACCTTTCCAGTAAGCACCACTGAATTTTAATAATTTGAAATTCTTTAATTCTTTTACTGATTCAACGTGTGGTCCTCTACATAAATCTGTGAAATCGCCTTGAGTATAACAAGAAATTACAGTATCATTTTCATCCATTCTAGAGATTAAATCTACTTTATATGGATCATCTTTGAATTTTTCTAATGCTTCTGCTTTAGAAATTTCTTCTCTATAAATTCTTTTACCATCTTTAGCTAATTTCTTCATTTCTTTTTCAATTGCAGCTATATCATCTTCAGTTAATACTTTATCTCCTAAATCGATATCATAGTAGAAACCTTCTTCAATAACTGGTCCTACCCAGAATTTAGCATCTGGATATAAGTGTTTAACTGCTTGTGCCATTAAGTGAGCACAACTATGGTTCATAACACTTAATTTTTCGTCTTCTTTAATATTTATCATAATTTTTTCCTCCCTTATTTTAAATATTCTTTTTGTTTTTCTTTTGAGTCATATGACATAAAGTCATGGCTATCTTGAATACCACATCCTGTGGTTGTGGCAAGTAGTAATCTTTCCTTTGTTGTGTATCCTAACATACCAACTGCACCTCTAATAGCGTATAAATCATTGATACATAATTGTAATGTTTCGTCATTAACTTCATCTAAGAAGAAATGTATTCTAGCATCTTCTTTAGTTGAAGTATCCTTAGCTTTTTCTCTAAGTTCTTCATCAATTCTAAGATAGTCATATGGTGTATTGGTATTATATAATTTATCTACATCACCAGAATATAAGCTTTCTTTAAAATCACTTATTGAATACTCTTTATCTAAATTTGCTTTTTCCATTATTTTAAATGTTAAGTATTGTCTAGCTATATAATGCCTTTGAATTGATGCATATTCATTATCTTTAACACTTTCTATCATAGGCTTTAACTTATCATAATCACTAAGATCTAATGGAATATCTAAAAATCCAAGATCTTCTTCTGTAACACATTCCTTTATTGTATTAATTATGTTTTTTTCACTTTCTGAAAAATACGCGATAAAATTTCTACGTTGCAATGTACACAAATGATTTGCTAGTGTGGAATCATAGTTACCTAATAATTCTATTTTACTCATAAAAAACCTCCCAATACAAAATAAAAAGGATGGTATAAGGAGTCTATAAGACGGTACCATCCTTTTATTTACTTAATTTGATAACGGCATTGCCGGGCTAACTTTTAATAGCCACTCAAAGGTAGTAATTATAATGTTTCATTATCAGTTTCCATCAACCACTGACTTTCTATAAACTACGCATAATAATCGAGTCCTTTTTCATTGATTTATACATTCATTTTATCACTTTATTTTGTTTTGTCAATATTACCATTTATTGTAATTCATTTATTTTAACTTTTGCTTGAGTTCTTTTAGCTGATTCATACGCATCATAATCATGTAATCTTTCAAGAATTGTATGATCATCGACATTAAGAGTTAATAATTCCTTTGTTATATATCCTAAAATTGCAATTTGATTACTTGAAGTATATATACCATTAATATTTCTTTGTAAACTCTCACTATTTACTTCATCTAAGAAAAGATGTACTCTAGCTTCACCTTTAGTTGTTGTATCTAAGGCTTTTTTTGCAAGTTCATCTCTTATATCACCAAAATATAATGGCGCGTATGTTTCAAATAATGCATCAGCATCTCCTGAATATAAATTTTCCTCAATTTCCTCAAGAGAGTATTCTTGATCTAAATTTGCACTTTTCATTATTTTATATAATAGGTATGTTTTTGAAATACGTCCTTCACTAAATTCCCTATCACTTTCAGGAATACTATCAATCATACTTTGTAATCTATTATAATCACTTAAATCTACTACGACATCTAAGAAACCATTATCCTTTGTTAAATCTTTTTTAATACTTTCCACTTCATCCTTTTCGCTGGCAGCAAAAAAGTAAATTACATTTTTATTTGTTAGTGTAAGTATATTATTTTTAGCTATATCATACAAACTATTAGTAATTTCTATTTTACTCATAAAATCCTCCCAATATTTTATTTTGTTTTGTCACTATTACCACAACGCTTTTTATATGTGCTAATTAAACTTAATACTTTATCTACTGATTCTTGATCTGTTAATGGTCGTTCACCAAGATCTTTTAGATTATCAATTAGAATAAGAAGATTTCTTTTTGCTCTTATTGTATAATTTTGATTAAATGGACCTATTTTTTTATATACCAAGTCCATGTAGATTTTTTTAGCAGATGGAGTCATTTCAAGGAATAGTTCTTTATTATATTCTACCTCTTCTTGAGTAATTTTAGCATATTCATTATTTCTATCAGCTATATAAAGTTTATTTAAAATTTCTTCTACATTCACATTTATTAATAATGTTAAATAATATTTACCTAACATGATTATATCATTTTCATATTGTGCATATATATTTTTTTCTTTCTTTGCATAATCTCGTTTACTCTTACCTGATGAAATTATTACTTCACTTGGTTGTACTATGTCAGGTATATCAATTACTTGTTCATTTGGAATTACTTCTTTTTCTACTGATTGAGATAAGCCATTTGTATCTAATGTACATCCAGATACAAGAGGTGTAATATTAACATCTTTTATTACTAATGCTTCTTTATTAGATATCTCTGTAATCTTTTCTTTTAATTCTTTTTCTTTTGATACAAATACAGGTACGCAATTGAATCTTGGGTTAAGGCATATTTCTAATGCTTTTTCATATTCTTTTGCCTCTTCTAACAATTCAACATATTTATATTGAATAAGGATAGAATCTTTAAATGTTTCATCCTCACATATTGCTCTCATTTCATCATATCTTTTAAGTGTTGATAGTATAACTGTTTTAATGTATTGTATTTTTTCTGATTTTTTAAATACTGGATTATTACATATTTTTAAGGCAGAATCATAATCTTCTATTTTAAAATATATAGATATTTCTTTATACTTAACGACATCATCAGAAGCATAGATATCTCTTTGACATATTTTTAAGGCTTCATCAATGTACCCAGCATTCCTTAATCGTTTAATAATACTACATTGTAAATCTCTGTTATAGTAGAATCTTGGTGGTTCACTAACTTTTTTCATAACACTATCTATTTTACCTTGATTAATATATCCCGTAACTATTTGTTTTAGGTAATCTAGATCTTTAGATTTACATAATTCTAGTGCTTCATCATATTTTTCGTTACCGATTAAATATTCGATCCTTTCCATTTTTCCCATAATACCCCTCCGATAATTGCTTATATTATAATTTAAAGTAATATAAATGTAAAGAAAAAAAGTAATATAAATTACTTTCTTAATTATTTTTGCCTACATAATATCTTCTTTTTAAATTCTTAAGATATTCTTTATTTAATACGTATTTTCCTTCTTTATCATATGCATAAACTGGTTGTAATGGTGAAGAAAATGGTAATGATACTCCTAATTCATCAAGTAAATCAAGATATTTATCTACTTCGCCTTCCATAGTTGATTCGCCACATTTTTTATAGATATCATTTCCTATAAATCTTTCAAGATTTTTAAGATGTTCAGTTGTTTCTCTTACATTGTATTTTTTGATATATCTTTGTTGTTCTCTACTATCTACTCTAGTTGCTAAATCCATTCTATAAAAATCAAAGCCATAAGTTATAGTATCACTAGCTATACCTTTTGCAACATTTTGTCTTACTAATACAGTACTATGATATCTTGGATCTAAATAATCTATTATATCTTCAGAATACCATATTTTTGTACCTTTATCGAATTTGCAAGATTGTTTATGCATCCAAATGTTATATATGATTTTTTCGCCATCGTTTTTAAGAATATAAAGAGCTTCGTCATTTATTTCCTCATGACTCATAACACCGTCAAATTTAGCTACTTGTTCAAATTTTCCTCTAGGTCCTATTTTACCTGAATCTTTATAAATAGTAATTGTATAATCAAAATCACTATTGCCTTCATAAACCTTAAAATATGTACATTCGTTAATGTACTTTTGTTCAATACCCTTAATATTATCTGTATTATCAAATATGTGAATCGGTGTTGACTTAGGACTCCAAAAATCTCCACCAGTTATTCTTCTTAATATTAATTTCTTTTGATCAGGTAATACTTCATAATCATACTTATCAGTATCCAACCTAAACAAATTAAATTCAATATCATTATCATTGATATATCTTATTTTGTTTTTTTCCTTTATATTCTTATTTTCCATAAAACCACCCTCTTATTTGTTATTATAACATGTTAAAAATATCAATGTAAAGAAAAAAAGTAACATTAGTTACTTTCTTAAATTTTTACTTAATAAACTCATATCATCTGTAAGTTGTTTTATTCTTTCAATGATACGTCTTGCTTTAACTAATTCTTTACCATCTTTTGCAAAATGTTTTGTTAATTCTTCTATTGTATAATTTGATGTGAAGAATGTAGTTAAATGATTTTCCATACGATATTGAACTAATGGACAGAAGATATCATCTCTTGACCAATCTGTTACGTTTTCAGCGCCTATATCATCTATTAATAATAAAGGTACTTTTTTAATATATTCATATTTTTCAAATTTATCTTCATAATCATTATTAAATGATGTTTTTAATTCTGTTAAGAAATCAGGCCAAAATACTATTGAACTTTTATATCCTTCTTTAGCTAATTCGTTGAATGCAGCTGTTATTAAATAAGTTTTACCTGAACCAAAACTACCATTTAAATATAATCCTTTGATATGTTGATCTTTTTTGTATTCAGATATAAATTTTTTAATATATCTTATTACATCATATCTCGCTGGGTCTTTTGTATATAAATCACTCATTGATGCATTTTTAGTATCTTCTGATACATGATCATAATATACATTTTTTTGATGTTCTAATTCTTTTTCCATTGCAATTCTATGAGGGCATTTCTTATACTCAAATACTAATCCTTCATCAGATACTCTTGGATGTAATATATATCCTTGTAATTCATTTTTACATTCATATATTGATTTACTATTTTTGCAGCGTTCTTCTTCTTCAGCACATTGCATTAATTGCATTGTATATTTTTTTAATATATTTCTAGGTATATTTAGTTTTTTAACATAGTTTAAAAATACCTCATCTTCTAATGCTTCATCATATATTTTATCTAAATCATATGTTGGAATTTTAATATTATTAACATCTTTTTCAATTTTTTCAGTTGCTTTTTTCATATGATCACTCCATACTCTTTAATTCTTCTAAGAATGCGGCTTCTTCTTCTGCTGTTGCTTCTCTACTTTCAATCTCTTTGTCTAACCAATCTGGTTTAATTGTAGTAGTTTTTGTAGTAGTCTTTTTTCTACCTTTTTGTTCCTCTTTTGCTTTTTCCATCGCGTCTGGAACTGTTTCTATCTTACATCTTTTCCATTCACTGGCTTTATTTTCAATATAACTTCTTACTAATTTATTATCACTTGTTCTTAATACGTAATCTAGTAATACATTTATTACACCTTGTGGTAAACCTACATCTAATACTAAATACTCAATTATATCTATTTCTTGTTTTGTTGGTTCTACACCTGTTTTGTTATATAAAAATTCTGCTGGTGATTGATTTTCAAATACATGTATCATTTTATCTTTTTTAGATAATGATGTTAATTTAGTTTGTAAGTACTCTGGTTGATTTTTATATATTAGTCCTAATGTATCATTACTATTTTCAAATCTATAAAATTTTCTAGCGTTATTCCTTAATAAAGGTATATCTATTTTATGACTATCATCTATTGAGTTTAATATAATCTTTTGCATATCATCTTCTTTATAGTCATATACTAAAGCAAGTTTATATAAAATATCTTTTGTCTCTTTAGTGACACTTCTTACATTTAATTGTTCACTTGATATACCACTTAAAATATTATTTAAATCTATTGTTGGATCAAATGATACACCTAGTTTTCTTCTTCTTTTGATATCATCTACTTTGTCTAATGATGCAATATTAGTTACTGTAAATACATCATTGAATTTAGCAGATATATTTTTATAACCTGTTAAATTAATCTTAGGTATTTTAAAATATTCCATTACTCTTTTATATTCTGTTTGTCCTACTGTGTCATATAATATTGTGGATAATATAGGATCATTGAAGAAATCATATACTTTTAATGGTGAATATAATTCATATACATAACTATTATATTCTGTTGATTCTTTTAAATATGTTTTAATTAAACCTAATGCTTCTAATTTTTCTCTTGCTTCTACTATTTCTTCTAATGATATTTGTAAGTTTGTCATTAATGAATCATGTGTTAAATCTGAAGAAATAACTTCTAATTTATCTAAGTATGACCATAATGTTAAATATAAAGTTACTGTAGTACTACCTACTATAGGTTGATATAGCATTGTTAATACTTTACGATCATAATCTGAAAGTAGTGTACGATTGATTACTACAAATGTGTCTACGCGTCCTAATAATGTACTCACTATATCACCTTTTTTCTTATACAATATAATACCATAAATGAATAAAGAAAAAAAGGGTAAATTTAATTTACCCCTAGTTTTATATCGAATCTTAACCAATCGGCTAAAGTTACTAAAAATTCTGAATTAGTTGGTTTGGCTTTATCGAAATCTACACTTTGTCCAAATAAATCTTCTGTTAATTTCCAATTAGATCTAGACCAACCTACTTCAATAGCGTGACGTATTGCTCTTTCTACTCTAGAAGATGTAGTATCATATTTATCTGCGAGATTAGGATATACTTTCTTTGTAATATTACCTATTAAATTATTATCATCATAAATCATTTTTATACCTTCTTTTATATATTGATATCCTTTAATATGTGATGGTATACCTAATTCATGTAACACTTTTGTTATTGTTGTTTCTTTTTCTTCATCTACAAATTCTACTATTTTTTTAGTATCTTGTACTGGTAATTCTATTAATGTATTTATTCTATTAGTTAATATATTCATGTCATATGGTTTAGACATAATGTATGACGCACCTAACATACCTGCCATATAAATCATATCGCTTGTTAAGAAAGTACTACATACAATAATTCTTTTATCGATATTATTCTCTTTTAATTTTTCTAACACATATAGTCCATCTTTATTAGGTAATATTAAATCTAATAAAATCATATCAATATCATTATGTTTTTCAATTATATCTAATGCTTCTTCTCCATCAAATGCCTTATAACTAACTTCTATATTTGAATCTTTGAAATAATTACTTAAAGCTTTAATCATACTATCATTATCTACTACTAATAATTTTACTTTTTTCATATATTTCTCCTTCTTATTATCAATTATAGTCATTTTATTTGTCGAATACTTTCGAATTTTGGACAAAGCAAAAGAAGTTTTTTAGACTTCTTACTTCCTTTTTCTTACATTTAACATAATGCCACCTACAATAATGCCTAAATAATATGTTAAGAATCTCCATACTAACATTACTGCGTTTACGGTTGGACCAAATATGAAATTACTATAAAGGTTAGAGAATGAATATTCCATTCCACCTGTACCACCTGGAATTGGAACAAACATACCAATCATTAATACATATGATGTTGTTATGAATGTTTCTAATAATCCAAATGATGTGATATTCATACCTCTAGCGATTGTATAAGGTATCATTACATATGCGAATAATCCTAATAAACTATAGATGTAACATTTAATAAATGATTTTCTATCTTTTCTAATTAATTTAGATCCTTCATTTAAACTATCTACATAATCTTTCCATTTTTGAATTACTTCATCTTTGTTTTTTACTATTCTAACTTTGTTTAATAATTTAATTACAAATTTAACAATTGATTCATTAAATTTATGATTGAACATAATTAGTAATAAACACGCTAAGACAAGGAAACAAACAATGTAACCAAATATTGAAAAGTTTCTTACTGTGATTGAATCTTTAAATAAATTAAAATGTAGGTTTAATAATACAGATATAGTCATTAATGTACATAGTGATAATTGATATAGTAATGATGATATTACCATTACATTAGCACCATTAATGATTCTTACACCTGCTTTTTTAAGTGAAACTATATGATATGGTCCACCACCTGATGAGAATGGTGTAATACCATCAAAGAACATTGTTTCAACTCTAAGTCTAAATGCTTGTGATAATGTATAACCTTCTCTATAGAAGTTAACATATGTCTTTGTAATAGCAGCTTTAAATAGGATAAATATAAGCATTAATATTAACGCGAATACTAACCATAATGGATTCATTTTTAAGATAGCAGATGAAATACCTGCAAAATCATCTTTTAATGAAAAGTATAATACTAGTACTGTAAATACTAATAATATTATATAGTGTATCTTCTTATTTTTCATCTATTATATTTATTCCAGGTAATGGGTTACCTGAAAGCATCTCTAATGATGCTCCTCCTCCTGTTGATATGTGTGTAAAATCATTTTTGAATCCCATATTTATAGCAGCTGAAGCTGTATCTCCGCCACCTATTATTACTGTTCTATTACCCACTAAAGCATTTAATATTTCTTTAGTACCATTACTAAATTTATCTATTTCAAATATTCCCATTGGACCATTCCAAATTACTGTTTTAGAATCTTTAATATATTTTTTAAATAACTCTATTGTTTTAGGTCCAATATCTACTCCAATATCATTTGGTTCAATATCTTTGAAATCACTTATTTTAACTTCATTTTTACCATCAACTGTTATTGATGTTAATGTATCTACTGGTAATACTAATTTATCACCATAATTTTCTAATAATTCATTTACATAGTCTTTATTTTCATCATCTAATAATGAATTACCTATATTTTTACCTTTAGCTTTTAAGAATGTATATGCCATTCCACCACCTATTAGGATATGATCTGCTTTATTAATCATGTTATTGATTAATCCTATTTTATCTTTTACTTTTGATCCACCTAATATAATTAGGAATGGTGATTCAGGATTATCCATTACCGGTAACATTGAGTCTAATTCTTTTTTTACTAGGAAACCAATACCGTTTGGTAAGTGTGATGCGATACCTACATTTGATGCATGTGATCTATGTGATGTACCAAATGCATCATTGATAAATATATCACCTAATGATGCCCAATATTTACCTAATTCTGGATCATTACTTGATTCTTTTTCACCTTCTAAATCTTCATATCTTGTATTTTGAAGTAATATAACATCTTTGGGTTGCATTTCATTAATTGCAGTTTCTACTTCTTCTCCTCTTGTTTGAGATATAAATTTTACTGGTTTAAATAGTAATTCACTTAATCTAATCGCGACTCCCGCGAGATTATTTTTTTCTAAATCACTTTCTTCTTTAACTCTTCCTAAGTGTGATAATAAGATTACTTTTGCATTATTATCAATTGCATATCTAATTGTTTTTAATGATTCTCTTATTCTATTATCGTCACTTATTTTGCCGTCCTTAATAGGCACGTTAAAGTCAACTCTAATTATAACTTTTTTATTATTCAAATTAAAATCTGTAATACATTTTTTTGTCATAATTAATATCCTTTCATGACTTCATTATAGCATTTCTATTTAGTAAAATAAAGCATTTTACTGGTTTAATATGTAAATAAAAAGACAATAATTACTTTTTAAGTATAATTATTGTCTCACACATTTCTTCTTTATAATAGTTTTCACCATCAACTATATATATACATCCATTCATGATGGTATCATCTTTTGGATTCTTCTTTTGTGATAAATATCCTTCATCTTGCAATGTTTTAACAGATATTTGTACTAAAGTACCACCTTTATTTGATGCGTATGTTTGTCCTGCTAAAGCTATATCATTTACGATACTTTCATATGAACTTTCGTTACTATTTTTTAACATATTTACTATTGCAGGAGCGGCAATCATGCTCATTACTAATATAATTATTATTACCGCGAGCATTTCAGTTAATGTAAATCCATTCTTCATATTATCACCTATTATAAATTATTTAATAAATTCACCTAGTTTTTTAGCTGTTCTAACCATTTGGTAACTATAACCCATTTCGTTATCATACCATGCGACCACTTTAACAAGTTGTCCATCTGCATCTAATACATCTGTAAGTAATAAATCTATTGTAGCGCCTACATTACTACCAATGATGTCACTTGATACGATTGGATCATTTGTTACTCTAACACTTTCATTTTGGTTTCTTATAAATGCTTCATTAATTTCTTCTTTTGTAACATTTTTCTTTAATTCTAATGTTAAATCTATCATAGAACCTGTGATAGTTGGTACTCTTAAAGCGTTTCCTTTAAATCTACCATCTAGACTTGGTATTACTTTACCTATTGCTTCTGCTGCGCCTGTTGATGTTGGTACTATATTAGCTGCAGCAGCTCTACCTCTTCTAGATTTATATCCTTTTTTATGATTTAAATCTAATAATGATTGATCATTTGTATATGCATGTACTGTTGTCATAAATCCTTTATTAATACCAAATTCTTTTTCAATGATATTTAATACTGGCGCGAGACAGTTAGTTGTACAAGATGCAGCACTTATGATTTCTTCTGAACCATCTAATGTATTTTCATTTACATTATATACGATTGTTTTTAGATCACCTTTAGCTGGCGCGGATATGATTACTTTTTTAGCACCTGCCCATATATGTGCCATAGCTTTTTCATAATCTGTGAATAAACCTGTACATTCAAATACTTCATCTATTCCTAATTCATGCCATGGTAATACTGATGGATCTTTTTCTGCAAATACTTTTATTCTTCTATTACCTACTATTAAGTATTCACCATCACTTGATATTTCGTTTTCTCTATATCTACCTTGCGCAGTGTCATATTTAAGTAGATACGCTAAATCCTCAGCATTTGTTAAATCATTAATAGCAACTACTTCAAAATTACTATCTTCTTCCATAATTCTAAATACTAATCTACCAATTCTTCCGAATCCGTTAATTGCAACTTTTATCATATTGTCCTCCTATATATCGTAAAAACCAGAACCACCTATAAATTCTCTTAATACTGAATCTTGTGGTACATAATCACTTGGTATTGGTAATATATTTCTTAATACATTTATTAATCTTAATGCTTCACCATACATTTCATCTTCCTCTGATACTGAATATAATAATGGTTCTACATATGTTTTTAAAACTCCTAATTCATATATTAGTGATGAATTAATTACACCATCAGCATCATCTTGGAAAGGATAAATCCATTTAAATTCACCTTTTCTTATTTTAGTCCACATTCTTAATGTATCAGCTGCATTTCTTCCTCTAGTTCGATTATCTCTTACAATTCTTCTTAATCTTCTTGTATCTGATGTATGAATTCTATTGTGATAATCTATATTTAGTTGAGTAAATGGTGCGATAAATATTTTGAATTTATTTTTTCTATCTACTGATGAAGTTAATTCTTCATTAAGTGAATGTAATCCTTCAATAACTAAAATATCATTTTTTTCTAGTTTGACATAACGTTTTTTAAATTCTTTCTTTCCTTCAACAAAGTTATATTCTGGTATTTCTACTTTTTCACCACGCATTAATCTAGATAAATGGTTATTGAATAGTTTTAAATCTATTGCGTTGATAGATTCAAAATCATATTCACCATCTTCATCTACTGGTGTATCAGCTCTTTCTAAGAAATAATCATCTGTTGATAAAGTTATTGTGTGGAAACCTTTTGTTTCTAAATATAATGATAGTTTTTTAGCAGATGTAGTTTTTCCTGATGATGAAGGTCCTGCTAGTAACACTACTTTAACACTATCTTTTCTTTTATATATTTCATCAGCTAAGCTCATTAAATCATTTTCATAGTTTAATTCTGCCATTCTGATTGCATATTTAGTATTTCCATTTGAAACCATTTCATTCAAATCAGCTGCATTACTGATATTGATTCTCTTACCAAATTCATTTGATTTTTGGAATGTTTCTACTACTTTCCATACATTTTTATATGGTAATACATCTTCTGGATGTTCAATACTTGGTGTAGATATTATTATTGCGTTATCCTTTATATATGTTAATTTATATGAATCTATATCTTTAGTTGAATACGCTAATTTGGAGAAGAAATAATCATAATAATCATCTAATCTATATAATGTTATATAACTATTTGAAGTATACTTAAGTAACTTAACTTTATCCATTACTTTTAATTTTTTATAATACTTCATAGCGTCTGTTCTTCTAACATTAAGCGCTGTATAGATTAAGTCTTCTTTAACGATTTTATCCATTTCAGCTTTTACTTTTGATACTGCTTCTCTATCTAAATCATAGTTTAATATTTGACAATATACACCATTATCAACTGAGTTAGAAATATCTATATCTACATCTTTACCTAATACTCTTTTAATGGCTAATATCATAATCATATATGCAGAGTTAGAATAAACATCATTACCTTGGTATGATGATCTATCATAGAACTCAATATTACATTTCTTACTTAGTTCATAATCTAATCCTACTAAGTCATTATCTACTTTAGCTAACATAATTGGATAGTTAAAATATTTTTGACACATTTTAGCGATTTCAACTACTTTAGTATTTTCCTCTACTTCTAATGATATATTTCTAAAATCAATTTTAATCATCTTTGCCATTTGATATCCCTCTTATTCTATATATATTTTACCAAAAATATATGTTTTTGTCACATATTTTTATATAAAATGAATATGATATTTACTAGGAGGTAAATATGATTCCTACTGTATTAGAAAAAAGCAGTAATGGTGAACGTGTATACGATTTATATTCTAGATTACTTAAGGATAGAATTATTATATTAAGTGGTGAGATTAATGATGATAAAGCTAATCTAGTAGTAGCTATGTTACTATATTTAGATTCACTTAATAATGATGATATATCTATTTATATTAATTCTCCTGGTGGTGTTATTACATCTGGTATGGCTATATATGATACAATGAATTTTATTAAAAGTGATGTATCTACTATATGTATTGGTATGGCTGCTTCTATGGCTGCTATTATACTTTCTTCTGGTACTAGAGGTAAAAGATATATATTACCTAATGGTGAAGTTATGATACATCAACCTTTAGGTGGAGTGGAAGGTCAAGCAACTGAAATAAAGATTGCAGCAGAAAGGATATTAAAATTAAAGGATAAATTAAATAAGATATTATCTAAGAATACCGGCAAGGATATTAAAGATGTTTCTTTAGATACTGAAAGGGATTATTTTTTAAGTTCTAAGGAAGCAATAGAATATGGTATTGTTGATGAAATATTAAAATAGAGACAAATGTCTCTATTTTTGTTTGCACGAACAAATATTCGCGATATAATTGCGTATAGGAATACTTAATAGTTGGGTGATGCCTCCGAAAGGAGGTGATTTTAATGAATAAGAAAGATTTTTTAATCTCTTCTCTACTCATTATCATTATTCTTCTTATAATACTACTATTTATAGTTTTGTTATAAAAAGACATCGCCTGACACATCTATGACAGGCGATTACCAAATTGTTTAGGCAACACCCAACATGGAAATATTAAGTGTTCCTTTTTTATTTTATGAAGATAACTTCATCTATATACATTATATAGTATTTTGACATTGCAGTCAATTACATTTTAATTCTTTCATTTACATAGTCTACTAATTCATCAAGTTTAATTTTAACTTGTTCCATAGTATCTCTATCTCTTACTGTTACTGTACCATCATTGATAGTTTCATCATCTACTGTTACACAGAAAGGTGTACCAATAGCGTCTTCTCTTCTATATCTTTTACCAATAGAAGCTGTTTCATCATACGTTGTCATAAATTCTTTTGATAACATATTATAAATTTCAGTGGCTTTTTCACTGTGGAATTTTTTAACTAATGGTAATACTGCTACTTTATAAGGCGCTAAGAAAGGTTTAAGTTTTAATACTACTCTTTCATCATTTTCTAATTGTTCTTTCGTATAAGCGTTATCTAAAATAGCTAATACTGTTCTATCAAGTCCATATGTTGATTCAATGATATATGGAATGAATTTTTCATTAGTTTCTGGATCTAAGTATTCTTGTTTAACACCACTATATTCAGTATGTCTTGTTAAGTCAAAGTTAGTTCTATTGTGTGTACCATTAACTTCTCCCCAACCAAAGTTAAATTTATATTCAATATCACATGCTTCTTTAGCGTAGTGCGCTAATTTTTCATGATCATGATATCTTAATTTATCTTCTGGTAATCCTAAATCCATAAAGAATTTTTTACCATATTCTTTGAAATATTTATATAAATCTGAATCTGTTCCTTCTTTGCAGAATGTTTGATATTCCATTTGTTCAAATTCAATTGTTCTAAATGTGAAGTTACCTGGTGTAATTTCATTTCTGAACGCTTTACCAATTTGTCCTATAGAGAATGGTAATTTAGCTCTCATAGATCTTTGTACATTTAAGAAGTTAACATATTCACCTTGTGCATTTTCTGGTCTTAAATATACAACGTTTTTAGAGTCATTTGTAACACCTCTATATGTTTGGAACATTAAATTGAATTGTCTTATATCTGTAAAATTAGATTTACCACATTTTGGACATGGTACTTTATTTGTACGGATATAATCCATCATCTCTTCTTGAGTCATACCATCACCAATTGAACTATTTGTATAGTCATTGATTAAGTTATCTACTCTATGACGTGTTTTACATTCTTTACAATCCATTAGTGGATCTGAGAATGAACTTACGTGACCTGATGCTTCCCATACTCTTGGATGCATTAATATATCTGCGTCTACTTCATATGCATTTGGTCTTTCTTGAATAAATCTCTTTCTCCATGCATCTTTAACTGTGTTTTTTAATCTTGAACCTAAAGGACCGTAATCCCAAGTGTTAGCAAGACCTCCATAGATTTCACTTCCTTGAAATATAAATCCATATTGTTTACAAAAATTAACTAATTCTTCCATATTAAACTCTTTTTCCATAATTAACAACCTTTCTATTTATCATACGTTTTATTATTTCTTCATTTGATATTAATGTTTTACCTTCAGCACTAATTATGCCATCAGTGTTTTGTACTCCTTGTTGTAATGCTGCTACTCCATTTACTGATATAAATCTATCAATTATATCAGATAATATTCTTTGGTCTCTTGATTCAATGGTATTATATTTGCTTTGCATTAAATGATATAGGATAACTCCATCATCAATACTAAAGCTACTATCATCAAGATCACTTCTGTATGCATCAATTATTATCTTAATAGTATCGAATACACTTTTTTCAACCAATTCATCAAATTTACAGTGTGTGTCAGCTATTCTTTTATTATTCATTTCTGACATGATATCTGTATATTCAGCTATTGCACCATCTTTAAATCTGATTATATTACCAGGTCTAACAATTACTTCTGGCTTAGCGTTTGGATTGATTTTTGTTTTTTCTTCATCAACAATAATAGTTGTTGTTGTGAACTTTACTTCTTTACCATTATCTTCTTTTGATTTAGTCATACCAGTGATGATTGATGAACTTATTATTTCTTCTATATAATCTTTAACATCTTGTTTGCGATTATATAGTACATAACTACCATTACATAGATTCTCTATTTTTGTTTTGTCATCATGGCTGATTAAAAAATCTATTCCCATATTTTTTCCCCCTAGAAAATAAAAAAACTCCTAGAAATTTGTAAGGGTCTATTACGACTGTCCCACCTTACGCTATTCTATGAGAATCTCATTAACATATTGCTCTGGTTTTCCACACCGTCATTGCATGTATACATAGTATTTTAATACTTAATTAATTTTAAGTCAATAATTATAATATATTTGTATATATTATAGCTATTGCAATTCCTAGTAATAAACCAAATAATACTTCTTTTGGTCTATGTCCTAATTCTTCTTTTAATGTTTCAAACTCGCTTTTTTCAAATATTGAGTCTACTAATACATTAATTGTTTTAGCTTGTTTACCTGTTTCTAATCTTACATTCATACCATCATAAGCAACTATTAATGTTAATACTAACATAACTGCAAAGTAAGGTGTATCTATTCCTTCGTTTAATGCAAACATAGTTAATAATGATGTACAAAGTGCGGTATGACTACTAGGCATCCCACCTGATCCATTTAATAATCTTTTTAAACTAAAATCTTTATTCTTAATACCTTCTATTATAAACTTTAGTAATTGACATAATACTAATGTAAATACTGGTACTATTACATATTTAAATCTATCCATACTACTCATCCTTTAATAACTTCTTTGTCTTAAATCTTAATCCTGTATATCTATCATAATATCTATCTATAAAATTATGTATTTCTTTTTTTACATCATCACTTATATCTAGTTTAGATATTTTAGATATATCAACATAATATAACATTCTAATTAATTTAATTGTTTTTTCATTTACTATTGGTTCATTTGTTCTACAATGGTTACATACATATCCACCTGCGTCACTAGATAGTGTTGCGATTGATTTAGTTGAACCACATTTAGCACAACTATCTAATACTGGCATAACACCTAAGTATTCTAATAGTTTTAAACTAGCTATATCGGTTATGATTACAGGATCAAAACCTTCTTCAATTTTATATAATGATTCTATTAATATATTGTATATATTTTCATTATCATGTTGTTCCATTACTTGCTTACATGTTTCTAATAATAAACTAGCATAACATGTAGCGTCATAATCTAATCTTATATTTTTAAATGTATCAATAACATCAACGCTTTGTAATACTGATAATTTATTTTCTTTATAATGTAGATGGAAAGTACCATATATTAGTTTAGCACTTACACTTCTTAGAGGACTTTTTACGTTTTTGCACCCTTTAGATATAACATCTATAATGCCATATTTTTTTGTGATTACTTTAAGTAGTTTACTTGTTTCTTTGTAGTCTGTTTCTTTAACTACTATACCCTCTAATGCTTCAACCATACTACTTTCCTTTCTTACATTCTTTATACTTCATATAGTATTCTATTTTTCCTGTATGGATAAATAAATCCCATAAAAGCTTGTCCATAATATCACCTAATATATAATGATATTATTTTATTAATTTTATTCATCTATATCATAAAAACCTAATTCTTTTAAATAATTCATTTTATCTCTCCACTTAGACATTGTTTTAACGTAAAGTTTTAAGAATACTTTTTTATCTAATAATTCTTCGATATCTGTTCTAGCTAAACTACCTATTTCTTTTAACATAGAACCTTGTCTACCTATAATTATTTTCTTTAATGAATCTCTATCAACAATAATACATACTGATATTTCTAATGCATTATTATGTTTTTCTACGTTTTCTACTATACATGTAACTGAATGTGGTACTTCTTCATGTGTGTTTTGCATGATTTTTTCTCTTACTATTTCAGCTATCATAAAATTAGTAGATTTATTTGTATAATAATCATCATCATAGTATTTTATATCATCTGTTAAGTAATTTTTTAATACTTTGATTAATGAATCTACATTATCTTTTTTTAACGCAGATACTGGTACTATATCCGCGAATGGATATACATCTTTATAATTATTAATGATTCTTAATAAATCATCTTTTTTAATTTTATCTACTTTATTGATAACTAATATTACTGGTTTATTTACTTGCTTAAATTTATCGATGATAAACATATCACCTTTACCAAGTTTTTCATCTGCAGGTACTAAAAACATGATCGCGTCTACATCTTCGATACTATAATATGCTTCTTTATTAAGATAATCTCCTAATCTATGATTTGGTTTATGTATACCTGGTGTATCCATTAATACAATTTGACTATCTTCATCATTATAGATACCTTGTATTAGGTTTCTAGTTGTTTGTGGTTTATCTGATACGATTGCTACTTTTCTACCTACAATACTATTTACTAATGTTGATTTACCTACATTTGGTCTACCAACTAATCCTATTATTCCTGACTTCATATCTAACCTCTTCTTATACCATAACTATCTAAGATTTCATCTTGTAATCCAAACATTACTTTTTCATCTTCTGGTTTCATGTGATCATAACCTTGTAGATGTAAGAAACCATGCACTGATAAGAACGCTAATTCGCGTAGGAAACTATGCCCATATTCTTCTGCTTGACTTCTACATTTATCTATAGATATATAAATATCACCTAATATTCTACCTACTTCTTCAGATAACATCATATCTTTTTCATCTTCTAATGCGAATGAAATTACATCTGTAGGTCTATCTATACCCCTATATTCTTTATTGATTCTATGAATTTCTTCATTATCCACAATAATAATATTAAAAGTAACGTTATCTAACTTCATATACTTGCATGCATAATCCATTAGTTTTTCTATTTCTTTTAATTCTTTTATTTCTTCATCTAATGTATTAATTATTTCAACTTTATTCATTATATCACTACCTTAACTACATAAAATATCATTAACCCGAATAAAAGCATCATTATTATATTATATATATAATCTTTTTTCAAGAAACTTGGTAATTTATCTTTTATATTATGAATTATTCTATATATGATAAATCCTACTATACCACCTATAAGATTCAAAATTAAATCATCAACATCAAATACTCTACCAATTAATAGTTGTGTAATTTCTATTGTGAATGATGTTATTACTGTGAAGAAAGTAATTGAATATACTTTTTCTAATTTAAGGAAATATGATACAAAGAATCCAAATGGTACAAACATAGCCATATTACCTATAACATTTTTAAAGAATAATTTTGAACCAATACTATATCTTAATATTTCTTTAAATGGTGTAAAATTTGAATCTGACCATGAAACATCATGGAATGTTACTACGTAGAATAAACATAATATATAAATTATGAATAGATATGACATCATTTCTTTATAGAATAATGCATTTTCTTTATTTTTTATTATATAGAATGTTCTCATTGATATTAGAATTACACTTATTAAAAGTATTGATGGCCACATTTCTAATAATATTGCTCTTACATTATCTTGATATATCATACTATTCCTCCTTTACATATCCAGTTATATCTTCATATACTGTATAAAACATATCTATTACTATTTTACTATCTTTAAGCTCACTTTTCAAATCTTTTTCATCGATTATATACTCTTCTTTGCTTAATTTTTCTTCTATCTTTTTTCTTCCTTCTTTTTTTGCATATTCTAAGGCTTGATCGTATGATAATTTATCATTGATTACCTTTATTTCTTTTTGAATTTGTTTATTTATTCCTATATCAAATAAATCACTTTTTAATATATATTTATCTTCTATTTTTTTATTCTTATATGGGTTTAATCCTATATACCTATCAAATACCTTGAAATTATATATTACTTTTTTATTACCTGTTTCTTTTTCTTCATAGTAGTTTAATGGATATTCTATTCTTACTTTATACCATGTTTCTCCATATACTTTTCCTTTAGCGGATATATGTGATTTTATTTCACCATTTAAAGTTATATTATTGCTAATAATAATATCTCCTTTTTTGACATAATCATTGATATTTTTTATTATTTCACCACTACTTGCTTCTATCTTTTTTATGATAGCGTCTTTTTTTGATACTACATTATAAATTTCATTATCTTCTATAATATTATTTATCTTTCTAGGTTCTAATTTAACTATATATTTAGTACCTTTTCTTTCTATCATTAACCATTCTATTGTATCTTTATAATCTAGTAATATTTTATTCTTTATACTATCTAGTTCATCAAATGATTTGGATAATGTATATTCTTTAATACCATATTTTTTTAATTCTTCTTTTAATATATTTCTTAGTTTAGTTCCACTATAGATGATATCTACTTTATATATAGTATTTGTTAAAAGTATTAATAGTATTATTCCTATAGATAATGAAATTATAAAATATTTTTTACTTATTATTATTTCTTTTAATCTTCTAATACCTTTATATTTTATAATTCTTGTTTCATATAAAACATTATCTATTAGATTATAATCATTATATTTAATTTCAATATTTATTTCATTTCTACTTATATACTCAATTTTTAATATATCTATTTTTTTACTATGTAATTTATATATATAATTATTTATATTTTTACCTTTAACATTTAGTATTAAAGTATCCATAATATCATCTCAGTTCTATATTTGTGATACTACCTACAATAAGTATTTCGTTGTTTAATAATTTTGATACTGTCATATTATTACCTATTATTTTAATACTACCTTTTTCATGATAAATTGTTATATTTTTATTATCTATAGTGCCTATATCTTTATAATTTACTACATCTACATAATTAGGTGTTAAATTAATTTGAAAGTTTTTTTCTAGCATATAATTTCTAATATCTTTTAAGTTCATTAAATCACCACTTAATTATATGCATGAAAAAAAGATTAATTATATATTAATCTTATCTTTCTAATTGGTTATTATAGATTGTCATTAATCTATCCATCGCACCGGAATCTATTTTATTAAGTGCATTTAATGTGATCTCTAATGACTTATTATAATCGCCTTTAAAGAATAATAATTCAGCTGTTTGTAGATATTTATCTAAATTATCATCTATAGCTCTATAGCGGTTACCATATACAATTGCTGTTTCAGCTAATCTAGCATTTTTAACCATTTCTTTTGTTCTAGCATATAATTTTAATACTAAGTCTCTTGCTGTATCAACTCTTGTATTAAGTGTTGCTATATTAATTGGTTTTCTATTTAATTCTTTCATTATTTCTTTAATAGCATCTGTTGCTTCTTTTGATTCTACATAATATGAATCTGGAATAGTTGGGAAATCATACTCACGAATCTTATATTTTGCATCTTTAAGAATAACTTTTACTTCTTCTAATTGTTGATGCGCGCGTGATTCATCATCTTTCATGCTTCCAATCGCGTTTAAACTATTATCTAATCTATCTTCAATAACAATTAATCTATTTGATAGATTTTGTACTTCTTCTATTAACTTAGAATAAGGGAATGTATCATTTCCGATATGTGTTAATAATAATTTATAGTCTTTATTTAATTCATCTAATGTAGTTTTAACATCGTTTAATAGTTTAATATCATTTTTAGATAAATCATATAAGTCTTTAACATCATTTAGTTGACTAAATACATTATCTACTAGTGTATTTACTTTATCTAATTTAGTTTTAAATGCTTCACTTACTTCTTCATATGTTTGTTTATTTACTTTTTCTTTATCTAAATCTTTAAATACTCCATCAAAGTATTCCATTAATACTTTTAGTTCAAATAAACTATCTTCAATATTTAATACTTTTAATCTTTCTTTTACATCTTTTATTTTCTTTTCTGCTTCTTTTACATTATATTCAATATTAAGATAATCTAAAGGGAATTTTTCCTTTAACATATCTTTATGTATGCTTTTTAATTCAGATATTCTACCTGGTAATACTGTTTCTGATAACAATACAATATCAGGTACTTCTTCAATTACTACACTCATATGATCTAACATTTCATCAATTGAAGTAATAACACTTGATGCTTCTAAGAAATCATTTTGATCCATAAGATTTTCAAATTGTTCAAATCTTTTTGATATATTTTCAAATTGTAATGCCACATATTGTACAGCAGAACCAAATTCTTTACTTGAAGTATGGAATTTAGTATATAAATCTCTATAATTAGATTTTAATGTTGTTATCTTTTCTCTATTTTGTGATTCACTATCGGTTACTTTCTTAACTTCACTTAATAGTGTTTCTGAATTACTTTTTACTTTATATAATTCCATTTCAAGTTTAGATATTTTTACCATCGCGCCTTTATAATCCATTTTTGTTAATGAATATTCAGCCTCAATCAACATGTTATTAATATATGGAATTTGTTTTTCCTTTATATTTTCTAATCTTTCTCTCCAATCTTCATATTTTTCTGATAAGTTTTTATTATTTAAAAAGCTTTCAACTTTATTAAGTTCTGGTGTAATTGGAGATGAATCTAATTTATTTTTTTCTACTTCTAAGTCATTTAAAATCTTTTGGAATTTTTTGGTTTTTATACTTTGGATTACATTTAGTACAATGATTACTAAAATAATCGCGGCTAATGTTGCGGTACCAATAACTAATACTACATTATCCATACACTTCACCACCTATTATAATTCTATCACATTTTTCGACATTTTAATAATCTTTTTAGTTAAAATTAGTAAAAAAACATTAATCTATATTGACTTAAAAGGCATTTGAGCATATAATTAATATTGCATTGAAGCGGCATCTTTTGAAATATTAATATGTTTATTACCTATAGGGGTTATAAGTAACTTTATACTTTGAGCTGCTATGTGAACATTATTTAAATAAACATCGTAATATTGGCAAAAGAAGTTTGGTGCTAGAAAGGAATGATAATATGGCAAGATATACTGGTCCAGTTTATCGTAAATCAAGAAGATTAGGATTCTCTATTCTTGAAAATGGTGCTGAATTAACTAAGAAGCCTTATATACCTGGTCAACATGGTCAAAAAAGAGCTTCTAAATTATCTAACTATGGTGTTCAATTACAAGAAAAACAAAAAGTTAGATTAATGTATGGCGTTAATGAAAAACAATTCAGAATTACATTTGAACAAGCTGGTAAAATGAAAGGTGTTCATGGTGATAACTTCTTAAAATTATTAGAAAGTCGTCTTGATAACCTAGTTTACCGTATTGGTTTCACAACTACTAGAAGAGGCGCTAGACAATTAGTTAACCACGGACATATTACTGTTAATGGTAAAAAAGTTGATATCCCTTCTTATAGATGTAAACCAGGTGATGTAATCGCTATTAAAGAAG
>JAEEGK010003722.1_pt1 | contig 37791 bp, 34 predicted proteins | sample 8958771 | NCBI WGS metagenome assembly JAEEGK01 (sample SAMN16246547, study PRJNA631951) | gut metagenome | biome: gut microbiome; feature: rumen; material: SC-attached | host: Bos | place: Iran: Karaj | collected 2018-10
GAGAAGCCACCAAATCCTTGCCGGCACGAACTTTCTGTTTCTGGACATAATCGGAAGCTTTTCTTACCCACTGAGCAAATTGCTCTGTCACAAACTCCCTGTCCGAAGTTGAGACGGAAAGAACAAATTTACCTTTTGTTACTTTGAATGAATATACAGACATTTGTACAACGATACCTTTCTTAACGGGATAAACTATTTATCCTGCAAAAGTTCATCTCTCCATTTGTTGAGCTGTTCTTCAACAAACTCTAAATCGTCAGATTTGAGTTCTATTTCTATATCACCTTTTTTCATTTTTAAAACGTATTCGTGCATATGCCCCTCCTAACATAATGAGTTTAACATGAAACATGACAATTGTAAATTTATTTTATGTGTAGTATAATTAGCGCAAAAATAAAATTTACATGTTTTATAGTATTTGTTGGAAAGTTACGAAAATGAGGTTATAAACAAAATGAAAAAATTAGTTATTGGTACGTTCCTAATTGCTTTTGGGGCTTTCGCATTAAATAGTGTACAATTAGCTCCGCAAGAACAACATTTCGGGTTACAAAAAACAGCAGCAATCACACTCGGATATGACAGATCAATGAGTGAAAAAACAATAAAAGCTGCAGTTATTGACAGTTACTACAGACAAGTTTGCAAAAATGGACAAATCGTAAGGTGGAATAAGTCTTACATGCCTTTATCTGTATACATTCAAGATTCAAAAGATGTTCCCGAATTTTACAGAGAGGTCGTTATGAATGCATATCTGGCTTGGCAAAGAGCAAGTGAAGGTATTGTGAGATTTCAGTTTGTAGAAGATCCTTCTCAAGCTGATATGAAGTGTTACTTCAAAAACGGTAATCCATCCGATGCCATAGGTGTACATGAATTTGCCGTAAACGGAAACAGAATAACAAGTTCGACAATAACTTTCAGTAAAACTGACAAAAAAGGACACAGCCATGATTCCAAGCAGTTGTACTCTTCTGCACTACAGGAAGTAGGTCATTCAATCGGTCTGACCGGAAACAGTACGAGTATTTATGACGTTATGTATCCTATCGGAACAAAATTTAACACGGAAATTACAACAAGAGATTTAAAAACGTTGGCTTTAGTATACGCAACTATTCCTGATGCTACAAATATACCGCTTACACAGAGCGAAAAATCAATGTTGTTTACATCATCAGAAATTCTTTCTACATTGAATGTTCCTGTTGACGATAACACTAATTTGAATGAATATGTAGGGACAGATGTTGCTTCTCATTTGGCTTTGGCTGAGCAATACAGAAAACGTGCACAGTATGATAAGGCTGCACATGAGTACCAAATTGTAGCACAAACAAAATCCGACAACAGAAGCCGTTCGGAAGTATTCTATGAAATAGCAGTTATGTATTTGGATGCAGAAATGTATGATGAAGCAAAAAGCGCTGCAGAAATAGCTTGGAATACGGATGAAAACGATTTAACAATCACTTTACCGCCGTTGCTTAACTATTACATGAAACGTTCAAATACTGCAGTTCAGCAATTGGAAGAACTTTTAAAGAGCAACCCTTATAATAAATATGCTTACAAGCTTCTGTGCCAAATATACAGAGATAAACACCACGAAAATCTTTTGAACTCAACAATCAGAAGATACGGAAAAACAGCGGGTGAAGTAGAATAATTTATAGATAAAATTAAAAAGGAGGATGGCTAAAAACATAGTCATCCTCCTTTTTAAATAAAATATGTTATTGTAATCCGGCTTTCTTTTTGGGGAAAGATAAATATTAACAGCACATTTTATGTAATAAAGGAGGTGACTAATTAGTCACCTCCTTTATCATATGCATTAAATTTTTTAATTTTACTACTTAATTTCCGATATACTTGTATTTCCATCAAACTGATATTTTATTTCACCGGATACTTTGTCTTTAACCCTTATGATCTTCCCATAGATTTCAAAATTACAGTCACTATAAAGTTTTTTGGCAGCTTTATATTGTTCTCTTAAATCTTCAGGAACATCCGAGTCACTCTTTATCGCTTTTGCTGATAAAGGTTTATAAAGCTCTAATGCGTCATCACGATCGTAAGCAGCTCTGTCATGTTTTTTAACGGCTGCTTCCGCTTCTCGCTGTGTTATAACTCTTTCTGCTGCTATATTCGATTCTTTTTGGCCTTCTTCTGCCTTTGCTTTTGCTTTTTTGCTTCTGCGATTATCTTTGCTTGCATCAAATTTAGTATTGTCATCATCTTCACCAAGAACTTCTCTGGATGCATTACCTTTTTCATCTGTACGACCCACTTTGTAATCTGCTCTGTCAGTCGCTTTCGCCAGCTTGTTCTTTTCTGTTTCATACGCTTTTTCTTCTATATTCTTTGCATCTTCATAAAATGCATCAATTTCTTCTAAATTTTGTGAAATAAGAAGCAATTCGCTTGATTTGTCTGTTAACTTTCGTTTAATTTCGCCCAACTGACCTTCAAGAATTTCGTATTTTGCAACATCTTTCAAACCGTCAATTACACCTTGTCTGGACTTAGTAATCTGCTCACTTGCACTTGCGAATGATTGCATCTGAGTCTTTATATTCGGATATTTGTTCATCAATCTGGTCATAGCACTTTCAACAGATTTTCTTTCATCTGCAGGTATGTTGACATAATCCCAAACATACTGACCATCTTGAGTTTTACCAAATCTTATATTATCAAACTGGTTTGTTATGATTTCTTTATCACGAGCCTCGCGTGCAAATTGCCATCTGCCAAATTGTCCATATGAAGTAACTTCATCGGCACTGATTTCATTTCCCTCAGCATCAGGTATAAACTCGACCTTATTCTTATTTTCAACATAATCAGTCAAAAATTCTTGATCATCACGCGATAAACTTACATAGCTTTTTATAATATTTCTTGCTGAATTAGCAGTAATAATTTGTGTAGCTATTTTCTTATTCTGGTCATTTATGTTTTCTTTTGAAGCTTTTAATTTTTGTCCGAGAATTTCCAAACTTTCGTCAATTTTGCTTGCGGCTAAGCTTAAACTTGAACCAACTTTGCCAATTTGTTCATTTGTATTTTCAAGTGTTAAATTTTCAAGATTTAGAACATTAACACCTTCCACATTGCTCAAATTAATCCCTGGTTTATCACCTGTAGCGGTTTCACGTCTCAAATGTTCAGGTAGTGAAGACTTTTCCATTACCTCTTGAAGAGTACAATCATTGTTATCTGTATCATTGAGGATTCTGTCTCTTAGAGAAGCTTTATTTACATCGTATTCAATACCTTTAACTTCTGTGTTTTCTATATTATTATTACGCATAAAACTATTTTCAACGTATCTTCTTACATATTGTGACCATTCGTCTGTAGGATTGCCATTTTTGTCAACTCCGCTATATTTCTGCATTTCTGCCAAATCAACTTTTGTTGCTCGATTTCTTAAATCAATACCTATATTTAACGCATCCGTTTGCGCTTTTACAATATCTGCTGAAGATTTTGCATTGTTGATACGATCATTAAATGCCTTTGCATTGAACGGATCTTTGCCGGTTTGAACTATTTCTTCTTTCGGTGTTTCTTTAACAGGAACTTCTTCTTTTACAACTACAGGTTCTTGTACTTGAATAGGTTCGTTGTTTTTCTTGGCTTGTTCGCCATACATTCTTGTAACTACATTGCCGGAAACACCTTCATCACCTTTGGATTGCAAGCGCTGCTTACCCGGTTTTATAGTATCTGTACTATAACTTTCCAATACAAACGTGTCGCCCATATAATTTGTGGAAGGTTCTTTTGATAATACTACAGCATTTGATGACGTTGCGTTATTTGAACTTGCTTTGACAGAGCCTGCTGCCAGAAGCGTTGCTGTTAAAATTGAACCTAGTCCAACTTTTCTAAGCATATTTTTTGATTCGAATTTTGTTGATGATACTGAATTTACTTGCATAATTTCCTCCATTATATTAATTGTTCATATTAACATTAAAACCCGTAAAAAAATTTTTTGCTATTATTGTTAAAACTTGTAAAAATATTTTTTGCTACTTAGTTACAAATCTAACAAATTAATTTATTACAGTTTCACTTGTCTAATTTCAGATAAACTTGTATTTTCATCAAACTCATATTTTACTTCCCCGGATTCTTTATCTTTAACTCTTATAGTATTTCCGTAAAGTTCCAAATCAAAATTACTAAATAGTCTTACCGCAACTCTGTACTGACTCTTTAAGTTTTCCGGCACACCGTTCTCGTCTGTTATTGTCCCTGCCGGTTTATACATGTTAAGTGCATCATCTCTGTCATACACAGCACTGTCATGTTTTTTAACGGCTGCTTCCGCTTCTTGCTGTTTTATAACTCTTTCTGCTGCTTTATCTGCTTCTTTCTTGCCTTCCTCCGCCTTTTTGCCTGCTTTTTTGCTTCTGCGATTATCTTTGCTTGCATCGAATTTTGTATTGTCATCATCTTCACCGAGAACTTCTCTTGATTCGTTACCTTTTTCGTTTGTACGACCCACTTTGTAATCTGCTCTGTCAGTCGCTTTCGCCAGATTGTTCTTTTCTGTTTCATACGTTTTTTCTTCTGTATTTTTTGCAACTTCATAAAATTCATCAATTTCTTTTAGATTCTGTGAAATTAAAATCAATTCATCAGATTTTTCGTTTAGTTTTGTTTTAATTTCGTCCAATTGACTTCTTAAAACTTCATATTTAACAACATCTTTTAAACCGTCAATTGCACCTTGTCTTAACTCCGTAATTTGTTTACTTGCTTCTGCCAAAGCCTTCATTTCTTGCTCTATTCTTGGGTATGCATTCACCAATCTGGTCATTGCTGCTTCAACAGCTTCACGTTCTTCTTCCGGTACATAAGTATAATCCCATGTATATTTACCATCCTCAGTCATACCAAATCTCAGATTGTCAAATTGATTTGTTACAATTTCCTTATCTCCTGCTTCACGAGCGAATTTGCGTCTTCCGAAAGATTTATAGGTTGTATATTCTTCTTTGCCAATTTCATTTCCTTCCGCATCAGTTATTACATTTTTAATATTATCAATTAAAGCTTTATTATTTCTATATTCAGTGAGAAATTCTTTTTTCTCTTCCGAAGATAATTTTATTTCACCCTTTATAAGGCCCATCGCTGATTCGGCAGCTGTAATTTGTGTTCTGATATTCTCATTTTGAGAATCCACATTAGCAATTGAAGCTTTAATTTTTGAATCAAGAATTCCCAAACTTTCTTGAATTTTATCTGCAGCAACAGCAAGACTTTTACCAACCTTGTCTATTTGTTCGTTGGTATTTTTAAGTGTCAGATTTTCAATATTAAGAACATCCAAGCCTTCAATGTTATTCAAATTAAGTCCAGGTTCATCTCCGACTTTAGTTTCACGCATCAAATGCTGTGCAAAAGAAGAACCTTTTAATAAATCAACAAGCGTACACCGTTCGCTGTCTTCCTCTTTAATAATTCTGTCAGCTAGGTTGTCTTTGCTTTTTAGATCGTATATATCACCATCGACTTTTTTATCGGCTATATTACACTTTTGCATAAAATCCGTTCCGGTATAACGGTCTACATAATCATCCCATTCTTGAGTCGGATCACCATTCTTATACGTTCTGTTATATTGTTTCATTTCAGCCAAATCAACTTTTGTCGCTTGATTTCTTAAATCAATACCTATATTTAACGCATCCGTTTGCGCTTTTACAATATCTGCTGAAGGTTTACTACCTTCAATGCGACTTTTAAATGCTCCTGCATCGAACGGGTCTTTGCCAGTCGGCACAGCTTCCTGTTTCGGAGCTTCTTCTTTTGCAACTTCTTCAACTACTGTTTCAACTTCTTCGGCAACTACTTTATCGTTATCAACTGAAGATTTTTTAGAATTATCGATAACTCTTGTAACAGCATTATTCGCTACCCCCTGATCCCCGTAAGAAAATATCGGAGCTGCGGGTACTACAGATTCAGTCTGTGGTTGTTCTATTTGAACTGCTTCTTTCGGTTTAAGTCCATCTATCACAGGCTCTTTTACAGGCGCTTTCTCCTCTTTCTGTTTCTCAGTGTTTTTCTGTTGTTTAGGAGAAATTACTTGTACAGAAGTTACTTGAGGCCGTTCTACCTCTACTATGCCTTCTGGTACAACTGAAGCCTGCCCTCCATCCTTTTTCTGAGGTTTTTCCGCCTTTACCTCAGTATTACTAAATTCTGCACCAAAAGCAGCTTTTATTAATGCAAATTCTTCTGATTCCGATAGTTCAATAGAACCACGTTTTACTATAAAATTACGGTGCCAATTATTACTGCTATAGTCACTGCCGCCAGTGAAGATTAATTTTTCATTATTAGCTTTTCTTACATCGTTTAATTCAGCAAATGTTGAAAGAATTCTGTTCCATTGTTCTCTATTAAACTTTAGGCTCATATTTGAATTTAATTCACCGTTTTTTTGCTTTTCTTTTAACAAATTTAAGAAACCTGTTGTAATCCCGCCATTTTCAATCTTAATGTTTGCCATAATATTAATCTCCTAAAAACTTTTATCCCCTGTGTATATATATAAAAACATTTTGTTTTTAAAAATTGCTTTTTATATAACAACAACATGCTTATAAAAGGGGCTTAATACCTACAAAACCTATATTTCTAAGGATTTAATATTTCTTAACAATACTAATACAATATAACATGCATAATCGCTAATTTTTTATCAAATATGTACAATTACAATACAACCTCAATTTCAAACGTTCGATTCCAAGGGTAAATGTATTTTGGGGTATATTTTAAATCAAATATTTCAAACAACTTTGATTCGTACGATTTCATAATCTCGCTTATATCACAGGGTTCTGTTATTTGAGCTCGTACATTTGCTTGATATGCCCAATCATCAAGGAATCTCATTATTTGCAATCTTTTAAATGCTTTTTTATTATATTGACTTGCCATATATGCAATTTTAATTTCTGCCAGCAAACTTCCTATTGTATTCGCAGAGGTATTCCAGCCCGCATAGCCAATAAAATTTTTATCAATTTTTGGTAATAATTGCCTTACAAAAGCGTCATCTGAACCGTTTGCATATCTCACATCCGCAACTGCAAAAAGTTTGTCCGGGACCTTAAGTTCTTTATCATAAGGCAGAGTATCCCAACCCATGACAAGTTCTCCCTGTTTATCACGAAAATTATTAACAAGCAAAACCAAATCCGCATCAGATTCTGCATTTACTTCTTTAAAACCGGCCAGATCCAACTGCCCTGACACGGATTTTGCAATTGAAACATCCTCATAATTCGATATCGAATCGGTACAATCCGGCTCTGTATATTTAACAAAAACACTTATATCTTTCTTTACCGAACGGGCTAAAAGAGTTAATGGAATCTCGTCTGCTCCGGTTTTAGTAAACCCGCCCAATCTCTCAAGTTCCTGCGCTTCTTGCACGTTTAACCCGTATTCAGCACAGTCGTCTTTTGAAAAAATCAGGGTATTAAAAAATCCTTCTTTTTGCCATTCTAAATATATTTTGTTTATCTCAAAATTTCTTCTTCTGGTATTCAAATAATCTGTTAATATTTCAGAAGGAATCTTCGAATAATCAGCATTACCGTATTTGTGTTCGTTATAAGAATATTCAAAAATATTTTTCCCAAATTCCGACCAATACTCTTTTTCTTCTTCGTTGCAATTATTATTTGAAATTCTCATTATGCTCGAAAATGCATATATTTTTGCATTCTTTTCATTTAAAATTTCCTTAAATTGAAGTATTCTTTGCTTGATTTCATCAAAGGACTCTTCCCCTCTGCGGGAAGAAATTAATCCTCCGTATGCGATTGTATCCAAGGATACTATTATTGAATCGCATGTCGGAATTCTTTTAAGCCAATCAAAAATACCTGCAATATTAGCCGTTTTGGTCAAACTTCCCAAATAATCCCTTGGCGGTAATAACAATTCAATATCACCATCAATTGATACTATATCTTTAGGCAAATTATAGCACACCGGCCTGTTATCTATAGGTATAAAACCGATTCTCATAGCATTATCTTATCATACAATAGACATTTGTTTAATATTTAAAAACAAATTTTAGCCACTTAAGGGATAGCGCATGAATATCAATTCAAGTTAAATATTAGTATTAAATCTTTTTCATACTTCCAGCTATTCTTAATTCCAACAGACCTCTTATGAGGTCTTTTTTTTAACTTATATTGAATACATCATTCTGTATATTCCTTATCCCCCTATTATCCCCGTAATCTCCAATAATATTCAACCAAATAACTTATTGCATCAAATGGGTGCTCAAGGAACTTTAGTTCACGACTGGATTTTATCCTTGTGTGACTCGGTACGTCTACTATACTTGTACCTTCTTTAAACGAAAGATTGTAAATATTATATAGAATCCATTTACATTTTCTAGGATCAACAAATAAGTGACGCTCTCCTTTTGAATTTCTAACTCTCGCATTAAAGGCGGAAATCCTGTTCAAAATAGGCGGATTATAGTCCCTCAGTTTGAATTTAACATCTTTATAACCATAATCTTTCAGTGCATTTTTTATAATTGCATAATTGGTATATTCGCTCTGAGTACTTCTATTATCACCTGATGCATCACCATTTATAATAATTTCTGATTTATGTTCCGGATAACGGCGGAGGAATTCTTCAATGCACTGCTGAGTAGTTGTTTTTTCAATTACTATTTCGTCAAGAAAATATACATTCTCTTCATCTTTGTGTGCCACAGCCCAGCACATTGGATCAACATTAAAATCGCAGGTAAGATAAAGAGGTAAATCATTATTATATTTGAGTTTTAACTTGTTCTTATCATCAAAACCTTTAACTACAAGTCCCGAAGAATAATCTCCAAATTCTCCTAATACATTAATTTTATAGTATTCTTCATCAAAACTTTCTTTCATTGATTGGATAAAGTGCGGAGGTAAATATATGTTATTAGTAGTTGGTGCGATTATAAGCCGATAGTTCTCTTTAGAATTCTCTACAAACCGCTTCCAAATCCAGCCTTTATCAGGCTGAGGATTTGTATGGCCGAAAAGACGGTATCTGAAATCCACCCAATTTTTACCTCTATAAGTATTTCGCAATCTGCCTAAAAGTTGTTTAAACGATGAATCACTGATTTGAGAAGCTTCTTCAATTTCCGCCCAATGCAAGTTTAAAGATTTAAATTTTTCAGGGTCATCAAGGGCAGAAAATAGAATTTCCGAACCGTTTGAAAATCTTATTATCTTATCTATTTTATTATATGTAAAATCTTTGTCACAAACATAACCCAGAATATTTAAATGCTCTAAATAGCTTACGAGGGTGGTTTTTCTGACAAGTTCATATTCTTTTGCGCCGACAAGTCCACGACATCCGGGGTATTTTCTTGCAAGCAATATGCCTAAAAGTGAGCCGCACCAAGTTTTTCCGCTACCAAATCCGCCTTGATATATTGCTACATCCAACTGGTTTGAGTGGGGTATTTCTATAAATTCTTTTTGTTTATTCAATAATTTATATTTAACCATGTTTTCCTTTCTATAATTTAACTTTTTATATATTTTGATGTATTAAATTTATAATTCTTTACTTATACCGTTCTTTCTTTTTCTTTATTTGCGAAGTAAAGAAAAAGAAAGAACGGCAAAGAAAGAAAAAGAAACCACGCAATTGTTTCCAACATCCTCGCTACGCTCGGCTGTAGTTTTAATTTCGGCTTCGCCGAATCTCTTATGCTCGTTAAAGTTACTGCACAACACGGACTCTGTACAAAAAATGTATTTCTTCCGAGCATAACGGAGCTAATAATCAACGTTGGCGAAACAATAACAGAGCGAGCATGTTTGAGGGGGCATAGCACCCGAGTTTGCGAGCTTTGGGTTGAGCCTTACAGTTGATTAATTAGCGCAGTTCAGCGAGGAGAGTTTCTTTGTGTGACTTTCTTTTCGGCAAAAGAAAGTCACATATAAAGGTTGCTACGATATACATCAAAATGTATATTATGCTGCATATGCAAAAAATTAAATTTATATATAAACTGTGTGATAAAATATATTTATGGATATTTTTATTATTAATTCAAAAAAAGCTGATGATATAGACACCGAATTGTTACAAAAATTTTGTCATAAAAGTTTTGCAAAAAGTAAACAGGAAAAAACTCATTCTTTAACTTATCTCATGTTAGACAGAATTCTAAGAGAAGTTTATAAAATAGAAAATTTTAATATAATTTTTGACGGTAGAAAACCCAAGTTAGAAAAAAATGAAAAAAATTTTTCCGTTAGTCATTCAAATGAATATATTGCAATAGCGGTTTCGGATTTTGACTGCGGGATTGATATTGAGGAAATAAAAAACAGGGATTATAAAAAAATTTCAAAACGTATGAAATTTAATTCGGATTCCCTTGAATCATTCTACATGAACTGGACAAAATATGAGGCTGAATATAAATTGGGAATCAAATCGAACACAATATACAGTTTCCAAATACCAAGATATACAATAACCGCAGCCAGCGTTAATAGAAACGAACGTTTTGATGTATTTTTCAGCCTGTAATTGTATTAAATGCAAATACGTGTTAAAATTCAAGAAAGAGGGTAATTATGAAATTTAACTTAAGTATTGAGAATATTAAATACGTGAAAATATTGTACGCAAATATGGACGGTAATCCCGTTTCAGTTAAAGCGGCAATTAAAAAAATGGATGAAAAAGAAATTGTAACGTGTTTGAGATATGAAGAAAAGTTTGACATAAAAACCCCTCAGCAAACAACTTTGAGCATTATTTGTTCTGAAGGTTTGTACAGAACTAAAACGAAATTAAAATCATATTTAATTGAAGAACCTTATATTTTCTTCTTTATGGAAACTCCAAGCAGCTTAGAATACCAGCAGAATAGGGAATATTTCAGAATTCCTGCCTCATATAGCTGTGTATATTATGTTAGAAATGGTGAATTGACTGAAACTTACACAACACAAACTATTGATATTTCTGCTAACGGTGTAAGTATTGTCCTTCCAAACCATGTATTTTCGGAAGATGATGCAGAAATAGAAATGATGGTTGAAGAACGTCTCGTTTGTGCAAAAATGCGCTATGTACGAAGCGAGAAAACAGATGATGGATATAAAATATCCTTTACATACTCGGATATTTCTAATAGAGATAGGGATTACATATCTCAAGTATGCATTAAAAAACAACTTGACGATAAACGAAACAAGAATGTTTAGGAATTTTTGGGGCGAAACCAGTTTACAAATTTGTTAACGATGTTATCTTGAGGGATATCTTCTTCCTTAAGTTCTTCGTCAAGCATTGTTTCAGAATGTTCATCATGTGTTTCAAAAATGTCATCTTCAGGCTGATCTTTGCGTTTTTTATTTTGCCTGAAATACATTCCGCCGCCACCCATTCCGCTTCCGTCTTTGTAAGCAGATTGCGCCTTAAATTGGTTGATATTATCGCTGCTGAAGTTAAAAGACATCTCTTTTGACTCCATATTATACATTGCATGTATATTATAACTCTTTTTTTAAGTTTTTCCAGTGTTTTTGTGGTAAAATCATTCTGTTGAACTATGGAGAAATAAATGAAGAAACTGTTTTGTTTTAGTTTTGCTTTTTTATTGTCTGCTTTTGGTGTATTAGCAAATGAGGTTAAATTTGTTCAAATTGACAATCTGAAATACTCGCCAAATTCAAAAGACTTTGTTTCCGGTTTTGAAAAGACTATAGAGAGTATTAATAAAGAGAAAAATCTGGATTTTGTGATTTTTACAGGAAATAATATTGCTTCTCCAAATGAAAAATGTCTCAAAGCTTTTTTGAAAAAAGCGAAAAAATTAAATACGCCCTTCTATATAGCTCTCGGACATAAGGATTTACACAGGAAAAAAGGACTTTCAAAAGTTGATTATATAAAAATTGTAAACAAGAATAATTTAAGAAACATTAATTCGCCTAACTATGTATTCAAGAAAAAAGATGTAGTATTTGTCGTAGCTGACGGTTCAAAAGAATTTATAGCAACTCCGTTTGGGTATTACAGAGAAGAAGTAATTGACTGGCTTGATAAAACACTAACAAAATACTCAAACAAACATGTAGTGATAATCCAGCATTTTCCAATTTATCCTCCTGCAGAAGCGGAAGCATACCGTACCTATAAAGCTGATGAATATTTTAAGATGCTTTCTAATCATAAAAATGTCATATCAATTGTTTCCGGGTTTGACATAAATGCAGAAAATGACGTTAACGGAATTAAACACATAACAACCACAGGATATCCGAAATACAGAATTATTGAGATTCTTGACTGTGAAACAGACTCTCCGACCATCTGGTCAACTCTAAAATAGGTGTATTTTGAAAAAATTAGCACTTTTTTTAATTTCAATCTATCAAAAAATATCCGCATTAACACCTTCAAGATGCAGATTTTATCCGACATGTTCGGAATACACAAAACAAGCAATTATAAAATATGGTTTTATTAAAGGTTCTTGGCTTGGAATTAAACGGATTTGTAAATGCCACCCGTTGAATGAAGGCGGTTATGACCCTGTACCCTGATTTGTTGTTCCGAGCAGTTGTTTTTGGTGTCTTACTGATTTAATATGTTCTATTTGGTTTTTTAATGTATTTATTTGATGTTCAATTTTTATACAAGTATCATTATAATAGTCTTTTTCATAACCATTAAATTTTTTATTTGATAATATTGAAACTATTTTTATATGTTCAATTTCAAGATTTTCTATTTGTTTCTGTAATTTGGCAATATCTTGGTTGTCTGCTTTTGTAAGTTTTAAAATCGGCCCTTTGTATTCAGCCCTTGGAATAAGTCTTTTCCCATTAACAACTACTACATTTGTTGCTTGGAATATTTGATTTGGCAGAGAATATATATTGTTAATTAACATATTTCGGGGCTCCTTTTTATTATTTATTTTATATAAAACCCGTAAAAATCTTTTTTGCTAAAAATTTCTTAATCCAGCAAAATATAAAAATAAAACCTCCCTTAAACAGGGAGGAAATATTAGAGCGATGAGGATTCTATACTATATTAGATTTATTTTATTAAACAAACATCAAACTTTGTGGTAATATTGGGCTTAGGAATATTTGGTGATTTATGGACTTTTCAAATTTATTTGACATTTTAAGATGGAGTTATACAAAACTTTCATACAATAATCGGTATGGAAAGGCTCTTATTCCTTTGAGATACTTCTTGGAGCTTACATATCGCTGTAATTTGAATTGTCCGTATTGCTATATTGGTGAAGAAAGAAACAAACAGGAACTTACGACGGAAGAATGGAAAAAAGTAATTAATCAAATCCCTTTTTATGGGATTATTACGTTGGTTGGCGGAGAACCTTTTTTAAGAAAGGATTTTGATGAGCTCCTTGAATATTCTTGTAAAAAAACATTGAAAAAAGTTCATGTTGTATCAAACGGAATCCTGCTTGATAGGGATAAAATTGAGTCTTTCAAGAAATACAAACCGATTTTGCTTTCCGTTTCTCTTGACGGATACGGAGAAACTCATGACAAAAATAGGGGTAAAGGCGGAATTTTTGATAAAATTATTTCAAATTTGGAAGAACTAAAATCGCAAGCTCCAAAACAAATGATTGATATAAAGACAATTGTACTTGAAAACAATCTTGATGATTTAGTGAAATTATATAAACTCTGTGATAAAGAGAGGTTTAATTTCCTGTCTGTTTCATTTTTGAGAAACAATCATTGGAAACAAAATTCCGTTTTACAGGAGAATTTTATACCTGAGTTTGCCCAAAACTATCCAATTGAGCTTTATTTTGACATAGAACATTTCAAAGAGGTTTATAAAGAGATTGAGTCGCTTTCAAAAAAATCGAATGTAAAACTTAGGTTTGCACCAAAATTTGAATATATGAAAAATCCGCTTGAAGGTATTGAAAAATTTTTTCAAACCCCTTCTGACAAACCTGTTAACGAAATTTACAAACCCTGCCTTTATCCATACAGCGATATGATGATTAACCCCGAAGGTTTTGTATATCCGTGTTTATCTTTAAAAATAGGGAATGTAAAAGAAAAAAGTTTAAAAGATTTGTTCAATGATCCAAAATATTGCTGTTTCAGAAAGAATCTTAAAGCCTCGGGCGGAACATTCGGTGCATGCCAGCTGTGTTGTGAGTGCAAGATAAAAGGATAGTTTTACATACGTTTTAGTCTTTCCAGCACATTATCATATATTTTGAATATATTAAATTTTTTAATATCTGCTTTCATATATTCATCAAGCATTATGGATAAGATTAATTCATCTCTTTCGGTTTGTGTTCCATCTTTCCCAAGGATTCTGTCTAATTCCTTTGACATTTTTCTGCAGCATCTGCTTTCTGAAAAAGTTTGATAAACTATATCTTTAGTATCGACACCTAAACTTTGGGCTAAAGAAGCTTGTATATCATAAGCTCTGCTTTCAAGGGCATTATTGTGATACAATAGTTGTTTTTCAAAACCATCATATGCATCGACGCAATAGTATTTTTTTACTGCATCCATATATCTGTTCGCTTCACTTTTAGTTAATGGCTTTGCATCAACAATGGCTCGTTCCCAGAACTTTCTATTTATAGATGCTTTTGTAAAATTACTTCCTTTTGAGATTGCATCATAAAACTTTTCTAATCCTATTGTTTTTGCTAGTCTTGCAGATAAATCAAAATGATCTAATTCGTGACGCAACATGCAGGCCATTGTTTCTTTTGCTTTGATTAAAGACGGATCAATTTGTATAAAACCTTTTATAGGCTCAAAACTGGCGCTCATGTTGCTGTAAAGTACTGTTGATGCTTTCTGGTTTATTGTTATTAATTCCGGATTATATCCCATTTCCTCCATAAATATTTTTGTAAGTCTTTCCGCCAATTCTTCTTTTGGACAATTTAGCTCTTTAATTTTTTTAACAGTAGAACTGTTAAAATATGGTAAAATTTCTTCTTTTGCAATTAGTTCTTGCAAATACGTTCTATCTACTATAGTATTTGGGGCTAACTTTTCCACAGTTTTGATTTTTGCATCAATTGCTTGTTCAGGCATTCCTTTATATTCTTTTTTAATTTTTAGGCCTAAATCTTTTTGGGGTTTACGTTTTTTTAAGCTTTCTTCTATTAATTTTCTGCTTGCGCGTTCCTCTTTTGTGTATACGTGTCTACCGCCAACCATTTCGCGCATTCTTCTATTTGAATTTACCTGATTTTCGGCTATTTCTCTTGCACTTACAATTTCCATTTTGTCAAAATGATAGTCAACTCCGCACGCACGCATATAATCTGAAAAGCCTTCAGTTTCAACATAATCCAGACGCATTGTGTCACCATATGCCATATGAGTGTTATATTTCCCTGATTTTAAGGTTTGTGAAGCAGACATATTTGGACCAAATATGCTGTTACCGTTATATTTAAATCCCAAACTTGCTTCACCTGCTTTTGGAGTTAATCTCATATTAAATTGTACAAAAGGTTCTTTGCCAAAAGTTTTATCAAGACCTAACGCACCTTTTGCGACAACTGTATCGCCGTCAAAAATTTTGAATCCGGTGACGGAAGAACCTTCATAACCTTTGACGCCGTATTTTACAGATAGTTTTTTGGGGTTTATTCCTTCAACAAAACTTTGAATAAAATCAGGTGCTTTGTCAAAAAATCTAACAGCTTGTTTCCCTGCCACAACCATATCTTTTTGCACAACGTTACCTTTCATAGCGGTGCGTGCTACTTGAAGAAATGTTGTTTTATTGGCAATTACTTGCGCCAGTTCAAGCATGGAACTTTTATTCATAAAAATATCCCCTTACTTATATAAAGTCATGGAATGTTCATGAATTGCCTGAATAAACAGATAAGTTTAAGAAATGTAACGACTATTTACATTTACTCCTACATTTACCCCCACCCTAGTTCTCAAAAAATAGGTTCATAAATTCAATATCATCATAATCAATATATGCGGTTTGCATAAGGTTTCTTCCTGTTCTAATTGTAACTTCGTTGACTTGATTCTTCTTGATAAGTGAATGCGGTACTTTAATTCTTTGTCCGTCGCCGTTTATCTGAATTTCAGAAATTTTGTTTCCGTTAAAAAATATTTCGGGAGGGGATGAAAAAGCGTTAGCAATTTTATTTTGTCCGATTGAACGTGCCATTTCTGTGTCTATACCTATAATAGAGCCGATAACCAAAAATATAGGTTTATTAAATTTGAGGTTTTTTAAGATAAATCTTTTTGTATAAAAAGGACCAATTGCCTGCATACGAAATTCTTCGGCATTTGCGGATAAATCGGAATAGTTGTTATCTCCTAAGTGATACATGCTTGAATCTACAACTAAATCATGGGCATTAGATTTTTCAATACCGATAACGATAGGCGCAGAGAATGTTTGGTCTGTTACGGTAACTGAATAAGGTTTATAATTTTCCTTTTGGATTGACATGATTGACGTTCCGTCTATATAAGTATCAAGCTCAAAATATCCGTCGGAATCGGTTTTTGTGGAATATTGTTGTTTTGGAAGTGTTATTTTTGCTCCGCCGACACCGCCACCGGTAGCTTTATCCACAATTCTGCTTGATTTACCCTTGCCTTCTGCACTTACGCCGCCTTCAAAAGTTGATGCAGCATATGTTTGCAAAGACAAAAAGAATATTAAAATTATTATTGATAAAAATTTTCTCATAACGATATTATTCTATTTTATGGGTCAAATTATAATTAGCTTTGGTATTGTTTATAAGGATAATTAAATGAAAGTAAAAATAGGAATTGAAATTTGAATATTTTTCTGATTTAATTGTTTTACGTTGAAAATAGAACATGCCGATGTGATGGCTGACCGAAGCGGGTAGGCTAAGCAATATATGGAGAATATGAATTTTCCAAAGCGGAGAAATATAGACTACCGATTCCATCACATGTGGTAAAAATTTGAAAGTTGAATTAGAACATGCCGATGTGATGGAATTGGTAGACGTGCCAGACTCAAAATCTGGTGTAGGCAACTACGTGTCGGTTCGACCCCGACCATCGGCAAATAAAAGGAGCGATGAGAAGTCGCTCTTTTTTGTTGTAATATTAACTTTTGTAACAATTTTTATTTTTTCTCTAAAGTTTTGACTCCAAACTGCCGTTATACATGCAAAAGGGATAACCATAAGGAGTTTAAAAATGTCACTAGATAAAATTAGCGCAGACGATATTAAAACACAAATTCACAATATCTTTAAATCGCATGATTATAACAGAAAAGGGCGAATTGATATCTTAGATGAAATTTCTGACCTCGGTAAAGAGTTGATTAGTAATTTAAATTCTGCCGATAAAACTATATATGATATACAAGGTGAAATGGATGATGTTATTGAAGAATATGACAAAATAATGCAGGAGATTGACAAAGCTCGAGATGAGTTTACTGATTCAAATACGAGTATAGAACAGATAGATGCACGTATTGAGGAATTAGAAACCAAGGGTGAAGAAAATCTGACCGATTCAGAAAAACGTGAACTCGAGTGGCTTAGAGGACAAAGAGAAAACTACCAGGCTACTGCTGAGAACGCCAGTGGACAGGTTGATTCCTTAACCGGTACTTCTCAATCGACAATAGCAAAACTTGACGGATTTAATGAACAACTCGGTGATATAGCAGATGCAACAGAAGAATATCACTCAGCAGGTGAACAAATTCAATCCTCTGCCAAACAGTATGGAAGAGAAGCTGTAATAAATGGAGATGATTTAAGAAAGCAACGAACTTCGTGGTTTAATTTTTTCAGTATAGGAAATGGTAACGGTAGTAAATATGACAAATATGTAAAAGCATCCGGTTATGAAATGGTTGGAGATACCGTGAATAATACACAATATACATACTATGACGGTGTTGAACACGAGTTTGTAGCTGAGTATGATGTAATGGAGCAAAAAGGTGGCAATAAAATACAGGGTGCATTAAGAAAATCTACTGCAAAAGCTTGGTCATACGGTCAGACTATTCAGGATGCAAGTAACATAGTAAACGAAAAAGCTGAAGAAACTAAGAAAAAAGAAGACGAAGAGAAGTAAAGTATAACGAACGGGCGGTCACCAAAGGTGACCGCCCGTTTCTTTTGACATTTATTAAAGAGCTGCCTTAGCTGTATCTACAACTATTTGGAAGGCTTCTTTATCATTTACTGCAAGGTCAGCAAGCATTTTTCTGTTAACTTGGATGTTAGCTTTCTTACAAGCATTAACAAATCTTGAATAGCTCATACCTTGTTCTCTAACAGCTGCATTAATTCTTACAATCCAAAGTCTGCGCATATTTCTCTTAGTAGCTCTTCTGTCTCTGTAAGCATACTTAAGAGCCTTCATAACAGCGATGTTAGCTACTTTGAAGATTCTGCTTCTTGCACCTTTGAAGCCTTTAGCAAGCTTTAATATTTTTTTGTGTCTGTTGCGACATACATTTCCACGTTTAATTCTCATTGTTCAACACTCCTATCTTGAATACTTCTTGTAAGGTAACTCTTTAGAAATCAGATTTTCATGAGTTTCAGAGATTACAACATCTCCAAAAATCTTACGTTTTCTTGATTCCGACTTGTGTTGAAGCAAGTGTCCGATACCTGCATGTCTTCTTGTAATTTTACCTGTTGCAGTAACTTTGTATCTTTTAGCTGCTGCACGGTGAGTTTTTAATTTTGGCATTTTTCATCTCCTTGGGGTAAATATATTGGGTTGAATTTACAACTACCAGCTTATTTACGCCCCTTTTGTACTACGCTTTCCGAGCAAGGCATACCACAGCACTATACTTCGGCATGAATGAGTTTATAACAAAGTCTGTTAAGAGTCAAGCAGGGTTTTTATAATAAACTTTGTAACTATCATTAAATTCTTTGGTTTTATTGTAGTTTTTTATAATATATTCGTATGTTTTTACCCCGTAATCTTTCCCAAAATGACTATAACCATATGCAAAGGTGTCATAATTGCTTACAATGATATAATCGGGTGGGAATTTTTCCAAACGTTTTAAGATTGTTTCCTCTCCAAACGTTTCTATATATAAAGGAATCAAGGAATAGAACTTGTTATCGCTTTTTCTTTCTGAAAAATAATTTACGGCTAAGCATTCCGGATAAACAACGACTGTCGAATTTGATGGTACAGAATTTACAAATCGAATAATTTCATCAATGGATTTTCCAATTGACGGATCAACTTTAACTATTCCTCTTGATGAATCCAAAATATAATTCTTTGCGGATAGTATTTTTGCATTGTTAAATCCTATAATCAATGCCCATATTATCAATAATATTCCGAAAACTTTTCTGAAATTTCCTTTCAACAATAATGCGATTGGTAATAAACAAAAGGGCAGAAAATATACTCCGTATGATTGGATGGTCAGTCCGAAGAATACTTTTAAGGAAACCAAAATTGACAGAATTACCAAAAATCTCTCTCTAACACTTAAGTTTTTATACCTGAATGCAAATAAAATCGCCATGACAGGAAATCCCCAAATCAAGATTTCCTGATATAAACTCCAATTTATTGGAAGAATAAATTTTACGAAATTAATCAAGTAAAGCGGTACGTGTGCGATATTTGGTACTAACCCCATAGAAAAATAAAAATTCTGTAATGTATCTGTACTGCCAATAAGTTGAATCGTATACAAGGCAGTTAATAAATCTGAAGGACGTATACCTTGAATTAATAAAATACCAAGTACTGCAAAGAATGGAGAAATAAAAGCCAAAATGTTTTTTAAAAATGATTCTTTTTTCGAAAAATATAAAAGGGCAGGGAACAAAAATAAAAATTCAGCTTTCGAACAAATTGCAAGTCCGCATAATAAATAAGCTAACGGGAATTTTTTATTGAGTGCGAAATAAATTGAAGCCATAGAAAATAATAATCCGTACACTATTCCTGAAGAATATGGCAGAAAGATATTAAAAACATTTGGAGATAATATTAGCCCCGCAATTAAAAATAGGTTTATTCCGGCAATAATAAGCTTATCTAAAAAGATATTCAGAATTTTGTTAAGGAAATAAAAAATTCCCAATGCGCTAATAAGTCCTGAAAAGTATATAACATAAAGATTTACTCCGAATATTTTGTATAGAAATTCGTTGATTAAATAACCTAATGGCGGGTAAATACAGAAAATATCTTTATACAAAATACTGCCATTAAGCATTTGTTCGGGTATATAAGCTTCTCTGAAAGAATCCACCATTATATCGCCAAATCGTCCGTAGAAAAGACAAAAAACGATAAGAATAAGAATTTCAGATATTAGCAGTATCCAATATTTTTTTATTAAATCAGACAATTTTAAAACCTTTTTAATAAATCTTAACAAAATCACATGAATTAAGCAATTTTTGCAAAGAAAAAAACTTTATATATATGTGTGTTAGAAGTAAGGTGTTTAATTTATGACAGTAATGCCCGGTTCACTAGACTATCTTTATTATAACGGTGTATTAGATCATATACCATATGAGGCATATGAAATGACACCGATGATACAGTCTGCCATGGCGCAAAATTACGGTATAGGTTCAACACCGCAACTGGGAAGTATAAAACAATCAGTATTAGGCAGTGAAAATATGGGGCAAGCTATAGGGAACGGAATAGCAGGAGTGGGTTTTGGCCAAAGTTCCGGCATAAACGGTTCTCAACATCTTGGTTCAGCAACGAATGGAGGTATTTATGGTTCTTATGGAAATTCTTATGATTCTTTTTCTCGTTCAAGTAACAATTCAAGTCAGTCAACAGTTGACAGAATGTCGCCGGAAACGTATGGTTACAGTGCCGATAGAGGAATCAGTTACCCATATTCACAATATGGAGTAATTTATGGCAACTCAGCTCCAAATGCCGGTCTTTCAAATGGTACTAATACCGGTACACAAAGCTCAAGTTACGGGTATGGAGGAAGCAATATTGGGTACTCAAATCCTTCTGCAGCAGTAAATGGTTATGCGGGAGTCGGTAAAAATTTTGATGATATTTCGGGGGATTATAACGGAAGCGATTTTAAAAGCTCGATAACGGCATCAGCCAAAGAAGCAAAAAAGGGTGAAGTTTTTTCATCTCCGTCACTGTGGAAAGGGCTATTAGCTGCGGCGATTATAATAGCTACGCCGATATTAATAATAAAAGGCAGAAAAAAACCTTCGTCTGCAGTTACAACAACGGCTGCAGCAACAACAAGTTTTTGGTCAAAGCTTAACCCTAAGAACTGGTTTAAATAGTAAATATTAATAATTTAACCTTATAAAATACCTTATTAATTAACCAATTTATTCCGCTTGAGTTTCCGCTCAAGCTTTTTTTTGCGGAAGGTAAATAGGCAGAGTAAGATAGGTTGAATCCTCCCTTTGCCTTACTTCTGTTACTTTAGATTTGTTACGGCTGTAATAATAATTTCTGCAGCTTCTTCCGGTTTAATATCCGAAATTTCATTCGTTTCACGGACCTTAAATTCAACGAGGCCGTCTGTAATTCCTTTTCCGACCGTAATTCTGTATGGGAATCCGATTAAGTCAGCATCTTTGAATTTAACCCCTGCTCTTTCGTCTCTGTCGTCAATAACTGCTTCAACTCCGTGTTTTATAAGGGTTTTATAAATATCCTCAGCAACTTTCATCTGAAGTTCGTCTTTTGTACTCACAGGAATCACAACCGCATGATAAGGTGCAATCCCAAGCGGCCACTTGATTCCGTTTTCATCGTGGTGTGCTTCAACGGCAGCTGCTGCCGTTCTTGAAATACCTATTCCGTAACATCCCATAATGTAAGGCTTTGTTTTGCCGTCGATATCTGTATAAACTGCGTTCATAGGCTCAGAATATTTAGTACCAAGTTGGAATATATTTCCGACTTCTATTCCTCTTGTAACTTTTAAGGGTTTTCCGCAATCAGGGCATAGTTCACCTGCTTCAACAAGTCTTACGTCAGTAACGGTTTGAGGTAAATCGACTTCAGAACCCCAATTATACCCAACGCCATGTTTGTCCTTTTGATTTATACCTATTACAAAGTTTTTCATATCTGTAACGGTTTTATCTGCAACAAACTTTATCGGAACGCCATTATATTCTTTTAACCCATTGGGTCCAATGAATCCTTTATCAGCATTAAACCCATTTTGAACCATTATATCTTCTATTTCTGCTGCAACGGCAATACGAATTTCATTCCCGCCTATGGCATTCAAAAGTTTTGTTTCTTCGACATTCTTGTCGGCTCGGATTAAAGCTATAACCGGATTTTTATCTACAATATAAACAAGTGATTTTACGATTATAGTGGGTTCGATATGCAAGAAGTCACAAAGTTCTTCTATAGAATGAGTATTCGGAGTATCGATTATCTGAGGGGTTTGCCAATTCCCTGTTACATTTGCCCCCGCAGGTAAGACAGAAATCGCATGATTCGAATTCGCAGCATAACCGCAATCGCAATAGAATACGTCATTCTCACCTGCATCTGTATCAGTTATAACCATAAATTCGTGGCTTACTTTCCCTCCAATAGCACCAGAATCTGATTGAACAGCTTTTGTATCAAGACCACAACGCTTAAATATTCGAGTGTATGCATTCCACATATTTTGATACTCTTTGTCCAATCCTTCTTGTGATGTGTCAAAAGAATAAGCATCTTTCATAATAAATTCACGTCCCCTGAGAAGTCCAAAACGAGGACGACGTTCATCTCTAAATTTAGATTGAATCTGATAAAGATTTACAGGTAATTGTTTGTAGGACTTTAGCCCATCACGTGCGATTGCCGTAATGATTTCTTCATGAGTAGGGCCAAGACACATTTCACGTCCATGTCTGTCAGTCAACCTCATAAGCTCACCACCGTAGGCGCCCCATCTGCCTGATTCTTCCCAGAGTTCTTTCGGCTGAACGAAAGGCATTAAAAGCTCCTGCGCACCTGCATTGTCCATTTCTTCTCTGACAATATTTTCAACTTTTTTCAAAACCCGCCACATGAGAGGTAAATAGTTATAAACCCCCATCGCAAGTTTCCTTATATAACCTGCTCTAACAAGTAACTTGTGTGAAATAACTTCGGCATCAGAAGGAAACTCACGCAAGGTTTGAACAAATAATTTTGACATTCTCATAATTTTATATCCTCATTTGGTTTTAATTTTAACATAAAAAGCGGGGCATTATATAATTTTTTCGCTAAGTAAATTAAATCTACTTCCTTGTCTTGCGTTTCGACGTTCAAGCTCCCAAGTAACACGGTTCATTGTATCCAGTTTCCGCCCAATCCACCTCGGTTCTACCAATGCTGTACGCAATCCGTTCCCGGCAAGTCTGTGGATAGTCGTTGCTGGAGGCAGGTATTCAAGAAAATCACAAACAACATTTACATATTCATCTTCAGTCATCAAATTTAATTTACCTTGATTGTATATCTTTTCCAATTTTGTTCCTTCGAGAACACATAGCATATGAATTTTTACTCCATCCGGTTCAAGAGCGGCAACTTTTTTTGCCGTATTCATCATTTCTTCGTATGTCTCAAAAAGATTTAAAATTACATGAACGCAAATATTTATTCCGCCATACTTCCTTGTTTTTTCATAAGTTCTTAAAAAACAGTCATAATCGTGCCCTCGATTAATTTTCTTTAATGTTTTATTATTGGCGGATTGCAAACCGTACTCGATCCATGTGTAATAATCAGGGGCAAATGAATTAATCAGAGATAACTTTTCATCATCAACACAATCAGGACGAGTACCTATGGAAATTCCTACAATATCGGGATGGTCGAGCGATTCTTTGTATATTTTTTCAAGCTCTTTTACCGGTTTATACGTATTAGAATATGCCTGAAAATATGACATATATTTTTCTGCTTTAAAACGCTTCGAGAGAAACTCCATTTCCGATTCTATCTGCTCTTTTATACTCAATATATTTGAGTGTGTCTGTGAAAAACTTCCGCTTTCATCACAAAAAAGACAGCCTTTGTCAGAAAGTGTTCCGTCACGATTCGGGCAGGAAAATCCCGCATCAAGTGTAACCTTGTATACTTTTGCACCAAATTTCTGTCTTAAATAATCGCTGAAAGCATTGTATCTTCTGTCTTGCATAAAATAGTTGTTCTCAAAATATCTTATTAAAAATATTTTACAACTTAATTTATATTAATAAAACTCTTGATTCTAAAGTAAGTTTGTGGTTATTTATATTTGAGCGGTTCGTATCCTCTTAGAATCGTTCGGGATAAAAAACAGACGGCTGGTTTTTTATCAAGCGAAATATAAATAAAGAAGGAAAAAAGAATGTTAAAAATCAGATTAAAAAGATTAGGTGCAAAGAAAGCTCCTACATACAGAGTTATCGTAATTAATTCAACTACAAAACGTGAAGGCAGACCTATTGAAGAATTGGGTTATTACAATCCAAAAACTAAAGATATGAAACTCAACAAAGAAAGCGCTGAAGCTTGGATTAAAAAAGGTGCTCAGCCTACAGATACTGTAAAATACTTAATTGCTAACTGTAATGCTGACGGTTCTTTGAATTATAAAAAGAAAGAAACGGTAAAATTGTCAAAGAAAGCACTTGCAAAAAAAGCGGCTGAGGAAGAAGCTAAGGCAGCTGAAGCTGCAAAAGCAGCAGAAGAAGCAAAGGCTGCTGAAGAAGCTGCTAAAACCGAAGCAGAAGTTCCTGCGGAAGAAGCTAAATCTGAAGAAAAAGCTCCGGAAGCGTAGAACTAATAGAATATACTTCAAAAATAGTACGGTTAAATGCCGTACTATTTTGTTTATGCTATGATTTCTTATATGCAGGCTGAGTCACTAATAATTGAAATAACAAAAAAAAGGTTTCTGACAACCGAATATATCGAAGACGAATTAAAGAAACGTAATATTAATCCCCTGAGGTGGGCTGTTGTCCATGTTAGTGATAATATGTATACAGTAAGTGTTACAAATTTAAAAAAAGGAATTAAAAAATGACTTGTATGGAAATGAAATGTGATATTAAAGATATTAATCTCGCTGAACAAGGAGAAAATAATATTAACTGGGCAATAAAAGACATGCCCGTTCTATCAAAAATAAGGACAAGGTTTGAAAAAGAAAGACCGTTTGAAGGCTTGAGACTTTCAGCATGTTCACACGTTACAAAAGAAACTGCTGCACTTTGCTTAACAATGCAGGCGGGTGGCGCAGATACGGTTCTAGTAGCGTCAAACCCGCTATCAACACAAGATGATGTTGCTGCGGCCCTGGTCAAATACCATAATATTCCTGTTTATGCTATTGCCGGTGAGTCAGTTGAACAATACAAAAGCCACATTAAGCATGCGATTGAGCATAAGCCTAATTTGGTTATAGAAGATGGTTGTGATTTGGTTTCTATGCTTCATACAGACTATCCTGAATTGTTAGAAAACATTATTGGTTCTACAGAAGAAACAACAACGGGAATTATTAGATTACAGGCCATGGAAAAAGAAGGTTCATTGAAGTTTCCTGCTGTTGGAGTTAATACAAGTCTTACAAAACACTTATATGACAATCGTTACGGAACAGGTCAAAGTTCAATGGATGGAATTATGAGAGCTGCAAACATTCTTATTGCAGGCAAAACTGTTGTAATATCAGGCTATGGCTGGTGTGGTAAGGGTTGTGCAATGAGAGCAAAGGCACTCGGTGCTGATGTAATAGTTTGTGAAGTTGACCCTCTAAAGGCCCTTGAAGCGGCTATGGAAGGTTATAGAGTAATGCCTATAGCGGAAGCAGCCCTTGTTGGTGATATATTCTTAACAGTTACAGGAGATAAACATGTCATTGACATCCCGCACCTTCTATCTATGAAAGACGGTGCTATGGTTGCTAATGCCGGTCACTTCGATTGGGAAGTTAATGTTCCGGACTTGAAAAAATATACAACGGAAATCAAGCGCATAAGACCTTATCTGGAAGAATACAAACTTAATAACGGGAAATCAATTTATGTACTTGCTGAGGGCAGATTGGTTAATTTGGGTGCAGCAGAAGGGCATCCTGCTTCTGTTATGGATATGAGTTTTGCTAATCAAGCTTTGGGTATGGAATATATTGTTAAAAACAGAGGTAAGTTGGAATGCAAACTTCATACACTTCCTGAGTCAATCGATTATGAAATTGCAAGCCTTAAACTGGAAGCAATGGGCATTAAAATTGACACACTTACACAAGAACAGGTTGAATATTTAAATAGTTGGCAAATATAGATAAAAGAGGATTATAGAACTTATGACAGAACAATTAAAAGAGCCGGTATCGGCTAAAGAAACTATAAGGCAAACGAGAATTCAAAAGCTTGCAGAACTTGCAGATAAGGGGATAAATCCGTATCCTTACGTATTTGACAGAAATGCTAATGCCGCAGACTTGCAGGAAAAATACAAAGACTTGCCTGCGGGCGAAGAAACTCAAGACAGTTATTCTGTTGCAGGAAGAGTAATGGCGATAAGAAATACAGGCATGTTTATAGATTTGATGGATACAACAGGTAAAATTCAAATTTTCTCACACAAAGATAATATGCCTGAAGAAATGTTTAAAACGCTCAAGCTTATTGATATTGGTGACATAATTGGTTTTCATGGAACAATAAGAAGAACTCCGAGAGGTGAATTGTCCATTAAAGCAAAAGATTTCAAAGTGCTTTCAAAATCGCTTCTTCCTTTACCAAACAAACAAATAAGCGAAGAAAAACTTGAGCAGCTAAAATCTTATCACAATATGTCTGATACAGAAACAAAGTATCGTCAAAGATATTTGGACTTGATTGTGAATGAATCTACGAGAGATACTTTAAGGAAACGAAGTTTAATTGTACAAAAGATTCGTGAATACTTATTTAAACAAGGTTTTATTGAGGTTGAAACCCCTATGCTTCACACTCAGGCATCAGGTGCTAATGCGAAACCGTTTATAACTCATCATAATGCTCTTGATATGGATTTAACACTCAGGATCGCACCTGAACTACACCTGAAAAGGCTTATGGTTGGCGGTTTGAATGATAAGATTTTTGAACTTTCAAGATGCTTCAGAAATGAAGGTATTGATACTCGCCACAATCCTGAGTTTACTATGATTGAGCTTTACCAGTCTTTTGTTGATTATAATGAAATGATGGCATTAACTGAAAATATGGTTGCTTATGTCGCACAAGAAGTTTTAGGTACAACAAAAGTTCAGTATGGGGATAATTTAATAGACCTAACTCCTCCGTGGGATAGAAAGACAATGTTAGGTGCAATAAAGGAATATACAGGAGTTGACTTCGGCGAAATTTTTACTGTTAATGAAGCGTATGAAAAAGCCAAGGAACTTCATGCGGAAGTTGACGAACAAATGAACTGGGGACAAATTGTCGAGGCTGTATTTGAGGCAAAAGTTGAGCCAACATTGATTCAGCCCGTTCATATTTTAGATTATCCGAGAGAGATTTCTCCGCTCGCAAAAGTTCACAGAAATAATGAAAGACTTACCGAACGCTTTGAAACTCGTGTTAATGGGTGGGAAATCGCTAATGCATTTTCTGAACTTACTGATCCAATTGACCAGCGCCATAGATTTGAAGCACAAGCTTTGGCAAAGGCAAACGGAGATGAAGAAGCAATGGAGATTGATGAAGATTACATCAATGCACTTGAATATGGACTCGCGCCAACCGGCGGAATGGGGATGGGAATAGACAGACTCGTAATGCTTTTAACAAACTCACCAACCATCAGGGATGTAATAGCATTCCCTACATTGAAAAAAGTTGATTAGTTATAAGAGAAAATAATAACGAGCATGCGCGGTACAATTCTTTGCGCAAAACATGAAAAAGAGTCCTTTTAGAAGGACTCTTTTTTGTATCTGACTTAAATTTTTACAGTTTGATTTAAAATTACTCGCATCATTGTTAAAATTAGGTCAGTTGTGTTAAGAGTTATTTTTTATTGCTACTCCTGTGGATATAAAATTTAAACCATTAATGAAAATGAAGTTATTATTTAAATCAGAACTTTCAAGGTTTTGAAGTACAAAATAAGTTGAACCGGAGCCGGACATAACTGCTTGCGGATATTTTTGTTTAATTAACTGTAATTCTTGATAATCATCAAAAACAGCATATTCCAAGTCATTATACAAATATTGTTCTATCGAAGTTTTGTTATTTATTGCATCAACCATTTTTTCTGTCATCTTATTTTGAGGTTTAAAGCTTTTTGTCGAGTATTTTGTATAAGCTTCTTTAGCAGAAATCCCCAGTTGTTTTGGTTTAATTAAAGTTACATCACTTTGTATACTTGGGAGTTTTTGGGTAATTTCACCTCTTGAAGTTGCCAAAAGACATCCTCCGTCCAGGCAGACATTTAGGTCAGAGCCTAATTCGGCACAAAGTCGCTCGAGTTGCTTATGCGTAAATATTTTAAATAATTGATTTAATCCAAATAATGTTCCTGCTGCATCAGAGCTCCCGCCTGCCAAACCTGCCGCTATGGGGATATTTTTTTCAATATTTATAACAATTTCCGTATTTTTTATATCAGCTTTTGTTAAAAATAAATCAGCCGCTTTGTATACCAAATTTCTTTCGTCATAAGGAATTTCATCGGAATTGCCGGTTAATAAAATTTTATTTTCAAAAGCATGCTCTATTGAAATGTCAAGATAATCATAAAGACTTATTGTTTGCATAATACTTTTGATGTTATGAAAGCCGTCATTGCGTTTATTAACGACTTCCAACGTTAAGTTTATTTTTGCCGGACATTGAATCTTTATATTTTTCATAAATAAATTATACCAAAGAATTACTACTTGAGTATATTATGCACACATGTGACGGATGTTACAATATAAATGTAAGTCGGGGACAGCTAGTGTATCGTCGTATTCGACTCTAAAAAATATATAGCATTATGCTTGTAATCGGCTTACGCTTTTTTATAAGGAAGAGGCGCTCTGAAGTTAGAGCGCCTTTTAATAATGCTATCTTACATCATTAAAAAATTTTTATTTTTATTCCTGAATTCCACATCCAGTCTTTGCCGAAATTGTATTGAATTTCGGTAAACCAATCTGCATTTTTGCCGATTTTACCTTCAATTCCTGTCCATGCACCGGCAGTAAATGATATTTCTTGTGTTTCTATATTCTTTTTTGCAGTTCCGTGCAATGCTGTATAACCGTTCATGTGCTCTGTTATCGGATAGCTTACGCTGATAGCACTACGTCCCTGAATGTTATCTCCGATTTTTCTTCCTCTCAAATAAATGCTTGTGTTATCAGTTAACCGCTGGTTATATTTTGTCTCAAGTGCAAAATTCCTTGTAGTCTGCGGGATTTCGTTTTCAGGAAATTCAGTCTTAACTTGTTCACCAATATCGACACTAAGTGTTCCTCCTTTCAACACTGGAATTTTTACCGCACCACGCACAGTATAGAGGGTCTCCAGACTTCTATCGGATGACAGGTAGTTTGTGACAGTGGCAGAAGCACTCGGTTGCAGTGATTTAATGGCAGGTAGTCCCATATTTTCCCCGTAGATTGTCTTTCTATATATATAAAGTATTTTTGTTATAAAAAATTGCCTGATAATATTAACACTTTTAAAAAAATTTTGTTTTTATGATAAAATGTATGTAGGATTTGGGTGTAAATTAATACACAAAAAGGAGATTAAGAATGACACAAAGCTATGACGCTAGTAATATACGTGTATTAGAAGGGTTAGAAGCTGTAAGGCTAAGACCGGGTATGTATATTGGTTCAACTTCACAAAGGGGTTTACACCATTGTATATATGAGATTGTTGACAATTCTATTGACGAATCACTTGCGGGTTATTGTACGGAGATACATGTAACCGTTAATAAAGACAATAGCGTTACGGTTGAAGATAATGGCCGTGGTATCCCTGTTGATATAAAACCCGAATCCGGTAAATCCGCTCTTGAAATTGTACACACAGTTCTTCATGCCGGTGGTAAATTTGGTGACGGAGGATACAAAGTTTCAGGTGGTCTGCACGGTGTTGGCGCATCTGTTGTTAATGCTCTTTCCGAAAAAATGGTTGTGGAAGTCTCCCGTGATGGTTATGTTTGGAAACAGCAATATTTAAGGGGAGAACCTGTAACTTCCGTAGAAAAAACAGTTCCGACTACAAAAACAGGCACAAAATCAACATTTTGGCTTGACCCTGAAATATTTACCGAAACAACTGAAGTTGACGTTGATGTTATTGCAACACGCTTCCGAGAGATGGCATTTCTTAATAAAGGTTTGAAAATAATTCTCCATGATGAGAAGGCAGGTAAAGAGGAGACCTTCCATTATGAAGGCGGTATTGCAAGCTATGTTGAATTCTTAAACCACAACAAAACTCCTTTGCATGAGGAACCTATTTATATGGAAAAAATGGTCGGTACGACAAAAGTCGAAGTCGCTATGCAATATACTGATTCATATAATGAATCAATTTTGTCTTTTGCAAATAATATAAATACTCATCAAGGCGGAACTCATTTAACAGGATTTAGAAATGCTATCACCCGTGTTTTGAATGATTATGCGAGAACAAATAAAATTCTTAAAGATTCTGAACAGAATTTATCCGGTGATGATGTTCGTGAAGGTTTGACGGCAATTGTTTCTGTAAAATTAGAAAACCCTGAATTTGAAGGTCAGACAAAAGAAAAACTTGGTAATTCCGAGACAATGGGTGCTGTTCAAGATGTCGTGAGGGAAAAATTACAAGAGTGGCTGGAATTTAATCCGAAACTTGCAAGAACAATTATTGATAAAACATTGCAGGCCCAAAGAGCAAGAGAAGCTGCAAGAAAGGCAAGAGAATTAACAAGAAGGAAGTCTGTCCTAGAAAATTCGACTTTACCGGGTAAACTTGCTGATTGCTCAAACAGAGAACCGGAAAAATGCGAAATCTTTATCGTTGAGGGTGATTCCGCAGGCGGTTCTGCAAAACAGGGCAGAAACAGAATGTTCCAAGCTATTCTTCCTTTAAGAGGTAAGATTTTAAACGTTGAAAAAGCTCGTTTGGATAAGATATACGCAAATAATGAAATTCAATCAATGGTTCAGGCTTTTGGTATTACAATAAGCAGGAATCACGAAGATTTTAGTCTTGAAAAACTCAGATACCATAAAATTATTATTATGACCGATGCCGATGTTGACGGTGCCCATATCAGAACGCTCCTTTTAACATTCTTCTTTAGATATGCCCGTCCGCTTATTGAAAACGGATATGTTTATATTGCGCAGCCCCCATTGTTTAAGGTTACTCAGGGCAAAACTTCCGAGTACCTGTATGACGAGCACGCACTTGATAAAATGCTTAAAGAACGTGGTATTAAGTCTTTGAGTCTGTCTGACAAGACAAAATCCAAAATAAAAACGGGTGACGAGTTATTAACGCTTTTGCAAAACATGGCAACATTCTACAAGGCTTATAACAATCCGATTTTAAATATAATTCCGTCAGTGGTGTTAAGAGGTTTGATACGTTCAAACATACAGCCTGAAGATTTTGAAAATCAGGCTAAGATGAATGAAATTTTGGCTTATCTTGAACATTATTTAAAAGACCATGCTGAAAATTATAACGTAACTGAAGCTAAGAATTATAAAGTTTCGTTGCAATACAATCCTGATACTGCAAAATATGCAATTCAGCTGGATTTGTTTGAAAATGAACACGAAATGATTACTGCAAATATAATCAAATCAAATGAGTTTAAGAGATTGAAAAATTCTTATCCTCTAATTCGTGATTATTTGATTGAAGAAGAAGAAAAACTTATTCTTGAATCTGAAAACGGTGAAATCGAAATTACATCATTTGAACAATTGCAGAAAATTGTTGATGATAGGGGTCAAAAAGGTTTAACAATCCAGAGGTTCAAAGGTTTAGGTGAAATGATGCCTCAGCAATTGTGGGAAACAACTATGGATCCTGAAACACGAACACTTCTCAAGGTTAATCTTGAGGATGCAATGATGTGCGATCAGTTGTTCGATATTCTGATGGGTGATAAAGTCGAACCACGTCGTGAATTTATTGAATCAAATGCGGTATATGCTACTAATATTGATACATAACAGATAATAATGTAAGGGATAAAGTGGAAAAGGAGTAAATGTGTATTATGAAAATAGTTCCAGTCAACAATATTCAGACCCAGTTTGGAGCAAGACTACCTAAAAGTCAACTTGGTATGATAAAAGAGGCCGCTCAGCGGCATAAAGACAACACCGGAGTTTCAAAAGTGTATACTATACTTCAAGAACTGGATAAAATGGGCGGAACAAATGCCGAGTTAAAAAAATTCCCGTTGGGAATTCGGATATATGATCAATCCGGATATCTTAAGAAGGTTGATCCGCAGATTTGTCAGTTGAGGATAGATGGTAAGTTAGTAAAAGAAGGCGACACCATTTTTGAAACTTTGTACGAAGCAGTTTTTTCTGCAACAAAAGGTGGGAAAAAGGTAAAGGCTGCTGAATTGGATTTCAATACGCTATGTGAGAAAAATGCTGACAAAACAATGGATGATGTTGAAAAATTTTTAAGATAATCCTGAAAGATTTTTGTTATTTTTGTACCATTCTTCTACTTTCAGGGTGTACTCTGTCTTTAAGTCGTTAATGTGATTAAGTGTGTGTTTTAGCAAAAATAGCATATCTCTTATTTTTATTGCTTGTTTTCTTGTTTCGGGCGTATAGATACTCCATTCATCATATATATTATTATCCAATATATTCACCAAATTTGTCATTGCACCTAACGGGCGTTCAACAGAAGCTAAAAAGTCTTCAAGAAGCATTTTTTCTCCTATATATTTTCCTCTATTTTAATTTTTGATTCTAATTCATAACCATTATAATGTAAATTGGAAAATATATCAATATTTTTATCTTTAATAAAAAGTGTAAAAAGCGAGTGCCAAAAAGACACTCGCATATTTTTAGTATTGTTTTCGCTGTTAAATTTTTACAAGTGACTTGTCATCTAATGCTGCAACACCGGGAAGGATTTTCCCTTCGATAAATTCTAAAGAAGCGCCGCCACCTGTAGAAACGTGAGTGAAGTCTTCTGCTTTACAGAATTTCTTAGCTGCAGAAACTGAATCGCCACCACCAATTACAGAAGTTGCACCATTCTTTGTAGCTTCTACGATAGCCGCAAGAACAGCCTTAGTTCCTTCAGCAAACTTAGGATTTTCAAACGCACCGACAGGGCCGTTCATCAATATGGTCTTAGAAGATTTAAGAACTTCTGCAAATGCTTTTCTTGATTCTTCACCCGCATCAACCCCTTCAAATCCGTCAGGAATTTCGTCAATCTTAACGAATTTGTTTGTTCCGTTTCCTGAGAAATCGTCAGTTACAAGAACATCCGTTGCCATAACAAGTTTTACGCCCTTTTCTTGCGCTTTTTTAACTATTGAATTGGCAACTTCAAGCTGGTCATCTTCACAAATAGAGTTCCCTATATGTCCGCCTCTTGCTTTAACGAACGTATATGCCATTCCGCCACCTATAATCATATTGTCTACTTTATCAAGCAAGTTTTCTAAAACACCGATTTTGGAAGAAACTTTAGCTCCGCCGACAACAGCCGTAAACGGTCTTGTCGGATTATCAAGAGCTTGTGATAAGCATCTGATTTCTTTTTCCATCAACAAACCGGAAACCGCAGGTTTAAGGATTTTTGCCAATTTAGCTGTGGACGTGTGGTTTCTGTGAGCTGCTCCGAAAGCATCATTAACATAGAAATCGCCATATTGAGCCAGTTCTTTCGCAAAAGTCATATCGTCATCTTTAGCTTCTTCAGCTTTGTAATAACGGATGTTTTCAAGTAAAGCTATCTGGCCGTCTTTAAGGTTTTCTACGTAAGATGCCATTTCTTCAACAGACGGAATAAACATTATATCTTCACCGAAAACTTTAGCCATATACTTAGCAACAGGTGCAAGCGTGAACTCAGGATTTTTTTCTCCTTTTGGCCTGCCCAAGTGAGCCATAAGAATAATCTTTGCCCCCTTTTCCTTCAAGAAATTAACCGTAGGAACGATTGCTTGTATACGAGTATCATCCGTAACGTTTTTGTTTTCATCAAGAGGTACGTTGATATCTACACGAACCAAAGCTCTTTTACCCCTGATGTCGCCTAAATCTTTGATTGATTTTTTCATAATAATCTCTTCCTTTCTTTTACGATAATTTCATTATATCAAAAAGAAAGTTTAAAAGAGATTAGCACATATAAAAAATAAAGACCGATATTTTCGGTCTTTATTTTAGAAAGGAACTTATATTTGGGTTAACTTTATGCAACCCTTATTACTGATTCAGAAAATTCCTGTGATTTAATAAAAGTTTTTATTGAGAACTTTATGCACCTGCTGGTTTTTCTGGTGTTTCTGCCGGAGCTGCAGGTGGTGTTGCTTCTGGTTTCGGCGCTTCAGCTGCCGGAGTTGCGCCTTCACCTGCTCCTTTTGCATTCTCTGCACCTTCTTTTGCAGCTTTTTCGCCTTTATTCCACAATTCTTCCCATCCTTTTTTCAATTTCTTGCCGAATGTTTTTTCTGCTTCTTCAGCACCTTCAAGGGCTTTTCCGCCTTTGTGTAAGCAAATACCGCCTACGACCAACGCTGCGGCAGCTAATACGCCTGCAATAATTCCAACTGTTTTACCTGCTGACGATTTCTTTTCTTCAGATTCGAAACTGTCAGCATAAGGTGTTCTTTCGTAATCTGAGCCGCCTCTGTATGCGATGTTGTTTGAAACTTTTTGTTCCGGTTGTGTTACTTCACTCGTAGCCACACTGTTGTTGATTGCATTTAACATAATATAATTCCTTTCCTTTCCTACATCTATCATGATAAAGTCATGTTTGAATCAAAAATTGCTTAATTTTCGATTCAAATTTTACAAAACTTAACAATTCTGCAAAAATCATGTATGTTTATATCTTACACTTTATTATGGTACAATGCTTTCAAATCGAATGTATTACATGCGAATAAATGGAGAAAGAGAAAATGAAAAAAATATTTTTAACCGTATTGATATTGTTCAGTATTATTCAAATATCATTTGCCTCTCAAATTTCTTATGACAAAAGCAATTTTGCACCTGTTTATACTGTTATTGATGATGCTGCTTACGACATACGATATTATTCATCTAACAATTTTACCGGTGGCAGGATTAATGGTTATAATGTACCGGTAGCTTATATGACAAAAGAAGCATTAAAAGCTCTGGCTATTGCGGCCAATGACTTGCGAAATCAAGGTTATAGATTGTTAATTTGGGATACTTACAGACCTCAAAAAGCAGTAGATAATTTCGTAGAGTGGATTAATGCCCCTGAAAATATTGGTGACAAGTCATTTTATCCGGATTTGAAAAAATCGGATTTATTAAAGGGAAATTATATTGCTGAAAAATCAGGACATACAAGAGGAAGTACAGTCGATTTAACTTTAATCAAAAAAGACGGTTCCTATGTTGACATGGGTGGAACTTTTGATTTGTTCAGTGAAATTTCGCATCCTGATTATAAAAAACTAACAAAGACTCAGAAGCAGAATAGAAAAATATTATACGATGCTATGATTAAGGCGGGTTTTAAAGGAATTGATTCTGAATGGTGGCATTTTACTCTTAATAATGAACCTTATCCGGATACATACTTTAATTTTGATGTTGAGTAAGATTAAAAACTAAAGTTAGTATATTCTTATCATTCTCCCTTTTATAAAAAATATTATCTGCCATAGTTTTTGCCATGAAGATACCTAATCCTCCCAAAGGTCTTTCTTCAGGCGGTAAACTTATATCAGGATCCGGTTTTTCGAGAGGATTATATTCTACCCCGTTATCTTTAAATTCAAATATTAGACTGCTGTCGGAGAATTTTAACTGAGCTTCTACCATACCGTTTTTACCGTCAGGATATGCATAAAATGCTATGTTTGCAAAAATTTCTTCTCCACACATATCCAATTTATTTGTTAGTTCTTCACTTATATTCCATTCGTTGCATGTTTCATGAATCCAGGAATAAAGTTCTTTATAATTTTCAACCTTAGCTTCATTTCTAAATGTTCTTATATTATTTTGATGACCGATATATTTAAAGGCTAGCATTGTAATATCATCACTTTGTGAGGCTGAGTCGGTGAACTCTTTGATTGAATTTTTTATTTCTTGAATAATATTTTCAGGCCTTGTTTCTTCAATATTATTTAAACAGGTATAAAGTTTTTCTTCACCGAATATCTCATTGTTGGTATTCGTCGCTTCTGTAACTCCATCTGTATATGTGTACATTATGTCTCCCGGCATTAGGGTTGTTTTATATAATTCGAATTCGGCATCTTCAAATATTCCAAGGGGGAAATTAGAGTTTAATTTTAAGAACTCATATTTCTTATCTTGCCTCTTTAGCAATGGTGGATTATGTCCGCAGTTGATGACACTCATTTCTCCGTTATTTATATTTATAATGCAAGCCAACATAGTAACAAAAAAGCCTTGCTGGTTTGTTTCACAGATTTTTTTGTTAATTTTTTCAATAAGTTGTTTAGGGTTATATCCATTTTGTGAAACGTTGTTTATTAAGGTTTTGACGTTCATCATAAATAATGCTGCAGGAACCCCTTTTCCTGATACATCTGCAATGAGAAACATAAATTCATTTTCATTAATAAAAAAGAAATCGTAAAAATCTCCGCCTACTTCTTTAGCTGCATCCATTGAAGCAAAGATATCAAAATCTGTTTTCTCGGGAAATGGCGGAAATATATTCGGCAAACTTGAAGTTTGTATAGATTTTGCAATAGAAAGTTCCGAATTTATTTTTGCTCTTTCTGTTGTAATAGATTTTATGTCTTTTGTCATTTTATCAAATGTAGTAGCTAATTGTGCAAATTCTTCGGGCTTCTCTATTTTAATTTCAATATCTTCTCCCTTGCCTATTTTTGACGCTATATTAATAAGTTTATCAATCGGATTTATGATATAACGATTCATGCTGCAGTACAAAAGTGTTGGGATTATGAATCCAATCAGCAGCATTGCAAATACAATATAGGCATAAAATTTATTTATATCTTTAAACATTTCCGATTTGGGAATGCATATAATTAATTCCATTCCATTCTTCATTTTTTTAACAAACGGAACATATTTCTCGTTGTGATAAGTTATATAAGTTATTTCATACAAATTGTCTGCATACCACGGAATTTCCTTTAAAGAGTGTCCTACGAGATTGTTACTGTCAAGATACGGATCTGTTGTCGCTATTATATAGTTATAATTAGTGTTCCCCAAAAGAGCAAAACTGTTCTGGATTTTGTTACCGCTTTTATACATAGAAAAAGTTTTTTCTATAGGTTTCATTTTTGAAATTCTGTCGATTATTGAATCTATTTCCCAGTCTACTGTTACAATACCAACCAATTCTCCGTCAACATATATTCCGGTACCTGCTGTAACCATTACGGTGTAGCTTCCCTGATTTTCATAATAAGGTTTTGACCATACAATGTTACG
>JAEEGK010003723.1_pt1 | contig 37777 bp, 33 predicted proteins | sample 8958771 | NCBI WGS metagenome assembly JAEEGK01 (sample SAMN16246547, study PRJNA631951) | gut metagenome | biome: gut microbiome; feature: rumen; material: SC-attached | host: Bos | place: Iran: Karaj | collected 2018-10
GAAACCGGCGTCTGGGAGACGGACGATGTTCCGTTCCTGTATCTGGAACTGTTCGACGACGGCACGGCGCGCATCCTTGAAAGGTTCGGAGACGCGGATATCCGCGCGCACTATGCATGGAACATGACAAGCCGCAATATCGTTTTGCTCACCTTCTCCGATCAGACGATCGTCAGGACGGCGGAGCTGAATACGGACACGGACGCCATGACGCTGACGCTTGCGGACGGCAGTACCATCGAGGCGACACGGGCAGAGGGCGTCGTGCTGCCGCTGCTCGCGTCGGATACGAGCAGAGCGCAAAGTACCGTTACGCTCCCGGCGGTCTGTCCGGCGTATGCGCTCGGAACAAGCAAAAAAGAGACGGTCGAGGGGATCCTGTTCCGGTATGACCTTGACGGAGACGGCACGGAGGAAACGATCTCGTTCCGGCAAAGCCCGGAAGACGGCGATACGCCCGTAATCATTTCCATCGGCGAAACCGAATATCCGCTTGCGGAGCTGGATGCGAGGGACAAGGTCAGCCGGGCGATCCTAATAAAGCCGGATCCCGCGTCGGGCGAGCTTGCACTCGTGGTGACGACGAACGACATTTACGCGGACTGGAACAGGACCGCGATCCTGCTGCTGCGCGGCAAAGAGGTGCGAAAAATCAAGGCGGAAACCAACGACGCGTATGCCTATCCGGAGGACGGTACATTGCGCATCACCGCCCGCTGTTGGCTGATGGGGACGTATTACGGCAGCCGCGCATATGCAGGCGCAGAGCTTGAGCCGGCGTCGGAATGGTACGAGACCGGCGTATTGGACCGCGTAAAGGATATGACGCGCGAGGAACAGATCGAGTTTAACGATCTGTTCGAGGTGGTCCGCGACCTGCCCTGCACGATCGACGGCAAGTCCGCCGTGATCGAGCCCGGCACGTGGGTGTATCTGCTGCGTTGGAAGGACACGGACGATTTCGCGGAGATCATGACCGAGGACGGCAGAATTGCTCTGCTTGCGTTTACGGAGGAATATGACCAAACCTTGGATATACATTCCTACTGCATCGACGGCGTCGACGCGGAGGACTATTTCGACAATCTTTGCATGGCGGGGTAAAGGATGATGAAAAGGAAATGGATCATTACGATTCTGCTTGCGGTTCTGCTGCTCGGGTGCTTTGGCGGTGAACCGGTTGCAGGGGCGAGTTGGGGACCGGCATTTTATCTGAACGGAGAAAAACAGGACGTCTATACGTCGCATTACTCAATCAGAGAAACGGATGCGATCATTCCGCTGGACGCGTTTCTGAAATCTGTCGGTGGATATTATGCTGATTCTCCGTATAACGCTTATCAGGTGCAATGTTACGAACTGAACGGAATTCGATACATTATAGATGAAAAGCATGCGATTTTTGCGATAGACGAACAGTATGATCGGCTGATAAAGGACCTGAATGCGAAAGGGGAGCCTTTGACCCATGCGAATCTGAAAGAAGCGGATCTGTTCCCGGACGGGGATGATGGATTGTGGTGGAAGGAAGGAAACGGCGCAGGCGTAGATTACCGTTTATTGGAGAGCACGCTTCGCAAATCAGGACAGGACATCACCATTGAAATCGACCGCGATGCATTTGCGATCCGTGTTACATTAAAGGAGCCGGAGTAAGGTGTCAAAGGGACGGTTCTCTTGACAACTTTTGAGAACGTGATGTAAAACAAGGGGACAGTCCCTGTGTCACGATCGGGAATATGAAAGTATGAACCGTAAGCTGCTTGACGGGACGCCGAGGTCGGCGCCCCCTACGATCCGTTGGCGCATAATAAAGGCCTTCCCCTGCGGACAGCATGGGGAAGGTGTCTGCGAAGCAGACGGATGAGATCCCGTTGTGAATAATACAAAAAGACGGTCAAACGACCGCCTTTTTGTATGTCGGAAGATTAGTGGCAGGCGTTGTACGCCTTGATGCCGAGCGCCAGAAGATCCATCGCGCGTTCGAGCTTGTCCTGCTTCAGAACGTACGCGATGCGGATCTCGTTCTTGCCCTTGCCGGGGGTGGCATAGAAGCCTTCGCCGGGCGCGAACATGACCGTGTCGCCGTTGTCGTCGAAGTCGGTCAGAAGCCACTTCTGGAACGTGTCGGCATTGTCCACGGGCAGCGCCGCCATCATGTAGAACGCGCCCTCGGGATCCTTGACCACGACGCCGGGGATCTCCAAAAGCTTCTTAAAGCAGGTGTCGCGGCGGAGCTTGTACTCCTTGCGGACCGCCTCGAAGTATTCGGGACCTACGTCATAGAGCGCGGCGGACGCGATCTGATCGAGCGTTGCGACGGACAGACGCGCCTGACAGAATTTTAGCAGGTTCTGCTGCAGCTCCTTGTTGCGGGTGATGATCGCGCCGATGCGCGCGCCGCAGGCGGAGAAGCGCTTGGAAACGGAGTCGATGACGACCGCGTTGTCTTTAAGCTCCGGGAACTGACCGATCGTGGCAAGCTTTTCGCCGCCGTAGACGAACTCGCGGTAGACCTCGTCGCCGATGACGAACAGGTCGTGCGCCTTTGCAAAGTCCGCAATGGTCTGAAGCTCTTCGGGCGTCAGCACCACGCCGGTCGGGTTGCCGGGGTTGGTGAACATGATCGCGCGGGTGTTCTCGTTGTACGCGGCTTCCAACTTGTCGCGGAACGCGTAGCGGTAGCCGCCCTCGGGCGAGGTGGTGATCGGACGGATGCGGCCGCCTGCCGACTTCACGAACGTGTTGTAGTTCGGATAGAACGGCTCGGGGATGATGACCTCGCTGCCGGGATCGAGGATAGAAAGCATCAGCATCTGCAGCGCTTCGCTGCCGCCGGTGGTGATCAGGATGTCGCTCTCCTCATAGTGGATGCCGAGCTTTTCGTAATACTTCTGCACCGCCTTGATGAGCACGGGCATGCCGGGGGAAGCCGCATACTCGAGGACCGGGTTATTGAAGTTTCTGAGCGCCTCATAGTAGGCGGGCGGGGTCTCGATGTCGGGCTGACCGATGTTGAGATGGTAGATCTTCTTGCCCTTGTTCACGGCTTCCACCGCGTAGGGATGGAATTTACGCATCGGGGAAAGGTTGCATTCCAGCGCTTTCTGCGAGATTTTCATGAGCATGCCTCCGGGATTTTTGAATGGCGTATGCGTATTCCGCATACATCAAAATAGTATCACGCCCGCTGCGGTTTTTCAAGATGCAGCGGGCGTTTCGGGATATTATATTCTTTTTCAGTCGAGCTCTTTCAAATACGCTCTGCGGCGCTTGTGCTGGACGGCGTTGAAGCGCTTCCAGAGGTTGCGGATCTGCATGTTATCCTCGAGGTTCAGATTCGTCTCGGCGTACTCGGTGACGCCGTCGGAAAGCATGTCGCACAGCGCGGCGGCGATGACCGCCGGGATGCCGGTGTTGACATATTCCGGCGCGACTGCGATGAGCCCGAGATCGATGACCTTCGGCTTCTTGATCGCCTTCAAAAGACGCACGAGCGCGGCGGGGGTGAGACGACCGCGGGAAGGCTGCACCGCTTTTGCGATCGACGGGAAGCTCACGCCGAAGCAGACGACCTTGTCATGCTCGTTCAGAATGCACACGACGTGTTCGAGGTCGATGATCAGCCGGAAGTTGTCGATCATCATCTTCTTCATGCCGGGTGTGAACGGCACGGTGCCGTATAAGCCTTCGTACGCGACGTCCAGAAGATCAAACAGCCCCTGCTGATAGCGGTTGATGAAGTCGTTGACGTTCTTCGCTTCACCGATGCGCAGGTTGTATTTTTTGAGCACCTGCTCCGAAAGCTTTTTGAGCTTTGCGGCGGTCTCCGGCGCGGGGGCGTAGAGCCGCGATTCGACCCAATCGACCTCCTTTTGGTAGCCGCAGCCCTCGATCAGTTTTCCGTAATATTCGGCGTTGTACTGCTCTTCAAAGGTGGAGAGCTGATCGAAGCCTTCAACTAAAAGACCTTCGCGCTCGAGATCGGAAAAGCCCAGCGGACCGCAGACGGCGTTCATGCCGTGCGTCTTTGCAAACCGCTCGACCGCGTCGAACAGCGCCTTTGTGACCTCGGGATCGTCGATCGCGTCGAAGCGGTCGAAGCGCACGCGCTTTTCGTTGTTTTTTGCGTTCGACGCCCTTTGGATGATCGCCATGATGCGCCCGACGACCTTGCCGTCGCGGTACGCGAGCCAGTAGTCGGTCTCGCAGGTGTCGTTGTAGATGAAGTCCTTGGAAAAGAGCTTCTTCTCGTCGCCGTAGAGCGGGGGAACGAAGTACGGATTGTTCCGGTACAGATCAAGCGGGAACCGAAGGAACGCCCTCTGCTCCGCTTTGGTTTTGACTTCTCGGACGGTGACCATAGTGCCTCCGGCTCAGACGCGGCGCTTTGCGTGGAAGCTCACGCCGACGCCGTTCGGTCCGCAGTGGGAACCCGCGGTCGGGTTCGTCACGACGGTCTCGATGAAAAGATCGTCGCCGAAACGCGCGTGCAGCATGTCCTTCAGCTCCGCCGCAAGCTCGGGCGCGTCGGTGTGACCGATGATGAAGTGATGCGCCTTGATGTCGTCGCCGAGCTCTTCCACGGTCTTGACAAGCCGGTCCATCGCGTTCGCTCTGCCGCGCTCCTTGCCGATGCTGACCATCTGTCCGGCGTCGTCCATGCAGATGATCGGGCGGATGCCTAAAAGCGTTCCCATCGTTGCGGCGATGCCCTTGACGCGGCCGCTGCGCTTGAAGAATTTCAGATCGTCGGCAAAGAAGTACTGCGCAAAGTGATCGACCTCTTTGTCCGCCCAGTCGAGGACCTCTTCAACGGATTTGCCCGCCTTGAACATATCGCCGATCTCGCGCGCGATGTTGTAGCTGACGATCGTAATGCCCTTGGTGTCGATGTGATAGAATTTGCGCTCCGGAAACTCCTTCAACAGCTCCGCGACCGCCTCGTCCATCGCGCGGAAGGTGACCGTCATCGCGGCGGAGAAGTGGACGTAGAGGATGTCGTTGCCCTGTTCAAACTCCGGACGGAAATAGTCCTTGTAGCGCTCCGCCGAGATGCCGCCGGTCGTGGGCAGCACGCCGTTGCGGAGACCGTCATAGAACGCGTGCAGATCAATCGTTTCGGTATCCTCATAGGGATAAAACGTTTTTGCGTCGATTGCGTACGGCATGGAGATCAGGCGGTAGCCGTATTCCTTCGCAATTTCCGGGGTGAAGTCGGTATCGGTGTCGGTAAACAGTGTCAGCATGATTTTACTCTCCTACTAAGATATATTGGTGAACGGGCTGTCCGCCGTCGATGCGGATGATCTCCGTTCTGGGATACGTTTTGGTCAGCGCGGCAAGGAGCGAGTCGGCTTCCTCCGGCGCAGCGTCAAGCCCTGTAAGCAGCAGCAGCACGCCGCAGTTTTCGACATGCATCTCCTTCGAGAGCTGCACGGCGGTGTCGACCGCGTCGCCGTCGTTCACATAGATCGTGTCGCCGATGAAGCCGATGAAATCGCCCTCGTGCACATGCACGCCGTCCTTTTCGGCATTGCGGCTTGCGCGGGAAACGAAGCCGGTCGTGACCGAACGGATGATCTCGTCAAGCTCCGCAACGATCTCGTCCGGCTCGCCGGCGTTGGTGTCCATCATGGAGATCGCGGCGTAGCCTTCGCCGACCGTATGCGTGTTCAGCACGCGGATGTCGGAGGCGTGGTAAAGGTCCTTCGCCTGCTTTGCGGTCATGATCACGTTGCCGTTGTTCGGGAAGACATAGATCACATCCGCGTTCGTTTTGTCGAACGCGTCCAGAAAGTCCGCGGTGCTCGGGTTCATGCTCTGCCCGCCGTCGATCACGACGTCCGTGCCGAGCTCGGAGAAGGTTTCTTTCAGTCCGGCGCCCGCCGCGACGGCGACGATGCCGGCTTTCTTGCGCGGCTTCGGCACGGTGACGGAAACCTCGGGCAGCTCGGTCTCGTTGTGCTGGAGCGACATGTTTTCGACCTTGAGCGTCAGAAATTCGCCGTAGCGCTGGCAGCGGTTCAGAATGTCGCCCGGGCGCATCGTGTGCACATGGACCTTCAGGATCGAGCCCTCGCGGAACGCCACGACCGAATTGCCGACGCTGTTCAGATATTCGACGAACGCCGGAAGGTCGAACGTTTCCGGATCGCCCTTTGCGTTCTGCAGACGCAGCAAAAACTCGGTGCAGTAGCCGTAGGTGAGGATACTGTCCGCGCCGAACGCGTCGAGGTCGGCTTTTTTGGTTTCGGTGTGCGCTTCGGCACGATCCACCGTTTCGCCGGACAGCGTGCGGCGCATGCCCTCGAAGATGTAGATCAGTCCCGCGCCGCCGGAATCGACCACGCCCGCCTCGCGCAAAACCGGCAGAAGCTCCGGCGTGCGTTCGAGCGAACGCTGCATTTCGCCGAGCAGATCGGTAAAGTAGGATTCAAGCGTGGAATCCTTTGTGATGCGCTCGTTTGCGTAGCGTACGCCGTCGGAAAAAACGGTCAGGATCGTGCCCTCGACCGGGACCGGCACCGCGCGGTACGCCTCTTCGACGCCGCATTCCATGGCGTGAGAGATCACGGAAAGATCCGCCTCGCGGATGCCGGAAAAGCCCTTGTTGATGCCGGAAAAGATGCGGGACAGGATCACGCCCGAGTTTCCGCGCGCGCCCAAAAGCATGCCGTGCGCGCTGCGGCTCGAAACGGTTTCAAGATCCGCGTCGGCGTCGCGATCGACCGCGTCCGCGCCGGAATAGACCGTTGCAAGCATGTTGTCGCCGGTATCGCCGTCGGGGATGGGAAAGACGTTCAGATCGTTGACCGCCTTGCGGTAGCAGCCCAAATGATCCGCGCCGCTATTGATCATGCCGGCGTACAGAGCGCCGCTCAATGTCATCGTTTTCATGGCGTTCCTCCTCAGTTGCGCTGCGGGAGCGTTGCCGTAACGTCCACGATGTCGTCCAGCGTGCAGTGCAGTACGCTGCAGATCTTTAAGAGCGTATTAAGATGGACGGGCAGCCCTTTTCCGAGCTTTGCGATCACCGCCGAGCTCAGATTGGTTTTCGACTGCAGATCCTTCTTTTTCATTTTGCGGCTGGACAGAAGCTTCCAAAGCCGGTCGTAGCAAACCTGAAAGGATTCCGGTATCATGTGTTCCCCCTGTATAGACAAAGCGCATCCTTCGCTCTGCCGAAAATTACAGAGTGATTGTACCATTTACGACAATATATTGCAACATATTCTTTACTTTTGTAAAGATATTTGCCGTATCTTGTGTTCAGGCGCCGAAAGGAGCTCTCTTGACAGCGGCGCCGTATCGCGATTATAATATATGCGAACGGCGGGTGCGAGAGCGGCCGCAATACAAACAGGAGGTAAAAACGATGTTTTGCAGCAATTGCGGAAAAGTGCTTCCGGACGGCGCAAAGTTTTGCAGCGCGTGCGGACAGCCGATCGAGATCCCGTACGAGACCCCCGCGCCGGAGCCTGCGCCCGAACCGAAGGCGGACGAGCCGATTTCTGCGCCTGCGCCCGAACCGCCGAAGCCCGAACCGCCGAAGTCCGAACCGAAGGCGGACGAGCCGCTGTTTGTGCCCGCGCCGGAGCCGGTCGTTCCGGAGGAAAACCGGCCGCTGGGTCCCTGGGCGTATTTCGGCTACAGCATTCTGTTTTCGATCCCGGTCATCGGCTTCATTCTGCTGATCATCTTCTCGTTTGCGGGGAAGAACGTGAACCGCAAGAACTTTGCGCGCTCCTACTGGTGCTGGTTCATTCTGGCGCTGGCGATCATCCTGATCCTGGTCGTGATCCTTCTGACCGGCGTTCTGCGCGGCGTAACGGATTCCATCGGGCTCTGGCTCAACTCCGTCGGGCTCGACTGGCTTGCGAATCTCTTCCTTTGATTTTCCGATATTCTGCGGAAGCGGTGAACGCCGTTTCCGCTTTTTTTACATCTTCGTAACGCGGGAACGCTTTACAGTTCGACGGAAAACGTGGTATACTGACAATAATTGCAAGGATTCGGCTGCTGTATGGGAAACGGTGAAACGTTTTTGACCGCTCATTCGTCTCTTGATACAGAAGAACAGAAAGAGAGAAAGAAAAATGAAGAAAATCGCATGGCTGCTTGTCGTTCTGATGGCGCTGACGTTCGTACCCTCCGGCACGGTGTTTCATGCCGCGGGCGAAACGGGAACGGCGGAACGGCTGACTGCCGCCGTCCTTATGCCGGACGGCAGAAGCGGAGAAGCGTTTCTGCTGACCGACGGCTTTGCCGATACGCATGTGATCTTTCAGAAGGACAGCACGGTGCGCTTCACCTTTGCCGGGGAAGCCGAAACGCTCGTTACCGTCTGGTACGACGATCCGGGCAGCGTGACGCTGACCTGCTTTTCCGGAGACACGAAGCTTTCGGAAGCCCCGCTTGAAATACCGTTTCTGACGACCGTCACCGCGCTTCCCGCGGGGACGACCGCCGCGGAGCTTACGCTGACCGCTTCGCAGAAGGAGCCGGCCCGCCTTTCCGACGTATATGCGTACACCGCGGGCGAGCTTCCCGAGACCGAGTTTCGGTGGCGGCAGACGGAGCAGCCTGACGTGCTGCTCGTTGTGGGATTTCCGGGCGACGAATACCGCTTCTTCGGCGGGCTTTTGCCGAAGCTGATCAACGACGGCGTCAACGTTTCCGTGCTTTACTGCGGCGACTACAGCCGCGCGCGCCTCGAAGAGGGCTTTGCCGCGCTCTGGTCGCTGGGGCTTCGGACGTATCCGGTGCGCATCGGGATCGACAGCAAGCTTGCGGATCCGAAGATGCGGACATATCGAAGCCTTGACGGGAACGAGCTTCTGAGAGCATGGAAGAAGACAGGGCTTGAAAAGGCGCTCACGGAGCAGATCAAACGGCTGCAGCCCTCGGTCGTGATCGCGCCGACCGACGCGAAGAACGGTATTTCCGAGGCGTTCGCGGTATCGGACATTCTGCAGGGCATTATGAAATCGCTTCCGGATTCCGTCCAAAAGGTTTACCTTGCCGAATCGGGCAAAGGCGCCGTGACGGTCGCGGACGAAGCGCTTCCGTATTACGGCGGAAAAAGTGCCAACGCGATCGCGCAGGATGCGCTGGACAGCTTTTACTCCGCCGCGTTCTTTGAATACCGGATCCGTACGGAGGGGACGTACCGGCTCGTTAAATCGCATGTCGGCGCGGACAAGCAGGGGGATTCGCTGTTTGAGCATGTAACCATTTCGTTCGATCCGCCCGCTCTGCCGACGCCGGAACCGACCGAAGCGCCGACGGAGGTGCCGACCGAGGAACCGACCGAAGCGCCGACCGACACGCCTGCGCCGACCGAAAACGGTCCTGCGATCGTGATCGAGGAAGAGGAGATCGTTTCGGAAACGGCAGCGCCGACCGCGGCGCCGACCGCAGTTTTGCAAAAGCAGGGCTTTTTGTCCTGCGCAGGCAGGGAGATCACGCCGGTGCCGACGGAAGCGCCGACGCCCACGCCGGAGCCGACCCCAACGCCGACCCCGACCCCCACGCCGACGCCGGAGCCGACGCCCGAACCGACGCCGGAGCCGACCCCGGAACCGACGCCCGAGCCGACGCCCGAACCGACGCCGGAGCCACAGGCGGAGCTGTTCCCGGGGTACTTCCTGGAGGAGGGCGAAGCGGAGCAGTTCACCATGGACCGCGAAAACGGGCATTGGACCTTCCGCGATCAGAACACCGACATCGATATCCGGCGCGTCACGGCGACCGATCTTTCCGGCGCGCCCGAGCTGTACTACATCGCGCATATCCGGATGCGGAAAAATCAGATCCGTTCCGGCTTCGGCAGCGAATCGCGCAGCCCGCAGACCTCCGGCATGCTGTACGGCGTTGCGCGGCGGTACGGCGCGGTGCTTGCGATCAACGGCGACTTCATGCTGCGGGACGATCATTCGGCGGTGCTGAAGAGCACGGAGCTTCGGGACGGGCATCTGTATCTTGACAAGAACAAGGGACCCGTCATCGCCTGGAACGGACGGGAGCTGACCTTTGATATCTACGATAAGGAGACCTATACGGCAAACGAGCTGGTGGAGCGCGGGTATCAGGAGGTGCTTTCCTTCGGACCGATCCTGATGGAAAACGGCGAGGTGCGTCCGAACCTGAACCGCTATCCGTACTTTGACGCCGATTATCAGCGTTCGCGCACCGGCGTCGGGCAGGTCGAGCCGGGACACTTTGTCGTGATCGTCGTGGACAGCGAAAAGCCGGGCGTTGCGAAGGGGCTTCGCCTTGCGGAGCTTGCCGAGCTGTTCAAAAATGAGGGCTGTGTTTCGGCGTACAATCTGGACGGCGGACAGTCCGTGGACATCGTTTTCATGGGCGTGTATCTCAGAGAACGCAAGTCCAGGCGCCATCCGCCGGACAGCCTGCTGTTCGGGCATACCTATGCGCTGCCCGGAGAAAACGATCCCGCGCCGGATCGGTATGAGTTTACCACGGACGAAAACGGCAACGCCGTCATCGTTCCGAAAAAATAAAAACGCGAATAAGCACGGGAGAACGGCGTCCCGTGCTTTTTTTCGCTTGCGATACGGTACGGAAGATGGTACAATAGGACCAAAGGGAAGGGAGGCTTTTTATGCTGTACGAATACCGTTTGGAGACCCCGAAGGAGGGATTTATCGATATTACCGCGCAGGTGCGCGACGCATGCAAACAGAGCGGCGTGTTCGATGGGATGATGACCGTCTACTGTCCGCATACGACCGCGGGCGTCACGATCAACGAGAACACCGATCCGGACGTGAAAAACGATCTGCTTTTTGCGCTGAACAAGACCTATCCGGACCGCAAGGAGTTCCGCCATGCGGAGGGCAACAGCGCGGCGCACCTCAAGGCGAGCGTCATCGGCAGCAGCGTCACGATCATGATCGACAACGGCGAGCCGGTGCTGGGGACGTGGCAGGCGGTGTACTTTGCGGAGTTTGACGGTCCGCGGTCCCGCCGGTTCACCGTCAAGGTCATGGGCAGCAGAAACTGAAAGGAGTTTTTTATGAAGGCATACGAACGTTTACTGCAGTACGTCGCCGTGCACACCACGAGCGACGAGGAGAGCACAACGGTCCCGACCGCCGCGCGCGAGTTCGACCTTGCGAAGATGCTTGTGGAGGAGCTTCATTCGATCGGCGTCGCGGACGCCGCGGTCGACGAGATGTGCTATGTCTACGGCACGCTGCCGGCAACGAAGGGGTATGAGCATGCGCCGAAGCTCGGCTTCATCGCGCATATGGACACCGCGCCGGATTTTTCGGGCGAGAACGTCCGTCCGCGCATCATCGAAAACTACGACGGAACCGACGTCGCGCTCGGCACAAGCGGCAGAACGCTTGAAAACGCGCAGTTCCCGCACCTTGCCGGGCTGAAGGGCAGGACGCTGATCGTCACCGACGGCACGACGCTTTTGGGCGCGGACGACAAGGCAGGCGTCGCGGAGATCATCACGATGCTCGAAGAGATCATCCGGGAGGACATCCCGCACGGCAAGATCTCCGTCGCCTTTACGCCGGACGAGGAAGTCGGCAGCGGCGCGGACCACTTCGACGTGGAACGCTTCGGTGCGGATTTCGGCTATACCTGCGACGGCGGCGCCGAGGGCGAGCTCGAATACGAAAATTTCAACGCGGCAGGCGCTTTGTTTACGATCCGCGGCTTCAACATCCATCCGGGCGAGGCAAAGGACAAGATGATCAACGCGCTTCTGGTCGCGTGCGAGATCAACGGCATGCTGCCGAAGGGACAGACTCCGCGTGACACCGCAGGGTATCAGGGATTCTGGCACCTGACGGACCTTTCCGGCACCACGGAGGCGGCGAAACTCTCGTACATCATCCGCGATCACGACTTTGCAAGCTTTGAACGCCGCAAGGAAATGCTCGAAAAGATCGCCGCGGTCATGAACGACACATACGGCGCGGGCACGGTCGAGCTTTCGATCCGCGATCAGTACCGCAACATGAAGGAAAAGATCGAACCCTGCATGCACCTCATCGAGAACGCGAAAAAGGCGATGGAACTTGCGGGCGTCACGCCGAAGGTACAGCCGATCCGCGGCGGCACGGACGGCGCAAGGCTCTCTTTCATGGGACTGCCGTGCCCGAACCTCGGCACCGGCGGCTACGCCTTCCACGGACCCTACGAGCACATCACGGTCGAGGGCATGGACGCGTCGGTCGAGGTGCTGAAAAACCTTGTCGCGCTGTATCGCGACTTCTGATCCTGCCAAAAACGCAAAAGGAACCGTAAAAAGCGGTTCCTTTTTTAACACTTTCCGACCGGATGAAGGGTAAACGGAAAGCGGGGGGCGATGGTCGGTCTGCCCTTGACGGCAGAGGGAAAAAGCGTTATTCCCCGAACGCCGGACTGGTCACCGTGCCGAGGAAGAGCACCGTGCCGTCGCGGGATTCGATCGCATAGAGGAACGGACGCGTAAGATGGAACTCGATCTCGGGAAGCTTCTCGGGATCCAGCGCGCACATCTCGTTCATCGCGACCATCGTGTACGCCGCGGCTTCGACGCCCTTTTCATCGACGCCGATAAAGGATTCCTGCAGCACCTGCGAGATGCATGCAGGCGCGTCGCACATGCCGGAAAAGTCCGCGCGATCGTCGAACGCGATCCCGATCCCGAGCGTCTTCAGCGTGTCGTTCAGATCGAACCGGCTCTGAAATTTGAATTTCGGAAGCTTAACGCTGACGTTTGCGCGAAGCTCCTCGCCGTCCGAAAGCAGCCTGTGCAGCTTTTCCGGCGTACCCAGAAGGTCCTTGAGCGACGTGCCCTCGTCCGGCAGCACGAACGTCATCCGCCCGACGCGCAGCAGCGGGAGCGAATAGCGCAAAAACCCGTCGCCTTTGACGATTTTTACGTTGTCATCCTTGCGATTCATGTAATCGGCGGTCATTTCGCCGTCCGGCGCATAGAACGTGTCCGGTGCGGTCGCGCTTTCATAGAACACGTCGGACCACGCGTCCTTCAGATAGACCGTATTGATCAGCACGGCAAGCGTTTCGGCGTCGAAGCGCATCGCGTCCTCCGAAAGCTTGATCTTGCCGCGCGTGTTTTCGGTGATCCAGTCGGCGATGCGCTTGGCGGTCTCGGACTTTGTGAAGTCCACGGCGTTCGCTTCGGAACGGTAGATCTCGCCGAGCGCCTTCAGATAATTCTCGCGAAAGGTCAGCGTGCCGTTCCGGTCCGCCGTCCAGATCGAGTTTGCAAGCGCAAGCGTGCTGTCCTCGGCGTCGATCGAAAGCGTTTCCAGCATGGATTTGCAGACGGCACGGAGCTCTTCAACCGTGCTGCAGCCCAAAAGCTTCAGCATGGCGGTCTGCGTTTCACCCTCGGCGCCTTCCGCGGTCATCGCAAGCGCAAGATAGACGCTGATCGGAGAAAGGTTGCTGTTTCCGTCGCCGAGCAGCAGTCCCGCGGCGAGCACGTCGGCAAAGCCCGCATAGCCCGTGATCTCGGGAACGGGAACGTCCGGGACCGGCTGCGACGTCTCGATCGGTCCGTCGGAGGGCGTCTCGATGTGGGTGGGCTTCAGTGTGCATGCGCACAGCAGCAGCGCCGCAAACAGGATGCAGAGAAGTTTTTTCATAGGGGTGAATCCTTTCCTCATTTGTCAATAATACCGCGCATCGCGCCGTTCGGTTGCAAAAACGCCTCCCCGCGCAAGGAGAGGCGTATCGGTTTATGATCGTTATTCACCCATGCCCGGGTTCGTGACCGTGCCGATGAACAGCACCGTGCCGTCCTGCGATTCGATCGCGTAGAAGAACGGGCGGGTCAGGTGGAAATCGATCCTTTCGAGCTGCTGCGGCATGAATGCGGTCGTGCGCATCTGCACCATCGTGTACGCCGCGGCTTCCACGCCGTTTTCATCGACGCCGATGTAGGATTCCTGGATCACGCTGTCGATGCAGCAGGGCGTGTCGGACATGCCCGAGAAATCCGCCGCGGGCGAGAAGCTGAGGTCCAGCCCCAACGCCGCCAGCACGTTCGTAAGATCCATCTTGTCCTGGAACTTGAACTTCGGGATCTCCAGGCTCACGTCGTACTTCTTGTCGAAGCCCTGATGGAGAAGCTTGTCGATCGCATCGGGCGAGCCGAGCAGCTTTTCGAGGGAGATCCCCTCGTCCGGCAGCACGAACGTAACGTAGCCGACGCTGTTCAGGTATACGCGGTATGCCATCCAGCCGTCGCCGAAGCGTACGAAGGAATTGCGGTCGAAGCGGCTCATATAGCGGGCTTCGATATCGCCGTCCGGCGCGTGGAACGTATCGGTGTGCGTGGATTCCGGAAGGAACCTTTCGGACCAGCCGTCCTTCAGATAGATCGTATTGATCAGCACGGCGAGCGTCGACGGATCGAAGTTCATGGCGTCCGGCTGTACGCTGATCTTGCCGCGCGTATGCTTGTTGATCCAGTCGGCGATCTGCTTAGCCGCAGATTCCGTGCCGAACGCAACGACGTTCGCTTCGGACCGGTAGGTCTCGGCAAGCGTGCTGAGGTATTCCGGATGGAACGAGACCGGCTGACCGCCGATGTTGTCCGCCATCCACAGCGAATTGTGCATATCCAGCACGCTGCCTTCGGTATCGATCGACAGCGTTTTCAGCATGACGCCGCAGATGTTGCGCAGCTCATTCAGGTTTTTGCAGCCGAGAAGCTTCAGAAGCTCCGCCTGCGTGTCGCCCTCCGCGCCTTCCGCGACCATCGCGAGCGCGAGGTAGACGCTGATCGGCGACAGATTCTGGTTCCGTGTGCCGGAGAGGATCGCGGCGGAAAGCAGGTTCGAGAAGTCGCCGTAGCCGGTCACGGGTTTTCCTTCTTCCATCGGCACGTTGATCGGCTCAACGGGATCGGTCAGATCGATCGGCTCGTCAAGCGATTCGCCCGGTTGGATCGGCGGATCTTCGATCGGCTTGATATCGACCGGATCCGCAGCCGGCTCCGGATCGGCGGGCGCTTCGGTCAGCGTCTCGTCGGGCTGTCCCTCTACGGGCACTTCGACCGGATCGGTATCCGGGATCTGCGCAACGGGGTGCAGGGTGCAGGCAACTGCGGAGAACAGCAAAAGCCCCGCGAGAAGTATACTTAGCATGCGTTTCATAGGCATTGCTCCTTTCCTTGTTTGCCAATAATACCGCTTATCCCTCGGTTTGGTTGCAGACGGGACGGCACTGCGCGTCGATCTTCCGGTAAAGCGCGTCCGCGCGGGCGGCAACGTCGTCATAGATCGCCTTTGCGCGGGCGTACAGATCCTTTACGAACGCTTCATCGGAAAGCCCCTGCAGGTTGATGCAGACGTTCAGCCACGCGCCGCGCGCCGCGGTCACGATCGAGGCGGCGCCGACGCCGAAATCGCTTGCACAGTTCGGATTGATGCGTCCCGCGAGCTTTTCGAGGACCGTGACGGTCTTTTCGCACAGCGTCAGCGTATGGAACGGCATGTTTGCCGCTTCCTTGGTCGTCTCTTCGATGGCGGCGCGGCGGGCAGCCTTCTGCTCGTCGGTGTCCTTCGGGAGATGCATCGCGTCATAGAGCTTGTTGAACGCGAGCGTGTCCTCGTCGATCGCCTTCAAAAACTGTGCGATCAGCGGTTCGCCGACGGTCCTTGCGGATTCGGCATTCGCCCAATGGTCGGCGTACTTTTTCTTTCCGACGGTAAGGTTTGCGGTCATGACGGCGAGCGCTGCGCCGCATGCGCCGATCAGCGCGGCAACGGAGCCGCCGCCGGGGGCGGGGGCGTCGCTTGCCAAAACGTCCGCAAACGAAGTCACGGTGAGGTCGGTTAAACGTTCCATAGGTTCTCCTTTCCTATCATGCGCACGCCGCGCTTGAAGACCGCGACTGCGCGATTGGTTCCGTAGCGATAGATGAGCCGGTCGAGATTTTCGGTGTCCCAAATGACGAGATCCGCCTGCTTGCCCGCTTCGAGCGTGCCGAGCTTTTCCGCCATGCCGATCGCCGCCGCGCCGTTGATGGTCGCCGCGGTCAGCATTTCCGAAGGCGTGATCTGCCCGTACAGACAGCCCGCTGTCATCGCGAACGGCAGCGAAAGGTTGGGGCTCGATCCGGGGTTCATGTCGGTCGCCACAGCAACCGGCACGCCCGCGTCGATCATGCCGCGGAAATTGCCGTATGGCTTCTTGAGGTAGAACGACGTTGCGGGGAGCATGACCGCGATCACGCCGCCGTCGCGAAGCGCTTTGATGCCGTCCTCGCCGGTTTCGGAGAGGTGATCGCAGCTGATCGCGCCGACGCGCGCCGCAACCTGCGTACCGCCGATCTCCCTGATCTCGTCGGCGTGCAGCTTCGGGATCATCCCGCAGCGTTTGCCGGCAAGAAGGATGCGTTCGGACTGCTCGGCGGTAAACACGCCGTCGTCGCAGAACGCGTCGCAGAAATCCGCAAGCCCGTCCTCGGCGATCGCGGGGATCGCTTCCTCGCAGAGCCAGTTCACATACGCTTCGTGATCCATTCCCTCCGGAAACGCGTGCGCGCCCAAAAACGTCGCCGCGACGTCGTGATACTCTTCCTTGAGCCGCCGCACAACGCGAAGCTGCTTCTTCTCGGTCTCAAGATCGAGCCCGTAGCCGCTCTTGATCTCGACCGCCGTCGTGCCGTTCACGAGCATCTCAAAGAACAGTCCGCGCGTCTTTTCAAAGAGCGCATCCTCCGAAGCCCTGCGCGTTTCGCGCACGGTGGACAGGATCCCGCCGCCCGCGGCGAGGATCTCGAGATAGCTTTTGCCCGCAAGCTTCATCGCAAGCTCATACTCGCGCCAGCCGCCGAACACGAGATGCGTGTGGCAGTCGACCAGCCCGGCGGTGACGAGCTTGCCCCTGCAGTCGACCGAGTCGTCTGCATACGGCGCCTTGCCCGTTCCGGTCGCGGCGATCACGCCGTCCTCTTCCAAAAGCCAGGCGTTATGCAGCATCAGAAGCTCGCCCTGCGCTTTGCCCGCGACGGCGGTCGATCCGGTCGCCGTCGCAAGCTCACCGATGTTTTGAAAGACCCGTTTCACAGCAGATGGCACTCCAATACCTGCTTAAAGGGCTCGAATTTTTCGATCTGCAGATAGTAATCCGCCGCGTCGACGAACGCCATCATCGGCGCAAGACCGATGATCTCGGTGCCGACGACGTGCACGCCGTAGCGCGCCGCCTCGAAGCGGACGAACTCCAGAACGCGGTAGAGCGGGGTCTGCTTATAGTCGCACATGTTGATCGAGACCTGCGCGATGTTGCGTTCCTCAAGCATCACGCCGAGCGCCTTGACCGCACGGAAGCCGCCGTCCTTTTCACGGATGATCTTTGCGATCTTCTTTGCGATCGACACGTCGGAGGTGTCGAGGTTGATGTTGAACGCGATCAAAGGCTGACGCGCGCCGACGGCGACGACGCCCGCGGAGGGGTGGATGCGGTTGCCGCCGAAATCGGGATGCCACTGCTCTTCGAGCACTTTTGCCGCCATACCCTCGAACTGACCCTTGCGGATCGCGGCGAGGTTCTTGCGGTGCGGCGCGCTTGCGCTTTCCTCATAGAGGAAGACGGGGAGCTCCAGCTCGTCCGCGATGCGCTTGCCGAGCACCTTGGAGCGCTCCACGCATTCCTGCATGTCCATGTCGCGGATCGGCACGAACGGGATGACGTCGACCGCGCCCATGCGCGGATGCTCGCCCTCGTGTACACGGAGGTCGATCTTCTCGACCGCGTGCTTTGCAAAGCGGAACGCCGCTTCCATCACCTGATCGGGATCGCCGAGGAAGGTGAAGACCGAGCGGTTGTGGCTCGCGTCGGAGGAGTAGTCGATGAGCGTGACGCCCGGAACGGCGCGGACGATGTCCGCAAACTCTTCGACGACGTCAAGACGGCGTCCTTCGCTGATATTCGGAATACATTCCATCAATTTTGCCATAGTTTTGTTCTCCTTTAATCTTTCAAAGCATTCAGTACGGTTTCATGCACCAGCGCGTCGTCCGCAAGGTGCGGGATCGTGATGCAGTCGGTGCCTTCGTTGTCGCGGTTGTATGCAAGACAGGTCTCGATCGCGTTCTCGTTGCGTGCCCACGCGCGCCGCGCGACGCCGCCCATCGTGTCCCACGGCATTGCCGAGGAAAGGATGCGGTCCACGCGCTCGCTGCCGTCGAGCACCATGCCGAAGCCGCCGTTGATCGACTTGCCGACGCCCACGCCGCCGCCGTTGTGCAGCGCGATCAGGCTCATGCCGCGCGCGGCGTTTCCCGCAAAGCACTGGGTCGCCATGTCCGCCATGATGTTCGAGCCGTCCTTGATGTTGCTCGTCTCACGGAACGGGGAATCCGTGCCGCCGGTGTCGTGGTGGTCGCGGCCGAGCATGACCGGTCCGATCTCGCCGTTTCTGACCATCTCGTTGAAGCGCAGGGCGATCTTCAGTCTGCCCATCGCATCCTGATACAGGATGCGCGCCTGAGTGCCGACGACCATCTTGTTCTTCTTCGCGTCGCGGACCCAGACCCAGTTGTCGCGGTCCTGATAGCGGCGTGTCGGGTCGATGCAGTCCATCGCCGCGGCGTCGGTCTTGTCGAGGTCCTCGGGCTTGCCGGAAAGGCACACCCAGCGGAACGGACCGTAGCCGTAGTCGAAGAGCTGCGGACCGAGGATGTCCTCGACGTAGGACGGATACACGAAGCCGTCCTTTTCGTTTTCGCCGTTCTTGCAGATCGAGGTGACACCCGCGTCATAGACCGCCTTCAAAAAGCTGTTGCCGTAATCGAAGAAGTAGGTGCCGCGGCGAGAGAGCTCGTCGATCGCGGCGATATGCTGCTTCAGAGAAGCGTTGACCGCCGCTTTGAAGGCTTCGTGATCCTCGGCAAGCAGCCGTGTGCGCTCCGCAAAACTGATCCCGACGGGGCAGTAGCCGCCCTCGTAGACCGCGTGGCAGGAGGTCTGGTCGCTCAACAGATCGACGTGGATGTTGTTGTTGATGAGATAGTGCAGAAGATCGACGACGTTGCCGTGATACGCGATCGCCAAAGGCTTTCCTTCCTTCTGCGCTTCCTGCGCCCATTCGACGCAGGTTTTTAGGTCGTCGCTGACCTTAGATACCCAGCCCTGCTGATAGCGCGTTTCGATGCGGGAATAGTCGACCTCCGCGATGATCGCGGCGGCGCCGGCGATCTCCGCCGCCTTGCCCTGCGCGCCGCTCATGCCGCCGAGACCTGCGGACACGAACAGGCGGCCCGCAAGATCCTTGTCCTTCGGGATGCCGAGCTTCAGACGGCCTGCGTTCAGCAGCGTGTTGAACGTGCCGTGGACGATGCCCTGCGGTCCGATGTACATCCAGCCGCCGGCGGTCATCTGTCCGTAGTTCGCAACGCCCATCGCCGCGGCGCGGTTAAAATCGGCGGGGTTGTCGAACAGACCCACCATCAGACCGTTCGTGAGGATCACGCGCGGCGCGTTCTCGTGCGAGCGGAAAACGCCGAGCGGGTGACCCGATTCGATGACGAGCGTCTGCGCGTTCGTGAGCTCCTTAAGGTACTGCTTGATCAGCAGGTACTGCATCCAGTTCTGGCAGACCTGACCGGTCTCGCCGTAGGTGACGAGCTCATAGGGGTAAAGCGCGACCTCGAAGTCGAGGTTGTTGTCGATCATGACCTGAAACGCTTTGCCCTCGATGCACTTGCCCTCATAGCAGTCGATCGGCTTGCCCCACAGCCGTCCCTCGGGACGGAAGCGGTAGCCGTAGATCCTGCCGCGGGTTTTGAGCTCTTCCATAAACTCCGGCGCAAGCTCCTTGTGGAACTTCTCCGGAATGTAGCGCAGCGCGTTCTTGAGCGCGATCTCCATGTCGTGTTCGGAGAGCACGGAATCGCGGCGCGGCGCACGGCGAATGCCTTCGATAAAGGGCTTCTTTTCGGGAAGCCGGTCCAGCTTCAATACGCAGTCCATAAAATCCTCCTTATAGTAATCAATGGAAATCGGGAAGCATCATTTTGACGTCGTTTTCGATCGCGCCGGTGCGGATCAGCTTGTTCAGCGCCTCGATCATCGGGTGGATCTCCTCGTCCTTTGCGTAGAACGGCACGACGGCGCGGACCTTATCGTACACGGTCTGCTGCGCAGGAGAGAGCTCGCAGGTCTTCCGGAGATCGATGCCCTGCACCGCAGCCATCAGCTCGAACGCGAGGACGGAGTAGAGGTTGTTCACGATGCGGCGGAAGTTGCGCGCGGCGGTCGTGCCCATCGAAACGTGGTCCTCCTGGTTTGCCGAGGACGGGATCGAGTCGACGCTTGCCGGATGCGCAAAGACCTTGTTTTCGGAGACCAAGGACGCCGCCGAATACTGGCAGATCATATAGCCCGAGTTGATGCCGCCGTCGGGCGCCAAAAACGCGGGAAGACCGTTAGAAAGCGCCGGGTTTACCATGCGCTCCATGCGGCGCTCGGAGATGTTCGATAACTCCGCTGCCGCCGCGGACATATAGTCCATCACGAGCGCGATCGGTTCGCCGTGGAAGTTGCCGCCGGAGATGACGCTTTCGTCGTCCAGGAACAGGATCGGGTTGTCGGTGACGGAGTTGAGCTCCGTTTCGAGGACCTTGCGGACGTGCGCAAGCGCGTCGCGCACCGCGCCGTGCACCTGCGGGATGCAGCGCAGCGCGTAGGCGTCCTGCACACGGAGGGTTCTGTTCCGCTCCATCGACGGGCTGTCGGCGCAGATCGTGCGCATGTTCTTTGCGACGAGCGCCTGACCCGCATGCGGACGGACCGCGTGGATGCGCGGGTCGAATGCGGAGAGAAGCCCGGTCAGCGCCTGCATCGTCATGGAAGCCGTAATGTCCGCAAGAACAGCGCCGCGGTTCAGATCGTACCACGCGAGCGTGCCGATCGCCGTCATGCACTGCGTGCCGTTGATGAGCGCAAGCCCTTCCTTTGCAAGCAGGTGGAAGGTTTTAAGCTTCGCCTTTGCCATCGCTTCCGCGCCGGACATCTTCTTGCCCTTGTAGGTCGCTTCGCCGCGTCCTAAGAGCACCAGCGCCATATGCGCAAGCGGCGCAAGATCGCCGGACGCGCCGAGGGAGCCCTGCTCGGGGATCACGGGGGTAACGCCCTTGTTCAGCATGCCGATCAGCGTTTCGATGATCTCGCGGCGGATGCCGGAATTGCCCTTTGATAGCGCGTTTGCGCGGAGCAGCATCATCGCGCGGGCGGTCTCCTCGTTGAGCGGTTCGCCGACGGCGACGCAGTGACTGAGGATCAGGTTTTCCTGAAGCTGCGCGCTCTTGTCGCTCGAGATCGTGATCTTACTGAACTCGCCGAAGCCCGTGGAGATCCCATAGACCGTGCGGCCCTCCGCAACGATCCGATCCACCAGCGCGCGGGACGCGTCGATGCGCTCGAAGGTCTTGGGGGAGAGCGAAACGCGCGCATGAAAACGCGCGACGGCGACGACCTGTTCGATGCGAAGGGATTCGCCGTCCAGGGTGACGTGACGGATGTTTTCTGTCAGATGATTCATACACGTTCCTTCCTGAATGAATAGTTATGGTCAGAGTATGACCGTACCTATTTATAATATCATTTGCGCCGTACGGTGTCAAACCGGCGGGCGGTCTTTTCAACAATATATAATCATTTCGTCCCGCAGAAACAACTCACGGTCCAAAAAGCCTTCCCCTTGAGGGGCGCGGAGATGAGCGCCGAAGGTCGCGGGATGAAGCGAATCGGAAGCGCGCGTCGCCATCCCCCTACGGATGGATTTGCTTTCGTGGGGGAAGATATCATCTTCCCGTTCCGCTGCTTCGGCGGACTACGGGATACGCATACAATCTTGCCGGTGGATCGCGAAGCGAGCCGGGAGGGTTGTCATGAATTGTGCTGCGGGCATGAACAACCCCTCAGTCACGGCAAGCCGTGACAGCTCCCCTTGCACAGGGGAGCCAAGAACAGAAAAGCCTTCCCCTCCGAGGGGGCGCGGAGATGAACGCCGAAAGCCGCGGGATGAAGCGAATCGGAAGCGCGCGTCGCCATCCCCCCTACGGTGGTATTTGCATTCGTAGGGGAAGATATCATCTTCCCGTTCCGCTGCTTCGGCGGACTACGGGATATGCATACAATCTTGCCGGTGGATCGCGAAGCGAGCCGGGAGGGTTGTCATGAATTGCGCCTGCATCGCATGAATTGTTCCTGCGGAACATGAATGGTCCTGCAGATATGAATCGGCTTTGCCGCGTGTGTGTTTACAGAGTGTTCATCCCTCCGACACGAAATAGTCGTGAATCGCGTGTTATACTAAAAGATACAAAGGAAATACGGATCGCGGAAAAAACCGTATCCGAATTTCTTCATTCCTTCATTTTTCATTCTTCATTCTGCAACGGGAGGGGACGGCATGAACATTCGGTTTTATAACGCGCGCATTCTGCCGATGGAAACGGCGGACGGAACGGTGCTTTCGGGCGAGCTTTGGGTACAGGGCGACCGCATCGCGCTGGTCGGCGATCCGAACGGGCGTGAATTGCCCGCGTTCGACCGCGAGATCGACTGCGAGGGCAATCTGCTTTTGCCGGGCTTCAAGAACGCGCACACGCATTCCGCGATGACGTTTCTGCGGTCCTTTGCAGACGATAAGCCGCTCCACAACTGGCTGCACGAGGACGTCTTCCCGATGGAAGCGCATCTGACCGGCAACGACATCTACGACCTCACCAAGCTTGCCGTGCTCGAATACCTTTCCGGCGGCGTCACGGCGGCGTTCGATATGTACTACCATGTGGAGCGCATCGCCGAATGCGCGCGCGACACGGGCTTTCGCTTTACGATCTGCGGCGCGGCGAACGATTACGGCGGAACGGCGGAATCGACAAAGCAGGATTTTGAGCTTCTGAATCGCTTCGATCCGCTGGTCAACTGCCGGATCGGGTTCCATGCCGAATATACGACGAGCGAACCGCTTTTACGGGACCTTGCCGCGCTTTCGCAGGAGCTCAAAGAGCCGGTCTTTACGCATCTTTCGGAAACGGCGGCGGAGGTCGACGACTGTATAAAGCGCACCGGCATGTCCCCGATCGCGTATCTGGATTCTTTGGGTATGTTCCAATACGGCGGCGGCGGGTTCCATATGGTGCACCCGCGCGAAGGCGATCTCAGGATCATGAAAGCGCGCGGGCTGTACGTCTGCACGAACCCGGGCAGCAACGTCAAGCTTTCGAGCGGCGTCGCGCCGATCGAGACGTATTATCGGGAGGGGATCCCGGTCGCGATCGGCACGGACGGACCGGCGAGCAACAACTGCCTCGATATGTTCCGCGAGATGTTCCTCGCAACGGGACTGCAGAAGCTGACCGTTGGCGCGGCGGCGGCGGATCCGATCCGCGTGCTGCATTCTGCTTGCTCCGTCGGCGCAAGGATGATGGGGATCGGGGATTGCGACTGCCTTGCGGTCGGCAAACAGGCGGATCTCGTCATGCTCGATCTCCATACGCCGAATATGCAGCCGATCAACAACATCGCAAAGAACGTCGTGTACAGCGGCAGCAAGGCAAACGTCGCATTCACGATGGTCGCGGGGAAGATCCTCTATGAACGCGGGCAGTACACGTTCAACGTCGATCCCGAGCAGGTTTACGCAAAGGCGAACGAGATCATAACACGCATCCGCAGACAGGAAGGAAGATAAATATGGCGCATATCGAGGTCATAGCGGAATACAGCGAACGCGGCGCGATGCTTTGGGCGGATTCGTACCCGGGCGCGTATTCGCGCGGAGAAACGGTGTCGAAGGCGCTGGAGAAGTTTCCGAAAGCGCTGTCCGAATATGCCGCGTGGGCGCACGGTGCGCCGCTCCCGAATCTGGCGGAGTCCGATTTTGTCGTGACGCACGCGCATCAGACGGACCTTCGCGTCGAAGACGCGGACAGCGACGTGCTGTTTCCGTCCGAGCGGCTTCCGATGGACATGGCGGAGTACACACAGAAGAAGCAGCTCTGCATCCGCTCCGCGCAGGATTTTGAAAAGCTCATCGCCTCGATCCCGCAGAGGGACCGGGCGCTCCGGAAATCCCGCCGTACGTTCTACGGCAAGATCCCGTGCTCGGCGCGCGAGATGGCGGAGCATACGAACAACACGCTCGAATACTATGCGGACGCGATCGGCGTTCCGTTCGAGAACGAGGGCGGGCTTTTGGAAAACCGCAAACGCCTGTTCCGCGCGATCGAATCGACGCCGGATTTCCTTGCGCCGAAGGTGTATACCGCGCGCGACGGCGAGCTTTGGACGCTGAAAAAGCTCCTGCGCCGCATCCTCTGGCACGATCGCATCCACGCGCACGCGCTCTGGCGCCGCGCGATCACGTTCTGGAGCAAAGACCGCATCGCGGATCCGTTCCGGTTCGAAAGCGAAAAATAACGGTTTTCCCGCTGCATGAATAGCGGCTAAGCCGCGTGAAAATTAGTCCTTGACAATTTCGGGGGCATCCCCTATAATGGGAAAGGTTAATTTGGCGTTATGCGCCATCACTATATTCGGAAGAAAGAGGTGTAGGATATGGTACGTACCTATCAGCCCAAGAAGAGACAGCGCAGCAAGGTGCATGGGTTCCGCAAGCGTATGGCGACTGCGGACGGTCGTAATGTTCTGAAGCGCAGACGCGCCAAGGGCCGCAAGAAGCTGAGCGCGTAATCGCATCGGCAGGGTTTTATTTGTCCAAATTTGTGAGACAGAGCGCTTGCGGCAGGCACTTCGCTTGCCGTATGTTGCTTTATTAAGGGAACTCGTATTCGGTGGATCGGTCCTATTCTCTGAAACGGCATAAGGAATTTCGCTATACCTATGCGCGCGGTCGGTCGCAAAGCCTCCCGCTGTTCACGCTGGTCTACGCGAAGAGCCGCCTTGATACGGTCCGCATCGGCTTTTCGGTGTCGAAGCGGATCGGCAACGCCGTACAGAGAAATCGCGCAAAGCGCCGCATGCGCGCAGCGCTGACGCCGCTGCTCCACAGCATTTCCGGCGGCTTCAACGTGATCTTCGTCGCAAAGCAGGAGGTGCTCTCGGCGCCTTTTCCGGAGCTTTCCAGGGAGATGGAAACGCTTCTGAGGCGCGCCGGGCTTTGGAGGGACAAAGCGTGAAGCGCGTGCTTCTTGCAATCCTGCGCTTCTATAAGCGAAACATTTCGCCGCTTCTGCCGGATGCGTGCATTTACACGCCGACCTGCTCCGAATATGCGATGGAGGCGATTGAAAAGCACGGCGTCATCAAGGGCACAGGGCTTGCGATCTGGCGCGTTTTACGATGCAATCCATTTGCGAAAGGCGGATACGACCCCGTTCCCGAACCGAAAAAACACAAGGAGAACCGTCTATGAATTCATCCTTTTTCCTCGTCAGATGGCTGTTCGTCGCGATGGATTGGGTCTATCGGCAGATGTGCACGCTGTTCTCGACCGGCGGCTGGGTCGTCGTTTTGACGATCTTCCTGTTCACGCTCGGGATCAAGCTTCTGACCATCTTCTCCGATATCAAATCGCGCAAATCCGGCATCCAGATGCAGGCGATCCAACCGGAGATCGAAAAGCTTAAAAAGAAATACGGCAACGATCAGCAGAAGTTCGTAACGGAACAGCGCAAGCTCATGAAGGAGCGCGGCGTTTCCCAGCTCGGCGGCTGCCTTCCGATGCTGATCATGATGCCGCTGCTGTTCATGTTCTTCGCCGCGTTCCGCGCATGGTCCAACCAGCAGACGCTCGATCTGATGCTGAAGATCGACGCCGGACAGGGCGCCGAAGCATTCGCCGCATCCCGCTTCCTCTGGATTACCAATATCTGGCGTCCGGACAACCTTGCGGCAGGCGGCACGCTGATGGACGCAAGAACGTTCTGGGCAACGTTCACGACGACCAACAACATCAAGGATTTCATCTTCTTCTCGAATAATGAAGAGGCGCTTACCCGCATCCTCTACGAGCTGCATTTCTTTACGAAGACGATCGCCGAGGACGGCACGGTGCAGTATGTGTTCGCACAGGACGGCGGCGCTGCGTTCATGCAGGCGTACAAGAGCTTCGTCGAGCCGATCACGTCCAACACCGCATTGATCGGCGGCGTATACGAGAAGATGTCCAACGGCTTTGCGATCCTGCCGATCGTCGCCGGCGCAACGACGTTCCTGTCCTCCTGGATCATGCAGCGTCAGCAGAAGCAGGCGATGCCGCAGTCCGCATCCGGCGACAAGAACGATCCCGCCGCGCAGACGCAGGGCATGAACAAGGTCATGATGTTCATGATGCCCGCCATGTCGGTCTTCTTCTGCTATCAGTACGATTCGACCTTTGCGTTCTACTGGATCTTCAGCAACGTCATTTCGCTCGGCATCACCCTGATCCTGAACGCGACGGTCTTCAAGAAGATGCAGCAGCAGATGGCTGACGGGACGTTCGTTCAGCAGCCGAAAAAGAGTAAACCGCTACCCAGGAGGTAATCATACATATGAGAAGTATGGAATTTTCCGGACGCAACATCGATGAGGCGATCTTTCACGGGCTCAACGAGATGGGGCTGACGATCGACGAGGTCGTTACGGAAATCGTACAGAAGGAAAGCAAGGGCATTTTCGGCATCGGCGCCAAGAACGCGATCGTGCGTCTTACCGAGCGCGAGGTGCCGGTGGTCCCGGATTTTGAGGCGGAAAGAGCCGCCGCGCACGAGCATAAGGCGGACCGCCCGAAGCGTGACAACGGCGAACGCCGCGAGCGCAAGCAGCGCGGGGAAAAGCCGAAGCGCGAAAACGCCGCACGCCGCGAGAAGGAACCCGAAGCGCCCGCGATCGCATACAGCGAAGAGCTGGCAAAGGAGAACGACGCAGCGATCTTCCTCACCGAGCTTCTGAAGCAGATGAAGATCGAAGCGACCGTCGAAGCGGCAGAGACCGAGGACGGTCTCCGGCTCAACATCGTCTCTTCGACCGACGGTCTTCTGATCGGCAGACGCGGTGAAACGCTCGACGCCATCCAGTACATCGTTTCGCTGTACATGAACAAGGACCGCAAGGAGAACGGCTACCGCCGCGTCTCCGTCGACACCGAGGGCTACCGCGTGCGCCGCGAGGAAACGCTCCGCCGCCTTGCCCGCAAGAACGCCGCGCAGGTCGCGCGGACCGGACGCTCCGTTGCGATGGAGCCGATGAACCCCTATGAGCGCCGCGTGCTGCATTCCGCGCTGCAGGGCTTCAAAGGCGTCACGACGCACAGCGAAGGCGAGGAGCCGAACCGCCGCGTCATCATCACGCCGGATAAGTGACAGAACCGAACGAACTGCCGCAGTTTCTGCGGCTTTCTCTTTATTCCTATGATCGAATCCTTTGACACCGTTTTTGCGCCGTCCTCGGCGATCGGCGGCGCGATCGCAATCATCCGCGTGAGCGGCGAACAAACGCGCGCGATCGCGGAACGGCTTTTGGACAAGCCCGTCTGCGACACGCCCTGCCGCATGCGGCATACGCGCATCTCTCTGAACGGGAACGTGCTCGACGACTGCATGGCGGTCTTTTTCAAGGCGCCGAACAGCTATACCGGCGAGGATATGCTGGAGCTGCACTGTCACGGCGGCATGACGACAGTGCGCTGCGTGCTTTCTGCGCTTTCCCGGGCGGGCGGAGTGCCTGCCGGTCCCGGCGAGTTTACGCGCCGCGCGTTTCTGAACGGCAGAATGGACCTTTCGGAAGCCGAAGCGGTCATGGACGTGATCAACGCGCAGGCGGAAAGCAGCCTGCGGTCCGCGCTTTTGCAGCTTTCCGGCAGCGTCAGCCGCCGCGTGCGCGCGGTGGAGGACCGGCTTCTGAACGCGCGCTCGGCGATCGAAGCGGCGATCGATTATCCGGATGAGGCGGAGGAAAGCGCCTATACGACCGTATACGACGATCTTCACGCTGCCGGGGAAACGGTGCGGGAGCTGCTCGAAGAGGGCAGAAACGCGCGCGTGCTGCGCGACGGACTGAAGCTGGTCATCCTCGGGCGTCCGAACGTCGGCAAGAGCTCGCTGATGAATCTGCTGCTGGGCGAGGACCGCGCGATCGTGACCGCGGCGGCGGGAACGACCCGCGACGTGCTGGACGAACGGCTTTCGATCGGCGGCGTACCGGTGCGGCTGATCGACACCGCGGGCGTGCGCGAGACCTCGGACGAAGCGGAACGCATCGGCGTCGACCGCGCAAAAAAGGCGCTCGAAACCGCGGACGCCGTGCTGCTCGTGCTGGACGGCAGCGAGGATTTGAAGGCGGAGGACGAAGCGCTGCTTTCGGCGACGGAGGGAAAGACCCGGATCGTGCTCGCTAACAAGTGCGACCTCGGGCGAAAGATCCCGGACGCGCTGCCTGCAAGCTGTAAAACGGGAGAGGGGATCGACGCCCTAAGGGAACGGATCCGCGCGATCGCGGAGCCTGCGTCGCAGTCGACGGACGCGATCACCAACGAACGGCATCTCAACGCTTTGGAACACGCGCTGGAAGCGATCAAGCATGCCGAAGAACAGACAGAGCTTGACTGCATCGCGACCGACCTTTCGGAGGCGCTGCATGCGCTCGGCGCGATCACCGGCACGGACGTGGACGCCGAGGTCATCGACCGGATCTTTGCAAACTTCTGCGTCGGGAAATAAAAACAACCGGAACCGGAAAATTCCCGGAAAAAGATGCGAAAAAGTTCACAGGAAAAAAAGAGGATTTTTCGCATTTACGTCGTATATCAATATATAATTAGATAGATATAATTAGATAGATATAATTAGGTAGATATAATTATTATCGATATAATTAGTATCGATATATCGATATCATTACATTGATAAAGACAGAGGTCATTCAAAACCTCTGTCTTTTATAACTGCATCGTATGTAATCAGAATCGATATCATTACGATCGACGGTCATTCCGGCGGATCGCCGCAGCCGCGATTTTCCGCCTTTCGGCGCCGTAAAAAACCGGCGCGGGAATGCATCGCCGCGCCGGGACCGATCGGAAACGCTTTACATCGTCGGGATCAGCCACATGAATGGATTCATGCGGTAGAAGAAGCCCGCAAGCGGCGGATCGACGATCATCTGCCCGAGCCTCGGCACGATCGTGAGAACGACCGGCGTGATCAGAAAAACGATATAGAGCATTGTGACGCCGTGCAAAAAGCCGATCCCGCAGGAGAACAGCGGATCGAAGCGCTTCAGCGTCGGCAAGCCCCGCCTGCCGTAATCGACCATGCGCAGAATAAAGCCGAACAGCACGCGTAACACCGTGAACAGAAGCAAAAGCGACAGGATGTTCAGCACGACGTCGACGATCGTCTGGTTGAAGTAGTCGCCGAGCGTGGTGATCTTCGCGGCTTTATACGCTTCCGTGCGGATGTTCCTGCGCACCGCGCTGCCCAGCGGCAGGGGCATTTCGGCGTTTTCGATGACCGCGGAGAGCGTCTCGCCGTCGATCGATGTAACGGGATCGTGGATCAGCTCTACGCTTGTCTTGCTGACAAACTCATAGCCCTCGAAATAATAGAGCAGGCTGCCGTAGAGCGTTTTGCTCTGCCGCACCGGCGCGGCGATCGCGGGGATCAGCAGCAGCGCGAGGAAGAACGAAAGATATGTAAGCCCGATGCTTACGGCGGAATAAACGACCCCGCGGTAATATCCGGCAAGAATGCACAGTCCCAAAACGACCAGGATCAGGATGGTTATGATCACGTTTGCCTCCTTTCCGCGTCAGTCGAGCGTGACACGGTAACAGCTTTGTTCGGTCACGACCAAGAACCCCTGGTCGCTGCAGCGGAACGCGGCGACCGGCTGATGCTGCGCTTCGAGGTCCAAAAGCTTTTTCCCCGCAAAGGAGAACTGCAGAAAGTCCTCGCGCGTGAACACGCAGATGGTTCCGTTGAACAGGTACGCGCCGATCACCGGCGACGGCATGTATTTCTGCATGACGTTCGACCAAAGGTCGTCGGTCTCGGAAATCGTGATGAGCCGTACGAGGCTGTTCTCCTCGCCCTCGGCGGCGACGGGCAGCGCAATGAAATACGCGGTCTCCGTGCCTGCGGAGAAGTCGACGATCGTGCTGCCGTAGACCCGCACGCGATCGCGCTCGGCGGAGAAGCCGTTTTCCTCGCGGTCGTAGCGGATGATCGACTGCGTGCCGACCATAAAGAGACAGCGGTCCGAAAGATACAGGTTGTAGATCGCCTGGTTGTAGAACGGCGAGGTGTAGTGGATCATCGTGCCGTCCTTGCCGCAGTCATAGATGCGGACGATGGATTCTTCGGTGAACTGCCCGACGTCCATCGTGGAGACCCACAGCAGCTCGGTCGATCCCGTGTCGAGAAAATCAAAGCCGACGATCTCGCTGTCCTTGAAGGAGATCTTGTTGACCGACTGCTGGTTCCGGTTGATGATCTCGATAAAACGCTCGTCACGGTCCGCAGCGGGGATCCGGTACAGCAGCGCGGCATAGTTGCGGCCTGCGCGTACGTCGAGGATCGTGCCGTACGACAGCGCCATCGTATTTTTCCAGCCCTGGATCTTGAACTGCGAGCCGGCGTATACGATCGTCATGGAATCGGAGGTGTCATAGCCCTCGATGTTTGCGATCGGGTAGTAGGTCGAGACGTCCTTTGCGCCGTCGTAGGTATAGAGCCGGTCCTTCGTGCGGTAGGTAAGGAGATCGTCCTTCATGCGGTAGGTGTAGCCGGAGATCACGTCCGCGCGCGCAAAGGTCAGACCCTTTTCCCGCTTTGACATCAGCACGGCGATCAGCGCGACCGCCCCGACGATCACAATACCTGCGGCAAGCCCGAAAAACGCGAGCCGCGATACGGCCATCCGACCGACCGTCAGCTTGCGGTCCGCGCTGTCGCGGATATATTCGCGAATGTGTTCGCCGAGCCTGCTCATGAAAGACGCTCCGTATCAGTTGGATTTCGGCGCGCGAACGGTCAGCGCGCCCGGCAGCACGCGGAAGGTCACCGGCGTGCCGTCCATGCGTTCGCCGTCCACCTCGATGCGGGAGACGGGATCGCACACGACCGAGACCTCGGTCGTTTTCCGGTAGGTGATCACGGGAAGTCCGAGGTGCTTTCCCTTGATGAACTTCGGCAGCAGGCTCAAAAGCCGCAGCCGGTTGACGTCGTGCGCGATGCACACGTCCAGAAGTCCGTCGGACATATCGGATTCGGGCAGCACGTTCATGCCGCCGCCGAAATGCGTGCCCACGCCCGCCGCCGCCATCAGCACGTTCCGTTCGATCGTGCCGTCCGGAAACGTCAGCGTCGTTTTGCGCAGCTTCAGCCCGAAGACCGCCTTTAAGACGCCGAGCCGGTACGCGGTCTCGCCGTTTTTGCACTTCGGCTTAAATTCCTCGGTATAGTCCAGCACGTCCACGTCGAAGCCGAAGCCGGCGATGTTGAAAAAGATCTGATCGTTCGCCATGCCGGCGTCGACGACCTTGTTCTGTCCATTCAGAAGGACGTCGAGCGCGGCTTCCGTTTCGGTCGGGATATGAAGCGCGCGGGCATAGTCGTTGCCGGTGCCGCAGGGGAGAAGCCCCAGAATCCGGTCCGTATGCGCGACGCCCATGGCGGTCTCCCGCAGCGTGCCGTCGCCGCCAACGACAACGATCACGTCGAAGCCGTCGTCGACCGCCGCCTTCGCAAGCGCCGTCGCGTGACCCGGATACTGTGTTTCCCGAATCTCAAAATCGACGCCGCGCGCCTGAAGCAGCTCCCTCACACGGTCGATATAGGCGCCGGCGGTTCCGCTGCCGGACGTGCGGTTGGCGATCAGACAATACCGTTCCATAATGCTTTCATCCTCATATGCCCATTCAAAATCACTCTATCTTACCACAGATCGCGGGATGGGTCAAGGACGCGGCGGGACCTTCGGACGGCGCATTGCAAACTTTTTGCAACATGAGCGTGAAAAACCGCTTCGATGCTTGCAAAAGCCGGGGGCTTGTGGTATGATACCACAATCCGGCGAAGAATGCCGATGATTCGGCTTGCAAGGAAATAGATAAGGAGTAACAAACATGGCACAATTTGAAAAGCTTGAGGGGAACAAGGGAAAACTGACGATCACGGTCGACGCGGAAACCTTCCGGAAGGCGTTGAACGATGCATACAAGAAGACGGCGGGCCGCTATCCGGTCCAGGGCTTCCGCAAGGGTCACGCGCCGCGCAAGGTCATCGAGACCTACTACGGCGCAGGCGTTTTCTATGAGGACGCGTTCGAGCTCTGCTGGGGCGAGCCCTATGACGAGGCGGTGAAGGAGCACGATCTGTTCGTGGTCGACCGTCCCGACGTGGATATTCTTTCGATCGGCGAGAACGAGGGCGTCACCTTCGTTGCCGAGGTCACCTTGAAGCCCGAAGTCACGCTCGGCGAATACAAAGGTATTGCGGTGCCGAAGGCGGACTATACTGTAAGCGACGAGGACGTTCAGAACGCGCTCGAAGCGGAGCGCGAGCATCAGGCGCGCTTTGCGGACGTGGACCGTCCCGCGGAGAAGGGCGACCGCGTGCTGCTCGACTATTCGGGCTCCGTCGACGGCGAGAAGTTCGACGGCGGCACGGCGGAGGATCAGACGCTGGTCCTCGGCAGCAACACGTTCATTCCGGGCTTTGAAGATCAGCTCGTGGGCGTTTCCGCAGGCGAATCCCGCAACGTCAACGTGACGTTCCCGACGGAGTATCACGCGGAGCATCTTGCGGGCAAGGCGGCGGTGTTTGCGTGCACGGTCAAGGCGGTCCAGAAGAAGGAACTGCCGGAGATCGACGACGATTTCATCGGCGACATCTCCGAGTTCGAGACCGTCGATGCATGGAAGGCAGACAAAAAGGCCAAAATGCTCGAGGAAAAGAAGAAGAGTCTGGACAGCATGCGTGAGAATCTTGCGGTCAAGGGCGCGTGCGACAACGCAACGGTGGACATCCCGGACTGCATGATCGATCGTCAGGTCGACTACATGCTGCAGGACGTCAAGTACCGTCTCGCGGGCAGCGGACTCGACTGGAACACGTACCTTAAGTACCTGAACACGACGGAAACCGAGATGCGCAAGAACTACCGCGCGGAAGCGGAAGCACGCGTCAAGATGCAGCTTGTGATCGACGCGATCGCAAAGGCGGAAAACGTGCAGGCGACCGACGGGGACATCGAAGAAGAGATCAAAAAATACGCGGAGAACAGCGGCACGGACGTTGAGACGTTCAAGGCGCAGCTTACCGATGCTGACCGCGAGTATTTTGCGGACCGCATCATGGTCGACAAGACCGTGCAGCTGATCGCGGACGCGGCTGTGGAAACCGAAGAACCGGAGAAAGCAGCCGAATAATCACGGCGAAAAGCCGAATTTGTATCAAACGGGAGGTATCTTATGAATCTGATACCGATGGTGGTCGAACAGTCCGGCCACGGCGAACGCTCCTATGACATCTGGTCGCGTTTGCTGAAGGATCGCATCATCTTCCTCGGCGGCCCGATCGACGACGATACGGCAAATCTCGTCATCGCGCAGATGCTGTTTCTGGAAGCGGAGGATCCGGACAAGGATATTTTCCTCTATATCAACAGCCCCGGCGGTTCCGTGAGCGCCGGTCTCGCGATCTACGATACGATGCAGTATCTGAAGTGCGAATGCAGCACGATCTGCGTCGGGCTTGCGGCAAGCATGGGCGCGTTCCTGCTGGCGGCGGGCGCAAAGGGCAAGCGCAAGGCGCTGCCGAACAGCGAGATCATGGTGCACCAGCCGAGCGGCGGCGCACAGGGACAGGCGACGGATATCCGGATCCACGCCGAACAGATCATCCGCATCAAGGACCGGCTGAACCGGATCCTTGCGGAACGCACCGGTCAGCCGCTCGAAGTCATCGAGCGCGACACCGAACGCGACAACTTCATGGACGCAGAACAGGCGAAAGCCTATGGACTGGTGGACGAAATCATCGCACCGAGGAGATAACGTATGGCAGGCACAAGAGACAGAGACAATTTCGATAAGGTTCGTTGCAGCTTCTGCGGCAAGCAGCGCAGCGAGGTCCGCAAACTGATTGCGGGCCCGAATGTGTATATCTGCAACGAGTGCGTCGAGCTGTGCCGCGAGATCGTGCAGGAGGATATGCGCTACGAACAGCCCAACGAGCAGAGCAGCGCGTATACGATGGAGGACATCCCGAAGCCCGCGGAAATCGTGGCGGCGCTCGATCAATACGTCATCGGACAGCAGGACGCGAAGAAGGCGCTTGCGGTCGCGGTCTACAACCACTATAAGCGCATCCGCATGATGAACGACAAGGATTCCGACGTGGAACTGCAGAAGTCGAACATCATCATGCTCGGACCGACGGGCTGCGGCAAGACGCTGCTCGCGCAGACGCTTGCGAAGATCCTTGACGTGCCGTTTGCCGTGGCGGACGCAACCGCGCTCACCGAGGCGGGCTACGTCGGCGACGACGTGGAGAACATTCTCCTGAAGCTCATCCAGGCGGCGGACTACGACATCGCCAAGGCGCAGATGGGCATCGTCTACATCGACGAGATCGACAAGATCGCCAGAAAGGGCGAGAACGTTTCGATCACGCGCGACGTCTCCGGCGAGGGCGTACAGCAGGCGCTGTTGAAGATCCTCGAAGGCACCGTCGCAAACGTGCCCCCGCAGGGCGGCAGAAAGCATCCGCAGCAGGAATGTCTGCAGATCGATACGACGAACATCCTGTTCATCGTGGGCGGCGCGTTCACGGGGATCGACAAGATCATCCAGAAGCGCACCGGTCAGAAGCTCATGGGCTTCGGCGCCGAAGTGCGCTCGGTCAAGCAGATGGACGTCGGCACGATCCTCAAGAGCATCCTGCCCGAGGACCTTCTGAAGTTCGGTCTGATTCCGGAATTCGTCGGCCGCGTGCCGATCATCGTCACGCTCGAAAACCTCACCGAGGAAGCGCTGATCCAGATCCTCACCGAGCCGAAGAACGCGCTCGCGCGGCAGTATCGCCGCCTGTTCGAGATGGACGGCGTCGACCTCGTGATCACCGACGACGCGCTCAAGGCGGTTGCCGAAAAGGCGATCGAGCGCAAGACCGGCGCGAGAGGTCTCCGGGCGATCATGGAGGACGTGATGCTCAACATCATGTACGAGATCCCGTCGCAGGAAGGCGTCAAGACCTGCGAGATCACGGCGGACACGATCAACAAGATCGCCCCGCCGAGGCTCATCCGCGACGGCGAACCGCAGCCGAAGCTGCCTGCGGGACGCAAAACCCGCACCGCAAAGGCGGCGCCCGCGGTCAAGAAAGCGGAGTGACGCACGGAGCCGGAGCGTTCCGGCGACGGCTCGATTCGAGCAACAAACACGAAGGAAGGACGTACCCGCGTCCTTCTTTTTTATGCATCGTTAAGGCAGTCCGCTTTCCTTTGTTGCGCAAGTCCGCGCAGTATGATATACTGAACAAAAATGCGGAGGAGGGATGCGGATGCGCGGGCTTAAATACAGGTGTCTGGTACTCGATCACGACGATACCGTGATGAACAGCACGGCGCACGTGCATCATCCGGCGTTTCTCGTCGCGCTTAATGAGCTGCGTCCGGGGCTTCAAATGGACCTCGACACGTATTTTCGCATCAATTTCGATCCCGGATTTCTGCCGTACTGCGAAGACGTGCTGCACTTTACGCCGGAGGAGTTCGACCGCGAGCTTGCAATCTGGCAGGACTATGTGCGCACGCATGTGCCGGAGGTGTTTCCCGGCGTCGAACGGATCCTGCGCGAGCAGATCGCCCGCGGCGGGTACGTATGCGTCGCGTCGCATTCGTTCCGACACAACATCCTGCGCGACTATGCGGCGAACGGGCTGCCGGAACCGACGCTGATCTACGGCTGGGAGCTGCCGCGGGACCTGCGCAAGCCGAACCCCTACGCGCTTGACGAGATCATGCGCATTCTGGAGCTCAAACCGGATGAAATTCTGATGGTGGACGATCTGAAACCGGGCTATGACATGGCAAAGAGCCGGAATGTGCCGTTTGCGGCGGCGGGCTGGGCATACGACGTGCCGGAGATTCGCGCGTTTTTGCAGGAAAACTGTCCGCTGTATTTCGATACGCCGGACGCGCTGTACCGGTATCTGTTTGAATGATTCGCGTGGATTTCATCCGCTCTGACGAGAATAAAACGGGAGGGCAAACAATATGGGCAATACGAAAACCGCAATCAGCGATTCGCTGACCAGACTGGTCGACAAAATGCCGGCGGATGGCGTGCAGACGATCCTCGGCGTCTTTGCCAAGGAGACGCAGGAATTCAAGCTCGATCTGGAGCGCAAGAAGTTCCTGAAAGAGGAGCTGCACCTCAAGGACGTCGATCTCAATTCGTGGCAGACGGCGGCGGACGTCATCCGGCATTTCGACGCGTCGGAGCTTGCGGTCAAGCATCCGCAGGCGGCAAAGAACACGCTGATCATGGTGCTGTCGATGTTCCCGCCGACGCTGATCGTCGCGGGGCTCTGCGCAGGCGTGCCGGAGGAGACGCTTTCGAACATCCTCGGATTCTCGCTCAAGGCGACGCCGGATCATCTGATCAACATGCTCGTCACGCATCAGGCGAACGTCGTTGCGGCGCGCAACGCGGCGTTCGCGGAAGCCGACCGGATCGAGGACGGCAAGCGCAATCTCGCGTTTGTCACCAAGGACGAACTGCTGTTCCAACAGCTCAAGAAGCTGGTTGAGACCGACGACGATGAAGCGGAGGTTGTGATCGGCACGAAAGACGGCACGGTGCGGCTCGTGCGGTGGGAGGAGCAGAAATGGCTCTATCGCAGCAGGACCGACACGGTCGATACCAAGGTGCTCGTGATTGGCGACTGCAAGGGCGCGGATTCCGGCGTCAAGCTGATGAACGCGACCTACGATCAGTACGGCATCCGTTACGGTTGGATCGGCAACTGCGCCTATGTGCATGCCGATCTTCGCAAGATCCGCGCGAAGGGCGTGTATGACGCGTTTTTGAAAGAACTGCGCGAAATGCCTGCGCCGGAGATCATCAAGGAGGACAAAAAGCTGCGGCTGAACTGGAAGACCGGTTTAAAGACCGCGCTCGCGACGCCGCTGATGGCGAAGGACCTGTACGACGACACGGTTGCGGTCAAGCGGCAGATGTACTTCTTCGGCGTGATTCACTTCTACTATCACGGACTGGAGGAATTCCTGGAATCCTGACAAGATATGGTGGCGCGCGTACGCGTCACGCGCTATATATATTAATATGAAAAAAGGCACTCGCAATCTGCGGGTGCCTTTGACGGTTTGAAGCTTACAGAGCGATGTCGTGCGCGACGCGGTACATATAGCCGTCGAGGTTCTTCTTCATCTCCAGGGCTTCCTCGATCGGCGTCAGCACGATGCGCGAATCGCGGTAGCAGACGACCTGGTTCGTGTTGCCGGCAAGAAGCTGCTCGACCGCATAGTGTCCCATGCGGGACGCCATGACGCGGTCACGCGCGGTCGGCGCGCCGCCGCGCTGGATGTAGCCGATGATCGAAACGCGCGCTTCGAGACCGGTCTCGTCGGCGATGCGCTTGCAGATTTCGTCGCACTTGCCGACGCCCTCCGCGACGATGATCAGATGGTGATGCTTGTCGTGCATGCGGCCTTCGCGGATCTTCTCGATGACGTCGTGTTCGAAACTGTAGGGGAACTCGGGGATGATGATCGACGTTGCGCCGACCGC
>JAEEGK010003727.1_pt1 | contig 37763 bp, 32 predicted proteins | sample 8958771 | NCBI WGS metagenome assembly JAEEGK01 (sample SAMN16246547, study PRJNA631951) | gut metagenome | biome: gut microbiome; feature: rumen; material: SC-attached | host: Bos | place: Iran: Karaj | collected 2018-10
GCTCCGTCCACCGGCTTCCCGAAGGTATTCTTCAAGTATTTCTACATTAACACCGCCACCGGTGAAAAGAGTGCAGAAATGCTTGCCAGCGCCGTGCTGAGCGAGTAGCCTCGGCAGTAGGCCTTGAGCCTGCTTCTATAATCAGCGAGCCCCGACAGAGTAAGTCTGCCGGGGCTCGTTTATTAATTCCTGTGAAGGATTCTTAGTCGTTCTCGTCAAGTTGGAAGATGGACTCAACCGGTTTCCCAAAATGACGGGCAATCTTCAAGGCTAATACAGTAGAAGGAAGGTAACGTCCGGATTCAATGGAAATAATGGTGTTACGGCTTACGCCTACTGCGTCGGCCAACTGTTGCTGGGTTATGTCCAGAATGGCCCTTTCTACACGAACTGTGTTTTTCATAAGGCCTGGTCCTTTTTGGATTGACGGAGAAGCACGCGGAAGATCAGATAGTATAAGCCAGCACCCGCTATGGGCAGGACAATAAGAAAAAGTTCACTCAAAAATGGGCTTATGGTTCCGACATTACTCGTGAATAAATCGAGCAAATGCAACTCTAGTGTAAGGCTCAAGAGTAGGAAAACTACGAAAAGAACATAACCGGTTAGCCCCAGGGCCTTGAGTCGCAGGCCGGAGATCATTTCGTCTTCTACCTTCTCCTTGGAGAGGGTAATAAAAAACAACGCTGTAATCAAAATGAGGTGGGATGATTTCGCCAGATACCAAACCACATCAATATTACGAGTGGTATATGAGATGATAATTTTAGCAACTACAATGAGAGCCGTCAGGAGGAGCAGCCACCAGCCAATATTCTGGCAGGAGTGTGGCATAAGGATACTTTTGTTATTCATAGCGATTTCTTGATTTGTGTTCCGATTGCAAAGTTAAGTATATTTCTCATAATGCAAAATAAACTTTGCATATTTTTGTGACTTATTCACAATTTTTATTTGCCAAAAGGGTCGTGGAAAGATTCTCTATGATATAGATAGGTATTGCAGGATGCCATCGACGTGGAGACCCACGATGGCCTTGGCCCCTTCTTCTGACTCCAGGAAGGCCACGTCTTCCCGGTTATCCATGAAAAGGTTCTCTGTCAGGACGGCCGGGCAGCTGGTGTGGCGGAGAATGTAGAAGTTGCTCTCGATATCGGGATCACCGTCCGTGTTGTCAGTTCTCAGGCGCATATCCGGAAGATGGACTTTAGCCGATTCGTATAGGCAGCTTGCGAGGCTATCTGCAGCCGTCTGGCCACGGGTTGTGTAACAGCTCCAGCCACGTGCTTTCATCCATTCCTTGCCCATTCCTGCAGCATTGACGTGAAGGGAGATGAGGATTACCGGCTCGTTGACGGATTCCTGGCAAATCTGGTTGACACGGCGGCAGCGCTCGGGGAGGGGGATATCCTCCAGCTCCGGTACAAGAAGCCGGGCATCAAGTTTCAGTGCTAAGAGTCGCTCCTGGATCTGGCTGGCCAGGAAACGAGTGTAAGCGTATTCGCGAAAGAAGCCGTCCGGACTCTGCTTTCCGGGAGTGTCAATACCGTGGCCATTATCAATGAGAATCTTCATAGTTGTCGTCTTGGTTTTGACGACAAGGTGGATATAATATGTGGAAATAACTATATCCAGGAAATTCCATTATCTTTGTAACCGAAGTCCATAGTTATGGGCTTTTAATAACGCACTGTCCTGGAAACTAGCCTCTGGTTGGTTTCCAGGCTTTTTTTCAGATGGTGAGCCAAGACTAATAAAGTGTAGCCAAGATGTAGCCAACTTTTGAAAAAGAAAGTGCCCCACAGATACCTGTAGGGCACTTTTTGGTGGTGCTGGGAAGAATCGAACTGCCGACACATGGATTTTCAGTCCATTGCTCTACCATCTGAGCTACAGCACCGTGGTTTGGGATTGCAAAGATAGTATCTTTTTTCGATAGTGCAAAAATTTTTTTAAAAAATATCCCCCAGCGCTGGAGGAAAAATCGTATCTTTGTATGGTTTGAAAAGATGGGTACTCATATTGGCCACTGGCAGTGCTCTGCTGACCTTTCAGATGGAAGGCCGGGCACAGAGTCTGAAGGAGAAGGGCCTCAAACTCTGGCACCAGATGTTGCAGCCCAACCGGAATCTGGATTCGGCCTATGTGTACCAGCCCTTTAACGGATGGCACTTCTCCACCAGCTACCAGGGAAGATGGGATAATGTGGGTCTGAGAGTCCCTTTGGAATTAGCTTTCCCAACGGTTACAACCGAGGCCACCCTCCGGGTGAATATGATTCAGAACCACTCCAATCATGTGGGGATTCATGGAGGATACGGGCCCATTACGCTGGGTTATTCCGTAACGGTGGGCACCAAGGAAAAACCCAACCGGCATTTCTCGTTTGACTGGATTTCCAACGCATTTTCCCTGCAGTTCTACTACATCAACCTGCACGACAAGACCCAGTCCAGTTTGGAGTATCCCAACACCGAACCGGTTATCCTGCCGGAAGAGCCCTCAAAGGCCAATATGTGGAGATTAAGTGGCTATTATTTCTTCAACCATAAGAAGTTTTCGTATCCTGCGGCCTATCAGGGGAAAGTGGTCCAGAGAAAATCGGCCGGCTCCTTTCTGGTGGGAGCCAAATACCATCACGCCAATATCAGAATCACCGAACCCAAAAGCATCTTGAGCAGTCTTATCCTGAACATAACCGGGTATTCCACCTACCAGTTCTCGCTGGGCGGCGGCTATTCCTACAACTGGGTCATCTATCACCGGGATGCCGAGTCGGCCCGTGATTTAAGGAAACTGCGCAACCTGACCTTCAATATCACGGCCATTCCTTTACTCACCGTGGTCAACGAAATGCGAATGACCCACGTGATTCCGCCCGACGCCGGAGAGGAGATTCTGCCGGTGCACGGATTCCTTCAGCCCAATGCATTGGGTAAGGTGGGTCTCTGCTTCAGCTTCGGCCATTTTTATATTAACTCCAACTTTGATTTCCACTACCAGCACTTCCACAGCCAAGAGCTTTCGGAGAAGGATTTGAAGAACGCCTTCCCGGAGGGTATCGATTATACCTACCGCTTCTCCGTCTATGGACACCTGTTCAACTGGACCGCTGGAGTAGAACTCCATTACCGCTTTTAGATTATGTCCATTATTCCCAATGATAAGACCCGCCGCTGGAAGATCCTTTCCTCGGAATACCTCTATAAACGTCCCTGGCTTACGGCCCGCAAGGACCAGGTAGAGCTGCCCGACGGAAGAATCAACCCGGAATACTACGTGGTGGAATACCCGGACTGGGTCAACGTGATAGCCATTACCAAGGATGGCCATTTTGTAATGGAGAGACAGTACCGCCACGCAGTGGGTATGACCTGCTACGAGCTCCCGTGCGGCGTAATGGAAGAGGGAGAAACGCCCTTGCAGGCGGCCCAGAGAGAGCTGGCCGAAGAAACCGGCTACGGAAAAGGGGAGTGGACGCCCCTTATGGACATTACCCCCAACCCCAGCTCTATGTCCAACTTCACGCACTGCTTCCTGGCCAAAGGCGTAGAGAAAGTGGGGGAGACCCACCTGGACGCTACCGAAGAGCTGGAAGTGCATCTGCTCACGGAAGAGGAAGTGAAGACCCTCCTGCGGGAAAACCGGCTCATCCAGTCCCTTATGATATCCCCGCTCCTTAAATACTTCTCCGGCCTATGATTCCCCAGACGCTTCAACAATATATAGAGAACGAGGTCATTCCCCAGTATGCCGCCTTTGACAAGGCCCACCGGGAAGATCACGCCTGCAGCGTAGTGGAAAGGGCCCTGGGTATGGCCAAGGATATGCCTGAAGTGCGGGAAGATATGTTGTATACAGCCGCCGCCTGCCACGACCTGGGCCTTAGCGTATGCCGCGAAACCCACCACCTGGAAAGCGGCCGCATCATAAGGGCCGATAAAAGGCTTCAGGAGTGGTTTACTCCCGAAGAGATAGAAACCATTGCCCAGGCGGCCGAAGACCACAGGGCCAGTGCCAAAACCCCGCCCAGAAGCATCTATGGAGCCCTGGTGGCCGAAGCCGACCGAATGATAGTGCCCGAAACCATCATCCGCCGCACCATCCAGTTTGGCCTGTCCCATTATCCCGAGCTGGACCGCGAAGAGCATTGGAAACGCACCCTGGAACACCTGCACGAAAAATACGCCGAAGGCGGCTATCTCAAACTGCTCATCAAGGGCTCACCCAACGAAGCGCCCCTGGCAGAACTGAGAAGCATTATCCACGATACAGAAAGGCTAAGAACCATTTTTGACAAACAATTTACCGAAGAGACGCTATGATGTCTGCTTTTCTTAAGGCCGTGAAAGGCATTTTGCCGGCCGACAGAATCTACACGGACGAACTCCGCACCCTGGCTTGGGGAACCGATGCCAGCGAATACAAAATGACGCCCCGGGTGGTCCTGCGGGCCGCCAATGACCAGGAAGTATCCCAGGTTCTGGAACTGGCTTCCCGGATGGGTCTTCCCGTCACCTTCAGGGCGGCCGGAACCTCCCTTTCCGGCCAGGCCATTACGGACAGCATCCTGCTGGTAGCCGGCAAGAACTGGGAAAAATGGGAGTACCATCCGGATACTACGGTAACCCTGCAGCCCGGCATAGTGGGCGCCAAGGTCAACCAGCATCTGGCACCCTTCGGACGGCATTTCGGCCCGGATCCGGCTTCCATTGGCAGCTGTATGGTGGGCGGTATTGTGGCCAACAACGCCTCCGGTATGAGTTGCGGAACGCACGCCAACTCCGACAAGATGCTGGTGAGCGCCAAGATAGTGCTGGCCGACGGCACTGTCCTGGATACGGGCTCGGAAGCATCCCGCAACGCCTTCCGGAAAAGCCATCCCGAGATAGTGGAAGGCCTGGAGAAGCTGCATAAGGAAGTAATGGCCGATGAAAAGCTGGCCCGGCGCATCCAATACAAATACAGCATCAAGAACGTCACGGGCCTGAACCTGCGCCCGCTGGTGGCCTACGAAGACCCGTTTGAGATGCTGGCGCACCTGATGGTGGGCTCCGAGGGCACCCTGGCCTTCCTGGCCGAGGTAACTATGAACACGCTGCCCATAGCCCCCTACAAGGCCAGCGCTATGATTTACTTCCCGGACATTGTAACGGCTGCCAAGGCCGTGGTGGCTATGAAAGCCAACAACATCTCGGCCGCCGAGCTCCTGGACAAGAGAAGCCTTACCTCCGTGAACGATCCGCATCTGAAGGCCGATGTCCCGGACCTCACCGCCGTGCTTACGGAAACCCAGGCGCAGACACCTGAAGCATTACAGGAACAGATAGAGGCTATCACAAAGACCCTCAAGCCTTTCAACGTAGAAGTCCGCTTCTCTACAGACCCCAAGGAAGTGGCTCAGTACTGGGCCATCCGCTCCGGCATCTTCCCCACGGTGGGCGGCCTCCGCAAGGAGGGAACCACCTGCCTCATTGAAGACGTAGCCTTCCATATCGAGGACCTTCCGGCCGCTACCGCGGACCTTTCGGCCCTGCTGGACCGCCACGGATATGACGATTCCTGCATCTATGGCCACGCACTGGAGGGTAACTTCCACTTCATCATCAACCAGGGCTTCGAAACCCGCGAAGACATAGAGCGTTACGACGCTATGATCAAGGACGTGGTGGAACTGGTTGTCTCCAAGTACGACGGCTCCTTAAAGGCCGAACACGGAACGGGCCGAAATATGGCCTCCTTTGTGGAATACGAGTGGGGAGAGCAGGCTTTTGGCCTAATGAAGCGCATCAAGGCCCTGCTGGATCCCAAGGGCATCCTCAATCCCGGCGTCATCTTCAACCAAGATCCCGAGTGCTATCTCAAGCAGCTTAAGACCGTCCCCGTCCTGCATCCTGAACACGAGGATGTGGCGGCCGTGTACGAGCGTATCAATAAATGTATCGAATGCGGTTTCTGCGAGGTAAACTGCGTTACCTGCGGCTTTACTTTAAGTTCCCGCACCCGTATTGTGGTGCAGCGGGAGATTGCCCGCAGAAAAGCGGCAGGGGAGCCTTGGGAGGCACTGGAGAAAGCCTACAAGTATCCCGGCAATGTCACCTGCGCCGGAGACGGGCTGTGCTCCACCTCGTGCCCTATGGGCATCAACGTGGCCGACCTTACCCACGAGCTCAGACGCAATTCTATGAGCTCCACCGGGCAGTGGCTGGGTGCCTGGGTGGCCGAACATTTCCGCGGCACCAAGACCCTGGTCAAGGGCACGCTGGGTATGGCCAACGCCGCCAGAACCGTTATGGGAAAGACCGTTATGGGCGGAGTGGGAAAGGGCCTGCACGCTATGGGTCTGCCGCTCTGGACACCGGAACTTCCGCTTCCGGTAAAGGTTCGTAAACCGCTGCAGGAAAGCAAAGAACTGAAAGTGGTCTATTTCCCCAGCTGCCTGAACCAGACTATGGGACGCTCTCCCAAGGACCAGATAAAACCCCTGAACCAGGAGATGGTGGAGTTGCTGGGTAAAGCCGGTTATGAAGTCATCTTCCCGCCCAAGATGGAGAGCCTCTGCTGCGGTACCATCTGGGAAAGCAAGGGTATGCCCGAGATAGCCGACAAGAAGGTCCGCGAGCTGGAAGAATCCCTCTGGAAGGCCTCCGAAGAAGGGAAGTATCCGGTTCTCTGTGACCAGAGCCCCTGCCTGCACAGGATGCGCCATTGCATCAAGAGTATGCGATTGTATGAGCCGGCGGAATTCATCTCGGAATTTCTGGCAAACAAACTGGAGTTCCATCCGGTAGATACGCCTGTAGCCGTGCACGTAACCTGTTCTACCCGTCTGATGGGGCTCAAGGACTGCATCATCGGCCTGGCTAAGAAGTGCTCTACCAACGTGTATGTGCCCGAGGAAGTGGGCTGCTGCGCCTATGCCGGCGACAAGGGTATGACCCATCCGGAAGTCAATGCCTACGCTCTCAGAAAGCTCAAACCGGCCCTGGAGGCCCACGGCATTAAGGAAGGCTATTCCAACAGCCGCACCTGCGAGATTGGTCTTTCTACCAACGGAGGCATAACCTACCGTTCCATTGTCTATCTGGTAAATGCCTGCACTACGCGCAAAGATGCTCAATGAGGATCCTCACGCCAATGCCAATGAGAATAATGCCGCCCAGTAACTCTGGGCGCATTTTTTTAATAACCACATCCCCAAAGCGGACGCCCAGTTTAAAGCCCAGAAGGCTCATCAGGAAAGAGACCAGGCCGATGATGCCCAGCGGCAAAGAGATGGAGCTGATGCTGTTGTACCCGGTGCAGGCGTAGGTGATGCCCACGGCCAGGGCGTCGATGCTGGTAGCTACAGCCAGGGCCAGCTGCGTCTTGACATCGCGCGGGTTCAGGTGGGCTTCTTCTTCGGCCTTGAAGGAATCTATGATCATTTTACCGCCAATGAAACCCAGCATACCAAAGGCTATCCAGTGGTCAATGGCCTCCAGATAATGGCTGAAATTGGTGGTAAGGGCCCATCCTATGAGAGGCATAAGGGCCTGAAACAGGCCGAAGAAAAAGGCCAGTCTCAAAGCCAGCCGGCTGTCCCACTGGCGAATAAGGACGCCGCAGACTACGGAAACCGCAAAGCAGTCCATAGCCAGAGCCAGCGCTATGAGGATGTGTTCCAGCATAAAGGCTTGCAAAGTTAGCAAATATATAGTAGATTTGTCTAGAACAAAACCTGATTATATGAAAAAGACCCTTGTAATTTCTGCCTCTCTGCTGCTTTGTGCAGCGGCTTTTGCCCAGAAACCCGCCGGAGATCCCAAAGGCGGCATTTCGGCCCAGATGCTTAAGGAAATCAGTGCCGCCTATGAAGGCAACGCAACAGACAAAGCCCTGCGCAATGCGCTCAACAGCACGGCCATCAATACCCTGGCCGTCTCTGCTGAGAATCTGGCAATGATTGACACCCACTTTAGCAATGAGGTGGTAACCAAAGGCCGTACAGACCAGAAATCCAGCGGTCGCTGCTGGCTGTTCACCGGACTCAACGTCCTGCGTTCCCGTATGATCCAGAAGCACGACCTCGGGGCCTTCACCTTCTCCCAGAACTACCTCTTCTTCTACGACCAGCTGGAGAAGGCCAACCTGTTCCTGCAGGGCATCATTGATACCAAAGACCTTCCGCTGGAAGACCGCAAGGTAGACTGGCTCCTGTCCAATCCGCTGGGAGACGGCGGCCAGTTCACCGGCGTTTCCAACCTGGTGATGAAATACGGTGTAGTACCTTCTGATGCTATGCCCGAGACCCTGACCGCCAACAGCACCTCCCAGATGAGCACCCAGATTAAGACCAAGCTCCGTGAGGATGCCCTGGCCCTGCGTGCCGCCAAGCCCAAGGAAGTGCAGGCTATGAAGGTCAAGATGCTGGGAGAGGTTTACCGTATGCTGGCCCTCTGCCTGGGCGTTCCTCCCACCGAGTTCACCTGGGCCCGCTACAACTCCAAGGGTGAGTTCGTGAGTGAAAAGACGTATACTCCCAAGGCCTTCTACAACGAGTTCGTAGGGGATGACCTGGAGAACAATTATATTATGGTAATGAACAACCCGGCTGTAGAGTATGGCAAGGTGTACGAGATTGAGTACGACCGCCACGTTTACGACGGCCAGAACTGGGTATACCTGAACCTTCCCATTGAGAAAATCAAGGAAATGGCCATTGCCTCCATCAAAGACAACACCGCCCTGTATTTCTCCTGCGACGTAAACAAATTCCTGGACCGCAAGGCCGGTGTGGCAGATCTTAAGAACTTTGATTATGAATCCCTTATGGGCGTATCCTTTGGAATGGACAAGAAACAGCGCATCCAGACCCACGCCAGCGGCTCCACCCACGCTATGACCCTCATTGCCGTAGATCTTAAGGGCGGCAAACCCGTCAAGTGGATGGTAGAAAACAGCTGGGGTGCCACCAGCGGCTACAAGGGCAATATCATTATGACGGACGAGTGGTTCAACGAGTATATGTTCCGCCTGGTGGTGGAGAAGAAATACGTCCCGGCCGATGTGATGGCCCTTCTGAATCAGAAGCCCATCCTTCTCCCCGCCTGGGATCCGATGTTCTTACCGGAAGAGTAAGCCTACTTTTTGACAGGCTTGAACTTTCTGATGGGGTCGCACGTAAGTCCGACCCCTAATTTGTTAAAGGTCTTGCGGTCTACCTCGCTGAGCATCACGGAAGAGTGCACCTGGGCACCTACCAGATTGGGCAGCTGGGCCAGGGCCTGCTGGCAGTTCTCGTCCAAGAGGCTCATCATAGAAATGGCCACCAGGACCTCGTCCGTATGCAGGCGAGGGTTATGGCCATGCAGATAGTCCACCTTGGTCTTCTGGATGGGGCCAATCATATTCTGCGGGATGAGCTTGATGTTGTGCGGAATGCCTGCCAGATACTTGAGGGCATTGAGCAGCAGAGCGGCGCTGGGGCCCAGCAGGGGGCTGGATTCGGCCGTAAGGATGGTGCCGTCTTCCAGCTCGATGGCGGCCGTGGCGGAAGATCCTCCGTTCTGCTCCAGTCTTTCGCGGGCAGCCACGGTGGTTTTGCGGTAGTCGGTGGTTATCTTGGCTCGCTTCATCACCAGGGCAATCTTGTTCACTTCGGCCTCGGTGGCCTTTCCTTCTGCAAAACTGCAGAGGGAAGTGTAATAGCGGCGGATAATCTCCTGGAGGGAGGCCTCGCGGCAAACGTCGTCATCGCTGATGCAGTAGCCAATCATATTCACACCCATATCGGTGGGGGACTTGTAAGGGGAACTGCCGTAGATGTCCTCAAAGAGGGCGTTCATCACCGGGAAAATCTCAATGTCACGGTTGTAGTTGACAGTGGTTTCTCCGTAGGCTTCCAGATGGAAGGGGTCAATCATATTAACGTCGTCCAGGTCTGCCGTGGCGGCTTCGTAGGCCATATTCACGGGGTGGGCGAGGGGCATATTCCAAACCGGGAAGGTCTCAAACTTGGCGTATCCGGCCTTGACACCGCGCTTGTTTTCCTGATACAGCTGGCTCAGGCAAACGGCCATCTTGCCGCTGCCGGGACCCGGGGCCGTAATGACCACCAGGGGCTTGGTGGTTTCCACGTAGTCGTTCTTGCCGAATCCTTCGTCGGAATCGATGAGGGCCACGTTCTGGGGATAACCTTCAATGGTATGGTGATAATAGACTTTGATACCCATATTCTCCAGGCGCTTGCGGTAAGCTTCTGCGCTGGCCTGGCCGTTGAAGTGGGTGATAACCACGCTGTTTACGCTCAGATCCCGCTCCAGAAACTCGTCCCTCAGACGGAGAACGTCCATATCGTAGGTAATACCCAGGTCACTTCTAATCTTGTTTTTCTGAATGTCTACGGCACTGATGACAATGACAATCTCTACGTCGTCCTTGAGCTGAAGGAGCATCTGCATTTTACTGTCCGGATGGAAGCCGGGAAGAACGCGGCTGGCGTGGTAATCGTCAAACAGCTTGCCGCCGAATTCCATATACAGTTTATCGCCGAATTTGGCGATACGCTCCTTAATGTGCTCTGACTGAATCTTGAGGTATTTGTCGTTATCGAACCCGTATTTCATTGTTAGAAGTGTTTTGAATACGGGGTACAAAAGTAAGCCAATTTTTGTATTCCTGCAAAAAAATTAAAAAAGTATTTTGAAATTTCCAAAATCATCGTACCTTTGCAGTGTACTATTTTACTAATACACACGAACTATGAAACGAATTTTACTAGCTGCGATGATTTTGCTGACCGCATTTACGGCCGGAGCAAAAGAGAAGAAAGACTGGAAAGGAAAGGTGGTGGACCAGAAAGGAGACCCCGTGGCCTACGCCAATGTAGCCGTTCTTTCCAAGGCCGATTCTACCGTTGTATGCGGCGTAGTAACGGAGGAGGACGGTACCTTTAATATAGTTACCACCGAGACCGAAGGCATTATGATGGTGGCTATGCTGGGTTACAAGACCGTATACCTGGTCCCCGTCAACGGTGCCGTCATTACCCTGTTGGACGATGTATCCCTGCTCCAAGGCGCCGTGGCAACGGCCATTATGCCCAAGACCAAACTCACGGGCGAGGGCCTGCAGACCAGCGTCAGGGGCACCGTGATGGAAAACATTGGCAGCGCCAGCGACGTGCTGGCCAAGACCCCCGGCATCATCAAGGGCCAGAATGGCCTGGAAGTGATTGGCAAAGGCTCCCCGCTGGTGTATATCAATGGCCGAAAAGTCACTGACGCCACCGAACTGGACCGTCTGCAAAGTAACGAGATCCAGAGCATCGAGGTCATAACCAACCCCGGCGCCCAGTACGACGCCACCGTGCGTGCCGTGGTTCGCATCCGCACCATCCGCCGCCAGGGAGACGGCTTCGGCTTCAACCTTAATGCATCCGACGAGCAGTCCTTCACCTGGAAGAAGGGCAACGATCCCGATGGTTCCCTCAATGTGAACTACCGCACCGGCGGCGTGGACATCTTTGCCGGCGTCAACTACGGACACAGTTCGGCCCAGCAACTCAGCGACCTTATCAAGAACACCTACGGGGTAGGGCACCACATTGAAAACAACGGTGACCTCCTGGCCGAAGGCATCTCTTCCAACCTCTACGGAAACGCCGGCGTTAACTGGCAGATAGCCGACAATCACTTCCTGGGCGGCAAAGTGGAATGGGGCCGAACCCTGACCTCCGACGGCAGGACGGTGTTTCACGACAACGTCTATGACAACGGCACGCTTGTAGACAAGATCGAGAGCACCTCCGTGGATGAGATGGACGCCAAGATTCCCTATAACCTGGGCGGAAACCTCTATTACAACGGCCTCGTGGGCGGAAAACTGGGCATTGACATCAACCTGGACTACTATGGTAACCAGAGTTCCTCCAAGACCACTTCCGCCGAGACCAGCGAGATAACCTACGATGCCGCCATCCATTCCAACAGCTACAACGATGCCCGTATGTACGCTGCCAAGGCCGTCCTGTCCTATCCCATCTGGATGGGTCAGCTGCAGGTGGGAACGGAAGAGACCTTTACCCGCCGAAACGATGTCTACCACATCTCCGGCATTGAAATCCCGGCTTCCCAGGCCAAGGTAATTGAAAACAACTACGCCGGATTTGCCTCTTACGGCTTCTACATCCCCAAAGCCGGCCAGTTCAGTGCAGGCGTGCGCTATGAGTATGTGCAGTATGCCTACGAAGATGCCCTGGATCCCACTTCCAACCTGACCCGCAACTACGGAAACTGGTTCCCCACGGTTTCCTACGCCAATGTCTTCGGCCCGGTTCAGTTTATGGCCAACTACAGCGCCAAGACGCGCCGTCCCAACTACTCCAACCTGTCCAGCGCCATCCGCTACAACAGCCGTTATATCCTTCAGAGCGGTAATGCGCAGCTGCAGCCTATGCTCTCGCACGACTTCAGCCTCACGGCCGTCTGGAAGTTTGTCACCTTTATGGTCAACTACACCCGTATGGAGAATACGATGGTCACATGGTCGGCCCCTTACGGTGAGTCCGGTGCGGTGCTGGTCAGACCCATCAACCTGGATACCCCTTACCGCGCTATGGCCGCTTACGTGAACCTCACTCCCACCATCGGCCCCTGGAGTATGAATTATACCCTGGGCGTACAGCCCCAGTGGCTCAGCATCACTATGGATGATCCCCGTGAGCCCTCCGGCAAACGCGTGAGAACCTTTAACAACGAGCCCCTCTTCTTTGCCCAGCTGTTCAATACCTTCACCGTAAAGGGTGGCTGGCAGTTTGAACTGGGTGCTTCCATCCAGAGCAGGGGTTATTCCCAGAACCTGCGTCTGATCAAAGGTTACGCAGACATATCGGCCGCCGTACAGAAGACCCTCCTCAAAGACGGCTCCCTGGTTCTGCGCCTGGAAGGCAGCGACCTCGCCGGCCTGGCTCGCTATAACGTGGACTCCGACTTTGGCAGCCACACCATTATCCAGACCAACAAGATGGATACCCAGCGCATCAAGTTCTCTATCCGCTACAGCTTCAACACCGCCCAGAGCAAATACCGCGGTACCGGAGCCGGTAAGGACACCAAGGGTAGAATGTAGGCAGAAAATGACTATCTTTGCCTTATGAATCTTTCCTGCAGGATATATCCCCGTCTGCGCCTCTGGGCCATCTGGAGCAAACTAGGCATCAACCCCTGGCGCAAGCCCAAAAAAGAGTCTCGTAAACAGCGTGACGGTGTATATATTGGTACCAAAGAGGCCATCCCGTTTATGAACGACGATGCCAAGCGTACTTTATCCCACCTGCTGCTGAGGCCCGGCTATATGATGCGGGATTACATCCTGCGGGGAGACCACGAGCGCTATCTGGCACCGTTCACCGCCCTGCTGGTCTTCTACTCAGTATTCACCCTCATCGTGGCTGTTGTCCAGCCCCGGATGCCCCAGAATTCCATTGCTGAAGATATTATCAGGGAGACTGAGGAGATAAATGTGCAAGTGGACAGCACTCACGAACATCGCCGGCAAGCGTTCATGTCCACTTTAGAAACCATCCGGGAGGCTCTTTACCTTACGCGTCTGGATCTTCACCCGGAGCAGGTAGACTCACCCTGGAAGGCCTCTCTGGCGGCCGTAGAAGGGGATTTGCGAAGCAAAGGCATTCCTCTGTTCCTGGGCAATTTCCTGATGCTGTGGCTTAGTATGGCCTTCCTGCTAAGGAAACGGGGCGTGAGCGTATCCGGCGCGGCGGCGGCTTCGGCCTATGTCCTTTGCCAATTCTGTATCTTTGAGTTCCTGGCGCTGTTATTATCCTTTGGCAACAACAGCAATCTGGACACGCTGGTAATGGGAGCGTTGCTCTTTATTGACTACAGGCAGATGCTGGGATTAAAAAACCGGCCCGCATTCTGGCTTACCGTCAAAACCGGGCTGGTCTATATCCTAATAGAGATTATCTTCTATACGCTGCTGGCCATAGGGCTGGTGCTCTTTGCCCTTGCCAGGGTCTAGTTCCTGAGGCAGTCAATGTGGGCCACAGGGGCCTGCATAATGTTCCAGGAAAGCACGGCGCCATTGAAGCCGTGACTCATAACAGCCTTTAAAGATTCCGTTACATATTCCGGGGAGGTGGGAGCAACGCCTTCCCGGTAATTGATTTCTATACCCGGGTATTTGCCGCAGGAATAGGGTTCCATTGCCTCCAACTGGGAGTTCAGGAAGTCCAGGTCCATCTGGAACTCGGGATAGCCTTTGGCCCCGGGAAGGGCGCTTTTGAGGAGATCGTATTCAAAGCCCATTCCGGCCGGGGCAAAGGTCTGGCGGTAAAGCATAGGCTTGATAAAGTCTGCGTGCCGGGCCAGAATCTCATAGTCCTGTCCCACGAAAGGAGCCATAAAGGGAGCATAGAGGTCCATACCCACTTCCAGTCCGCGGCTGTGGAAACTGTCTGCAATAGAGGCAACGGCATTGCTGACAATATGGCCTTTGGCCTTGAAATAGGCCGAAGCAACGCTGTTTTCAAAGCAGAAGCCCTGGGAAGGGGAGTAACCGCTCACAGAGAAGAAAGCATCCCCACAGGCCTCCCACTCGGCCTTGACGGCCTCCAGGTCCATACCTTCGGCCTTGAACTTTTCTACGCACAGCGGGCAGCCGCAGTTAAGGACGCCTCCAACACCGCTCACAAAGGACTGCGTGCGGATTCTGTCCAGGAACACGCCGTCAAAGCCGCAGTCGCTGAAATGATTGTCGTAGATGGCTATCACATTGGCGGCATTCCGGGGATCGGAAGGACAGTTAAAGCGGAAGCCCTCTCCGGCAGCGAGGTCGTAATTGGCCGGAATATTGCCCCAGAGGTCCACAGCAGGGGAGTTCTCGCACATTTCTTCCGTCTCGGCAAAGACGGGCATCCAAAGCAGCATCTTGATGCCTTTGGAGTGAAGGTAAGTCCCTACCTCCTTGTAAATGTCCTTATCCAGGCTCCAGCCAATGATGACCTTCTCCACCGGGATGAGGTTGCTTACCGTGTCAATTCGGCCTATAATCTGCTGGGCACTATAATCCGGGGAATGCCAGCCCCCAAGGGACACCTGAACGATATAACCGGGTTTGGCCTCCTTGGTGCCACAGGCAACCAGGGCCATCAGAATGAGGAGGATAGAGAATAGTTTTTTCATAGTTATTAATTATTCTACTACAAAGATAGTAGGAAATAATTATATTTGTAGTATGGCAAAAGAAAACGTATACCTGGCATCCAAACCCCGTTACGAAATTCTGGACGGGCTGCGCGGCGTGGCTGCGCTTATGGTGGTTCTGTTCCACATTTTTGAAACCTACAGCAAGGGTCCCGCCTTTCAGATTGTCAACCACGGCTATCTGGCGGTGGACTTCTTCTTTGTGCTGAGCGGCTTTGTGGTGGGCTACGCCTACGACGACCGCTGGGACAAGATGACCACCTGGGGCTTCTTCAAACGCCGTCTCACGCGTCTGCACCCTATGGTGATTGCCGGTACGCTGGTGGGCGCCGCCCTGTTCTTCTTCTCCGGCAACGCCTTCCCGCTCACTCAGCAGATTGAGCCCTGGAAGTTCTTCCTTTGCCTGGTGCTGGGCCTTTTCATTATCCCTTGCCCCAACAGCCTGGATATCCGTGGCTGGGCCGAAATGAATTCCTTCAACGGCCCCGTATGGACCCTCACGCTGGAATACATTGGCAACATCCTGTATGCCTTTATCCTCCGCCGGCTTCCCAAGATTGCCCTGGCCGTGCTTTGCGCTGTCTGCGCCTTCTTTACGCTGGATGTTACGCTGGGCTGGAATGTCTTCGGCCTGTTTGAGAGCCCTCATTATACCGTCATTGGTGGCTGGAGCCTTATGCCGGATCAGATTTACATTGGCTTTACCCGGCTTCTGTATCCCTTCCTTTGCGGCCTTCTCATTTCCCGCATCCTTCCCGCACACCGTACGGAAAGCAATCCCAGCGGCTCTCCCATTCACCTGAGAGGCGGCTTCTGGTGGTGTGCACTGGCCATTGCCATCCTTCTGGCTATGCCTTGCATTGGCGGTAAAATGGGCGTTGCAGACGGTCTTTACCAGGCGGCCTGCATCCTTTGCATCTTCCCTCTGATTGTTCTGGCCGGTGCCGGTTCCAAGACCACGGATCCCCGCAGTACGGCTGTCTGCAAGTGGCTGGGAGACATCTCCTATCCCATTTACATTACGCACTATCCTCTCATTTATATGCAGATGGACTGGGTGGCCCAGCATCCCGAAGCTCCCATGTGGCAGCACGTTGCCGTGGGCGCCGGTGTAATGTTTATGGCCATCGTAATGGCCTGGGGCCTGCTCAAGGCCTACGACCTGCCCGTCCGCCAATGGCTCACGGAGCACTGGCTCAAACGTAAATAATGGAACGCGAAAAAGAACTTACAGTTGTAACTTTGGTAGGAAGCATCGGGAATCTGGTGCTTCTTGCCTTTAAGTTTGTGGCCGGAATTCTGGGGCACAGCGCCGCTATGGTGGCCGATGCCGTGCATTCCCTCTCAGACTTTGTTACAGACGTCATAGTTCTGGTTTTTGTACGCATTGGCTCCAAGCCGCAGGACGCTTCGCACGACTACGGCCACGGCAAGTTTGAAACGCTGGCCACGCTCTTTGTGGCCCTGGGACTGGTTGTAGCCGCCCTGGGAATTATTGGTTCCGGCGCTCTCAAGTTCATCCACTGGCTGCAGGGAGAAACGCTGGTAATGCCCGGCAAACTGGCTCTCTGGGCCGCTCTGCTGTCCATCGTGGTCAAGGAAGTTCTCTTCCGCTATACATTAAAGGCCGGCAAAAAGAATGATTCTCCGGCCGTTATTGCCAACGCCTGGCACCACCGAAGTGATGCATTCTCATCTATTGGGGCGGCCATAGGTATTGGCGGGGCGCTGCTGCTGGGAGAGAAATGGGCCGTCCTGGACCCGCTGGCCTCCATTCTGGTGGGCGCTATGCTGTTCCGGGTATCCTGGGACCTTCTCAAAGCCAGTACCGGCGAGCTTACGGACAGTTCGCTCCCGGAAGAGACCGAAAAAGAGATTGAAGAGATCATCTGCAGCCAGGAGCAAATCCACGAACCCCACAATCTGCGCACCCGCAGGATTGGCAACCGTATAGCCATTGAAGCCCATGTGCGCCTGGACGGAAATATGCCACTGCACGATGCCCACGAGGTAGTGAGCAGGATTGAGCATAAGATCCGGGAGCGTTTTGGACCCAACACCCTGGTCACCATTCATATGGAACCTAAAAAATAATTCAACTTTTTTCCAACCTTTTGGGGAGGGGTTCCGTCTAACAGATGAAACCGCTCCAAAACGCGGGTAAAAAAGTTAAACATTATTATTGATACAATTATGGAAGACATTTTAGTAAACTTTGGCTTGCCCGTTTTCATTTGCGTCGTATTGCCCGTTGCCATTGTATGGCTGGTTGCCCGCACACGGCAGCAAGAGATCAACAGAAAGGCCGAAATTATGCTCAAAGCCATAGAGGCCGGCGTTCCCGTGGATATGAGCCAGTTTGAACCTTCCAAGAAGCAGAAGGGCCCCAAATCCATCAAGCAGGATCTGCTGGAAAAACTCAACGGTGCCTGCATCACGGGCCTTATGGGCGCAGGTTTCCTCGCCCTGGGCATCCTACGCACACTCAACTGGGAGTTCGGACGCCATATGTTCCTGAACAAATTCTGGCTCCCTGCAGGTGCTGTACTCCTCGCTGTGGGAATCGGCCTGTTCATCTCCTACTTTGTAGGTAAAAAGATGCTGGCCAAGGAAATGGAGGCCGAAGAAAAGAAACTGGAGCAGTAAACAATGACGCAGGAGCGGTTCATCAGCCAAGTGCGCGAGCAGCAGGAGCCCTTACGGCGCTTCCTGCTTGCGCTGTGTGGGGGAGATGCCGCCCTGGCCGACGACATAGCCCAAGACGCCTTGGTGCGGGCGTATGTGGCTTCCGGCTCCTTCCTGGGGCTTTCCAAATTCAGCACCTGGCTCTTCCGTATCGCCTATAATTGTTACATCGACCACTGCCGGAAGGCTCGTCCGGACCAGACTTCACTGGATAGCGCCGTAACCCTTCCGGCTTCCGAAACCTCCGATGCCTCTTTCCGCTACCAGCAGCTTTACCAGGCCCTGGAGCGCATTCCCGAGAAGGAAAAGGCAGCCATAGCCCTTTTCTACTTCGAGGATAAGAGCATCAAGGAGATTTCGGCCATCCTCAATATGCCGCAAGGCACCGTCAAATACCAGCTCTCTATGGGCCGAAACCACCTGAAGCAGTACATACAGTTATGAAAGAGATAGAAGATTTCCTGCGCGAGAACAAGCCTGTCGTCAAGGACGACCCTACCTTTATCCTGGAAGCCCAACGCCGGATGGAGGCAGTAGAAGGCATTAAGGCAGAAGTGGACCGCCAGCGCTGCTACGGACGTATGGCCCTTATCATCGCACTCTTTGCCGGCCTGTTCCTGGGGATTGCAGCCACAGCCATCGCATACCTGTATCCGATAGACGCTGATTCAGTAGGTCAGGGTGTCCTGGACAGCGTTCGCCTCTTCCTGACCACCTGGAAGCAATATCTGCTGCTGCCGGTCGCCCTCCTGGCCATAGCCCTGAGCATGGTTCTGATGTCCGGAAAAAGAGGAAAATCCACCTTCTAATAGATTATCCCAGCACGACATCCAGCACCATCATCAAGACATAGCCCAGGGCAAATCCGATGGTGCCAATATTGGAGTGCTCGCCCTGGGAGTATTCCGGGACCAGCCCGCATTCCCGTACAGCCTGGAGGCCGCCAATCTCTTCCACAAAGAAGAGAATTAAGGCTTATTGAATCCCGGCCGAGCGTACCGCGTCGGCAATAGCCTCTTCCACCAAGGTGGCAGACAGAGCGCCCACGGCGTTCAGGTTGGCTGTCACCTTTTCTGTGTCTTTCCCCACGGAAATGGCATAGACGGTATCTCCGTCCGCCGTGGTGAACGCGGGTTTGATACTTCTTGCCAGACCGGCCGATGCCATCTGGGACAGGTGTTTAAGCTGGGCAGGGGAGAAGTCCCCGTTGGTAAATACGGCTACCAGGGTAGTGTTGGTGGTGCCGGAGGGAGTGCTGATAAACAGGTTCTCTTCGGCCGTCTGCAGCAAGGTGGTATAGGAATCAGCTTCCGTAGATTGCATTCCGGCTATCTTCCCGCCTTGGTAATAAATGTCTCCGTAACTGTTAAGCACCACGGCTACACCCAGCTGGAGCGGACCCATCTGCATGGCGGCATAGCCTATGCCGGCTTTCTGTGCCTGCTTCATGCCGGCGGCCTTGCCCACCGTGGCACCGGTCCCGGCGCCTACGCTGCCGCTGCGGGGGTTGTTTCCGGAAAAAGAGGCCTCGCAGGCAGCATAACCCATCTTCTCGTCCGGCCTCACGGTAGCGCTACGGTACCCCAGGTCGTAGATACAACTCTGGCACACGAGGGGAACCAGGGCGCTGCCGGTCTCATAGCCCACTCCATGCCCTTCCAGGCAGCGAGAAACACCGCTTGAAGCGGCCAGGCCGAAGGCCGACCCACCCGAGAAGACCAGCGCATTGATGGGGTGGTTCCGTTCCACGGCAATGACTTCCGTCTCTCTCGATGCGGGACCGCCGCCAAAGATTTCAACGGCCGCAAGGCTCGGTTCCGTTAGCCTGAATACCGTCACTCCCGTTCCGGCTGCGTCATTCTGCGCATTCCCTACACTAATGCCCCGGATGTGGGAAAAGGGGATGCTCTTAAGCTCCGGAACCTGCCCCAAGGCCGATAGGGCCGAAATCAACAGGGCTCCCAGAAGGGTGGATAGGATTCTTTTCATACACATAGATGATTGTCTGCAACAAATATACAAAAAGTAATCCAACTACCAGACTAGACAAGCCACTGTCCCAACAAATAGGGTGCGGGGTTAATCTTTTGTAATCATGGCAATGATTTGTTATCTTTGAATCCGTGATAATCCGTGATAAGCATATGTATAACACAAAGACTATTAATCCGGAAGACTTTATTCTCGTGGGCGGAGGCCGATGGGGCGAAAGCTTCAACCACAGGGAGAATCCTGATATTATGTTGAAGCTTTATGCGCCGGAGCACAAACAGATGGCGCTTGACGAGTATGACCGGGCGCAAAAAGTCTATGGACTCGGGATCCCTACGCCGGAACCGGGAGAGCTTGTCGAGTCCCCGGATGGACGCACAGGGATGATTTTCAGGCGCATACCCGGCAAGAAATCCTTCGCCAGGGCCGTTGGAGAGAACCCGGAAAGGGCCGAAGAATTTGCCTCCCGTTTTGCGTCCATGTGCAAGGAACTCCACGCAACAGCAGTTCCGGAGGGAATGTTCCCTCCTGTCGCAGAAAAGTACCATCGCGTAGTGAATGATTATCCCTTCCTGCCCAAGGAGGACAAAGAAACAATCAACCGCTTCATTGACCGTATTCCCGTATCCGACACGGCACTCCACGGTGACCTTCACTACGGGAATGTGATTTTCTCCGGAGACAACGCTTATTTCATAGACCTTGGAGAATTCGGATACGGATATCCCATGCTTGACTTTGGCATGGCCATGATTTCCATGAGACTCATGCGTGAAGAGCCGATGAAGTTGCTCAACCATATGGACAAGGCTACCTCCATACGGTTTTGGAACACCTTCCTGAAGGGGTATTTCGGGACAGACCGCCCGGTGGAGGATATTGAAGAGGAGATTCTGCCATTTGCCGCCATCCGGGCCATATACATTCAGACCCTGGATGGGCGCATTATTCCGCCGTTCCAGCAAATAGTCCTAGATGCACTCGAAAAAGGATACTTTCTTGGGTAATCAGCAATAATTGCCCGGGCTTGCTATTTTCCGATGCAGTGGTTACGGAAGATGTTGTGGAGGATGACTTCGGGGTCCAGGAGGTCTGTACCAAGGATGGAATTGATGGCCGACAGGGCACGGCGAAGATCTTCGGCCACGAGGTCTGAAGGGATGCCGCGGGAGAGGGAAGTGCGGCATTCGGAGAGTGCAGATGATGCATTCTGCAGCGCCTCGAAATGACGGATATTTGATACAAAGGTAGAATCTTCGTTAGGAATAAGATCCTTTTCAGCAAGATAAAGGGCCTCTTTCAGTTCTTCGATGCCTTTTCCACTCTTTGCGGCCACTGTTTGAATATCTACGTGATATTTATTATTTAAAACAAACTTGTTAATTACAGTAACATTTTTGTTAATGTCTTCGGAGCTCAATCTATCAACCTTATTAAGCAGGATAAAGACCTTCTGAACCTCCAAATCTATATGCTGGAACAATTCCTCCAAATTGTTCAAAAGGTCGGACTCAACGGCCTGGGCATCCAGCATGCAAATCACCACTTCGGCCTCTGAAATCTTACGGAAAGTCCGGTCAATTCCCATCTTTTCGACCGTGTCGGAAGACTCCCGGATGCCGGCGGTATCGATGAAGCGGAAAAGGATTCCACTCACATTAAGGGTTTCTTCAATGGTGTCCCGCGTGGTACCGGGGATATCCGTGACGATGGCACGCTCTTCACCCAGCAGGGCATTGAGCAGGGTACTTTTGCCGGCATTGGCCGGGCCCACAATAGCTACGGGCACGCCGTTCTTGATCATATTGCCCTGGCGGAAGGAGGAAGCCAGCTTGTCTACGTGCTGCTTGGTATCTTCAATCAAGGCCAGGAGTTTCTCCCTGTCTGCAAACTCTACGTCCTCTTCACTGAAATCCAGCTCCAGTTCCAGCAGGGAGGCCATCTCCAGCAACTGGGAACGAAGACTGGCCAGTTCCTTGGAAAAGCCACCTTTTAGCTGATTCATAGCCACGCGGTGGGATGCTGCCGTAGTGGAGGAGATGACATCGGCCACTGCTTCGGCCTGTGCCAGGTCCAACTTTCCGTTCAGGAAGGCCCGGCGGGTGAATTCTCCGGGTTCCGCAAAACGGGCACCGGCTTTTAAAAGCAGGCCGATGAGCTCAGATACTATATAGGAAGAAGCATGTGTGGAGATTTCCACACTGTCTTCTCCCGTATAGCTGTGAGGAGCCCGGAAGACGGAAACCAGGACCTCGTCCAGCAGGGAAGAGTCACTGTATACCCTGCCGAAATGAATGGTATAGCCATCTGAATCTGAAATGGTTCCGGAATTCAATTGAACTACCGCATCAGCAATACGGAAGGTATCCGGACCACTGATGCGGATAATAGAAATTGCACCGGTTCCAGGAGTGGTAGCCGGTGCAACTATAGTGTCCTGATAGGAATTAATCATACCGTCCAAACTTGGACATATTGTCTACCAATTCCTTGTTGGTCTTGAATTCGTCCATATGCTGCTGCATCCAGGTCATAGCCTCTACGGGGTTCATATCGGCCAGGAGCTTGCGCAGGATCCAGATACGGTTGTTGGTATAGGCATCGTACAGGAGGTCGTCTCGTCGGGTGGAGGACAGTACCAGGTTCACAGCCGGGAAGATGCGCTTGTTGGAAAGGTTGCGGTCCAGCTGGAGTTCCATATTACCGGTACCCTTGAACTCTTCGAAGATCACGTCATCCATCTTGGAGCCGGTTTCCGTAAGGGCCGTGGCCAGGATGGTGAGGGAACCGCCGCCTTCAATATTACGGGCGGCACCAAAGAAGCGCTTGGGTTTCTGGAGGGCGTTGGCATCTACACCACCGGTGAGAACCTTACCGGAAGCGGGCTGTACGGTATTGTAGGCACGGGCCAGACGGGTAATGGAGTCCAGGAGGATCACTACGTCGTGGCCGCATTCTACCAGGCGGCGGGCCTTGTCCAGTACCATATTGGCCACTTTGACGTGGCGCTCGGCGGGTTCATCGAAGGTGGAGGCCACTACCTCGGCCTTTACACTTCTCTGCATATCCGTCACTTCTTCCGGACGCTCGTCAATGAGGAGAACAATCTCGTAAACCTCCGGATGGTTGTCTGCAATGGCGTTGGCAATGGCCTTCAGGAGCATGGTCTTACCGGTCTTGGGCTGTGCCACAATAAGGCCGCGCTGGCCCTTACCAATGGGGGTGAACATATCTACCACGCGGATGCTCTGGTCTTTCTCGTGTCCGTGGCCCAGGAGGTTGAATTTCTCCGTGGGGAAAAGGGGAGTAAGGAAGTCAAAGGGAACGCGGTCTCTTACAAACTCCGGCGTACGGCCGTTGATGAATTTGATCTTGACCAGCGGGAAGTATTTGTCTCCCTCGCGCGGAGGACGGATTTCACCGGTAACGGTATCTCCGTTCTTGAGGGCGTTCTGCTTGATCTGCTGCTGGGATACGTAAATATCGTCCGGGGAATTGAGATAATTATAGTCACTGGAGCGGAGGAAACCGTAGCCGTCGGGCATAATTTCCAGAACGCCTGTAGCTTCTACAGAACCCTCGAATTCCACCTTGGGAGGCCTCTGGGGCTGCTGCTGGGGCTGTTGGGCCGGCTGCTGCTGTTGCTGAGGCTGGTTCTGATTATTCTGCTGGTTCTGCTGTTTCTCCTTGCGCTGACGCTTGCTGTTTTCCTTCTTCTCGCGGATTTCTTCCTTCTGGGCTTCGTCTTCCTTGAGGTCGTCAAAGAGGTTGTGGATAAACTGCTTGCCATCCACTTCTTCGGGCTTCTTTTCGGCCTGTTTGGGGGTCTGCTCCACTACTGCCTGGGCGGCAGCGGCTTCTGCCTCTACCACGGCCTTGGGCTTGCGGCCGCGCTTTTTAGGGGTCTTGGGGGCTTCTTCGGCCACGGGTGCCGGGGTCTCGGGCTTTACCTCAGGCTTGGCCTCCTGCTTGGGTTGCTCGGCGGCGGGCTTTGCGGCCTCCTTCTTGGGACGACCACGCTTTTTGGCCGGCTTGGGCTCTGCAGGTTTCTGGGACTCGATGATGGCCTCGGTATCCAGAATGGTGAATCCCAGCGTGGGGAGATCCATTTTGGCGGCACCTTTGATGTTCAGTTTTTCACCAAGCGCTCTGAGCTGTTCTTCGCTCATAGCGTTCAATTCAGACAATTTATGGGGCATAAAAATCTTGAATATATTTCAATAAAGAAGGCTTCCCGAACGGAAAACCAATGCAAATATAGCTAAAAAAAGGAAAACAACAAGCGCTAACGCAAGATGTTGTCCATATAACTGTCGGATTTCTTGAATTTAAGGAGATCGGCCAGGGCGGAGGCGTTGGCGGCAATGCGGAAGCTGTACGACTTGTACATACCCATAGGCACCCAGGATACGGCAATATTGAAGCAGTGGAGGTCGTAGGAGGCACTGAACTGGGTAGAAGTAAACTTCATAGCCATAAAGTCAAAGCCGCTGCTGGCCTGGATGCTCAGACGGGGCGTGAGCTTGATACTTCCGTTGATGCTCAGGGTCTGGGTAATATTTCTCTTGGTTAGCAGTTCCTGCGTGGTGGCCTGATAAGAATAGCTCTTGGAATAACTGAGAGAATAGTTGAAACTGAGCGACCAGGGGGCGTTGGGATTCATATAATACAGGTAGCCACCCGGAATGTACTCTCCGGTAACGGGATGATAATAGATGCGCTGGTATGCGTTGGCATCGGATCCGGATCCCGCCTGCTTGCCGTCATTACCGTTGATGGATCCCTTGCCGCTGATGGTATAGGAGGCCGAAAGGGAAGCATTGGTCAGACGCAGCGGAACACCCTTGACCGCTACGTTGAACTTGTTGATGCGCTGACCCTTCTCGTTGATGGCGTAAGGGTCAAAATTGAGGTTACCGCTCAGGTTGATCTTGTTGAACAGATTGGTAGAGGCCGTAATACCCACGTTCTGCATTCTCATTGAGTCGGCCAGGAAATTGTAGCTGGTGTTGATGGTAAGCTGATCCAGCAGCTTCACCTTCTTGGAGCCCGTTCCCGTGGTATCCTTGAGGTCTCTTACCTTGGCTTCCAGGTTGTTACCTATGGAGAGGGACATAGTGGCACTCTTTCCGCGGCCGGGAGCCGATACGGAGTTATGCTGAGACAACTGGTAGATGTTGTACATAGCCGCCTCGTGATAGGTTCCCTTCTTGTCGTAATACGCATCCAGGGTACGCCAGCCATTGAAAGCCGTGCCTTTTTCCGGACTCAGGTTCAGGGATATGGAAGGGGAGATGACGTGTCGGATGGCCTGCACTTTGCGGTGCTTGCCAAAGTTGAACATACCATAGATACGCGTACTCATTGACATACTTCCGGAGTACGTATGCGTCATTCCAAAGGTATTGAAGGCCTGGCCTTCATCCTTGACCACCTTCTGGGCAATCACGTCATTGCCGTCTTTATCCCTTACCATAACGGGATTGCCGGCTTCGTCCACTTCTTCGGCCAGATACTGGTCTCCCTTGGAGAACATCCAGTTCATGCCGTACGAGACGCTGGGCGTTACGTTGATGTACTTGAACAGCGTAAAGCTGGGCAGGCCAATCTGGAAGTTATGCGTCATGCCGTTTTTCATGGTCTGGAGAGCCTTGGTGGACAGGGAGTCTCCAAATTCCTTGACGCGGTAGACATTGCCGTTGGCATCTTTGGCCGTCTTGTAGGTTCCGTCGGGATTCATCACATAATCCTGCAGGTCCCTCATCTTGAAATTGAGGCGGTTCTGGAACGAGGTGGAATAACCGAAGGAAATCTTTTCATAGGCCTTTTCCTTGCCCACGCGCTGCTTCTGCTTGAAGGGATAGAAACGCGTTACGTTAAAGGTAATATTGGGCAGGGTGAAGGAGTAGCTGGAGTCCCTGGTGTTCTGGTTGTGCATAGCGTTCACGCTGAGGCTGAACTTGCCGTTCCAGTTATGGGAGTAGGAAATGGACGATCCAATCTGGTTTTGCTGGGCTTCCTGCACCGAACGCGCGTTGTAGCGGTTGTTGGACGGGCTGGAGAAGTTGACCGAAGCCGTGAAGGAAGTTCCGGGATGGGCCTTGGAATCCATTGAATGCGACCATTTGACGCCAAAGTTCTTGGACTGGACAAAGTCTGCACTGCCTTTTTCACCGGACTGGTCGTTGGAATAGGAAAGGCCGAAGTTACCGTTGAACTTGTAATTGACCTTGTAACGGGAATTGATGTCCACGGCCCAGGAACCCAGGGTGTAGTAGTCTCCGGTAACGGACAGATCGAAATAATCTCCAAACACGAAGTACATACCGGCATCCCTCATAAAGAAACCGCGGGCCTGCTCTTCACCAAAGGTAGGGAGCAGCAGACCGGTGGCACGGGTGGGCTTTTTGGGCACAAAGCCAAAAGGAAGGCCGATGGGAACCGGAACACCGGCCACCACGGGCCACGCAGGGCCGAAAACCGTCTTCTGGGAAGGCTTGGTAATGACCTTGGCCATACTGAGCTTGAGGTAGTAGTGCGGCTCTTCCAGGTCACAGACCGTATAGATACCGTCGCGGAGGTTAATGGACTTGTCCGGCATCATCTTGATGCGCTTGCCCTGCAACAGACCCTCCGATTCCTTGGTAATCATATTGGTGATACGCGCCTTCTGGGTGGTGAAGTTGTAGCGGAGCTCGTCCATTTTGTAGTTCTGCCCTCCTTCCGTCATTTCCGGAAGGCCCACCATTTCTCCGGTGGCCGGGTCCTTTCGGCCCCTTGCGTACACCGTATTGTCCAACATATTGTATTCCAGATAATCTGCCGTGAGCTTCATATTCTGGTAGGTGACGGTAGCGCCTCCGTAATAGTAAATCATACGCTTACCGTCCGTGAAATCCGTGATAATGGAGTCTTTGGCCGTGGTAAAGGCCGGGCGCTCCAGCGAACTCTTGTGCAGGAGGTCCAGGGAGTCTGTCTTGGCGGTTTTGACGGAGTCTGCCCGGGCCAGGGAATCCGGCAAGGAACGTGTCACAACCTCTTGGGCGCCAGCCGGTAGCTGCAGGGCTGCCAGCAGGAGCGTCAAGACATTGAGATATAGAAAAAACTTCCTTGTCATTGGATTATTTTTGCTATTTTTGTGCAAAATATAACTTACAAAAATACTACTTATTCCATAATATACAAAACTGCATCCGTATATGAAGCCGTTTTTTCGTCAGTTCCTATCCCTGCTGAGCCTGTCGCTCCTACTTGCAATCCCTATGCCTGTAAGGGCGCAACGGAACGCGGTACTCAAACTCAAAACCGTGGTAATTGATCCCGGTCACGGCGGCAAGGATGCAGGGTGTGTGAGCCGCGACGGAAAAACCTACGAGAAAACCATTACGCTGGATATCGCCAAACGGCTGGCCAAGAAGATCCAATCGTCCTATCAGGATGTAGATGTAATCCTGACCCGCACCGACGACCGCTTTGTAGAGTTGGAACAGCGCGCCGTCAAGGCCAACAAGGCAGACGCCAACCTGTTTATATCCATTCACGTCAACTCCATCGGAGGCTCCGCTACATCGGCCAAAGGCTTTTCCATACACGTGCTGGGCCAGTCGGCCAAAAAGGGAAACGACCTCTTCTCCAAGAACCTGGACCTGGTCAAGCGGGAAAACTCCGTGATTATGCTGGAAGACGATTACAAGACCAAATACCAGGGCTTTGACCCCAGCGACCCGCAGTCTTATATTATCTTCAGCCTGATGCAGAACGCCCACCTGAGCCAGAGCCTCGCCTTTGCCGAAGACGTGGCCGATGCTATGTCCCACGGTCCCATCACCAACAACCGGGGTATTTCCCAGGATCCTTTCTGGGTGCTTTGGCGCACGGCTATGCCTTCCGTACTAATAGAGGTAGGATTTATGTCCAACCCCAATGACCTGGCCACTATGCGCAGCCCGGAAGGCCGAGACGCCATAGCCACCAACATTTTCAATGCATTCTGGGCTTTCAAGACCCGTTACGACAAATCCTTGAACAACGAGGCGGTTCCTGCCAAGGTACAGCAGGAAGAAAAGCCTGTGGTGGTGGAAAAGCCCGTGGAAGAAGAGAAGCCGGCTGTAGTGGTTGTAAAGCCCGTAGAAGAAGAGAAACCTAAGGTGGAGGTAAAGCCCGTGGAAGAAGAGAAACCTAAGGTGGAGGTTAAACCCGTAGAGAAACCTGCAGAGAAGCCCGTCCAGAAACCTGAATTGGAGAAGAACGAGAAGAACGATATATATTATGGCATCCAGGTGGCGGCCGTGGGCAAGAAGGCCGACGCCACCAGTTCCTTCTTCAAGGGATTTAAGCCCCTCGAACTGTACAACGGCAAGCTTTACAGGTATATAGTTTACCCCAGTCCATCGCTGGCCGAAGTAAAGAAAAAATTGCCGGAAGTAAAGTCGAAATTTAAAGAATGTTTTATAGTAAAAGTAGAGAACGGAATCACATCTCCCGTTCACTGATTTTTCCTTGTTTCAAAGGCCTTAAAAGGGGATAAAACGCAAAGTGCTTAATTTAGAAATCTTCAAAAGTAGATACCCCGTCTACAAAAGGTGTAACAGCACTTATGCCTCGTAAGTTGTTCAAAAACAACGGTTTGCAAAATAGGACTTTTTAGTCGTCCCGTTTTTCAATTTATGAATAAAAAAATTAAAAAACAATAGCGACGACAATTTTTTTTCAAGAATTTTTCCTCCATATTTGCAAACAAATAAGCTAAGGACAACACTGAAATTTTCTTTTCCCCTGATGAACAACCAGGAAAGACATATTGCGGTATGGAATAACTGTCTGCAGATCATTGAAAACAACATTGATCCGCAGCAGTTCAATACCTGGTTCAAACTCATCCGGCCCGTGTCCCTGGAAGGAGCCAAGCTCACCGTTGAGGTGCCTTCGGATTTCTTCCGTCAGTACATTGAAGATGCTTATAAGGAACTGCTCCGGCTCACCATCAAGAGAGCCATAGGCGCAGAAGGTCAGCTCTTCTATCTGGTCCGTCCGGTCCAGAACAAGGAAGGGATGGTTCTTCCCGCCAGCCAGAGCGCCGTTCCCACCAACAATCCGGTTTCCGTTCCCACGTACCAGCCGGCCGGCCGCCCCAGCCCCTTCGTGTTCCCGGGCGTGCAGCGCGTCAAAATCAATCCCCGCCTCAATCCGGTTTACTGCTTTGGCAACCTGATAGAAGGGGAGTGCAACAAACTGGGTGTCAACGCCGCAGAGAATATCTCGCAGGCCCCCGGTAAAACGCCCTTCAACCCGCTCTTCCTCTTCGGAGGTCCGGGTCTGGGTAAAACCCACATTGCACAGGCCATCGGTATTGCCATCAAGGAACATTTCCAGGACCAGGTGGTCCTCTATGTAACGGGTCACGAGTTCAAGACCCAGTATATGGACGCCGTCCAGAACAACCGCATTGTAGATTTCATTGCCTTCTATCAGCGCATAGACGTTCTCATAGTAGACGATATCCAGGATCTGATGGGTGCCGGTTCCCAGAACGCGTTCTTTAACGTATTCAACCACCTGCACCAGAACGGAAAACAGCTCATTTTCACCAGCGACCGTGCCCCCGTGGAGCTCCAGAACTTCGAAGACCGCCTTATGTCCCGTTTTAAGTGGGGTCTTTCCGTAGAACTCCTGAAGCCGGATTATAACACCCGTCTGGAAATGTTGCGCTCCCGTGCCCTCAGGGAAGGTGTCAAGCTCAGCGAAGAAGTTCTCACTTACCTGGCATCCCGCATCAAGACCAATTTCCGCGAACTGGAAGGCACGCTTACCTCGCTGGTAGCCTATGCCACCCTGGGTCACAAGGACATTGACGTGGAGCTGGCGCAGTCCGTGAGCGGCAAAATTGTGGGAGAAGAGGAGAAAGAGGTCACCACAGACCTTATCATCAACAGCGTGTGCGAATATTTCAACATCACGCGCGATATGTTGCTCTCCACCACCCGCAAGCGCCAGATTGTACAGGCCCGTCAGATTGCTATGTACGAGTGCCGCAACCTCATCTCCAACTGCTCGCTCAGCACCATTGGAGCAGAACTGGGCGGCAAAGACCACGCTACGGTTCTCCACGCCTGCAACACCGTTCAGGATCTGATGTCCACGGACAAACTCTTCCGCCAGTGGGTAGAAGACATAGAGAATATGATTGTGGTTCCGGTAGAAAACTAAAAGAGACCCCGTTCAGAGGTCTCTTTTTTTATTTCAGTCCCAGAGGATTCCGTTTCAGATAGGTAATCACCTTGGCTATTTCCTTATAGAAAGGCGTATCTTCCAGAATTTCCGGCTGGATGGCGCGGATCTGCTTGTAAACGGCCTTGGAGGTATCGCAGAGCTTGTCATAGATACCCAGGCAGTCCGTGGCCTGGGCCAGGGCTATGAAATGGATGGCCATAACCTGGAAGGCGTTCTCCACCACCTGGCGGCAGAGCAGGGCGCTGTTGGTACCCATAGACACGATATCCTGGTTGTCGTTGTTGTTGGGGATGCTGTGCACGTAGTTGGGCATAGCCAGGGTCTGGCTCTCGGCCGTGGTGGACGTAGCCGTAAACTGGCAGGCCTGCATACCGTAGTTGAGACCCAGCGTACCCTTGTTCAGGAACGGGGGCAGGATGTTGTTGATACGGTCGTGGAATAGGTAATTCAACTGCCTCTCCGTGAGCATAGTAAGGCGCACAAGCGCAATCTTTACTTTATCTTCTTCCAGAGACACGTAATCTCCGTGGAAATTGCCACCGTGGTACACGTACTGCGTGTCCGGATCCACAATGGGATTGTCGCAGGCCGAGTTGAGTTCGTTCTCCAGGACCTCGGCCGTATTGGCCAGCGTATCGTAGATAGGACCCAGAATCTGCGGGGTGCAGCGCAGGGAATAATACGCCTGTACCTTCTTTTCAAACACGGATTCCTTGTTTTCTCCGGAATAGAGGTCAATCTCTCTCTTGGAGAAGCAGGCCGAAGAAGCAGCCAGCGCTCTCAGGCGGCCGGCAATGACCTGCTGACCCTTCTGGCGGCGGCATTCGTTGAGAGGCTCGGCCATAAAGTCATCGTAGGAACCGGCAATCTCATTCATCCAGACGGCGGCCAGGGTGGCCCAATCCAGCAGGATGCGGGCCTGGAACTGGTTCACCATAGAGACGCCCGTCATAACGGAAGTGCCATTGACGGCCGAAAGGCCCTCGCGGATGTGAATCTGCATAGGCTTGAGGCCACATTCGGCCATTACTTCGGCCGAAGGGCGCCATTCTCCTTTGTAATGCACTTCTCCCTCTCCAATGAGGGTAAGGGCCATATGGGCCAGCTGCACCAGGTCTCCGCTGGCACCCACGCTGCCGTGGCGGGGGATATAGGGGCAGATGCCGCGGTTGATGAATTCTACAAGAAGTTTGACCACATCGGGGTGAATGCCCGATTTTCCCTGCAGGAAAGTACCCACGCGGGCTACCATAGCGGCCCGTACGGAGGCGTCTCCCAGGGGTTTGCCGGCACCGGTGGAATGGCTGCGGATGATATTGTACTGGAGGTCTTTCAGGTATCTCTCGTCCACCCTCCACTGGGCCATAGGGCCAAAGCCGGTGTTGATACCGTAAATGACTTTATCTTTGTGGAATTGCTCCAGGAACTTGTAGCAACGCTCCACTTCTGCCATAGCGGCAGGATCTAGGTTAAGAGGTTGGCCGTGGAAGACTACTTCTTCGGCCTGTTGTAAGGTTAAAAAGTTCATTTCATAAATTTAGTACGCAAATTTACACAGAATAGCCGACTTTTCATAGGAAATCCCCGTTTTAATCCGTATATTTGAGAGATTAAAATAGATATGTAATTATGGACTCCGCATCTGTTCTCCATTTCTTTCAGGAAATTACCCGCATTCCCCGCGAATCCGGCCACGAAGGCCCCATCACCGCTTACCTGCAGAAGTTTGCCGCAGACCGCGGCCTCGCCTGCAAAACGGATAAAACCGGCAATGTAGTCATCTGCAAGCCCGCCAGCCCCGGCAAGGAAAATGTGCCCACGCTGGTTCTCCAGGCCCACCAGGATATGGTATGCGAGAAAAAGGCCGGTTTTGAATTCGATTTCCTGACCCAGCCCATTCCCTACGAGATTGAAGACGGCTGGATGGTGGCCAAGAACACCACGCTGGGAGCCGATGACGGTATTGGCATTGCTGCCTGCCTGGCCCTGCTGGACAGCAAGCAGCCAATGGGTAAACTGGAATGCCTGTTCACTATTTCCGAAGAAACGGGTATGGACGGTGCCTTTGCTATGGAGCCGGGCTTCTTTGAAGGCAACATCCTCATCAACCTGGACTCCGAGGACGAAGGCCAGATGTTCGTAGGCTGCGCCGGCGGTCTGGACACCACCGCCACCTTCGAATTCCACCGCGAAGCCCTCAAAAAGGGCTATAAGACCCTCAAAGTGAGCGTCTGCGGCGGTATGGGCGGCCATAGTGGAGACGATATCAACAAAGGCCGCTGCAACGCCGTCCGCGAGCTCGTTCGCTTCCTGTTCACAGAGTTACAGTACGATTTCCAGCTCATCACCATCGAGGGCGGCAACAAGCCCAACGCCATTACCCGCGAGGCCCACGCCATCATTGCCGTTCCGGCAGACGAGGCGGAGGATATGGTGGCCGATGTAAAGGCATTCAGCGACCTCATCTCGGCAGAATACGCCACCAGCGACCCTGAGGTCCACGCCGAATGCGAGCCTTGCACCACGGAAGAAAAGCCCATCGAGGAAGGGGACGCCGCCAATATCATCGCTACGCTCCTGGCCTGCCCGCACGGCGTAGAGCGTATGTCGGCCGATATCCCGGGCCTGGTAGAAACTTCCACCAACCTGGCTGCCGTCCATATCAAGGACAATGTCCTCAAGGTCATTACCAACCAGCGCAGCTCGGTGGTTTCCGAGCTCCACGCCCTGGCAGAGAGGGTGGAAGCCGCTTTCTTCCTAGGCTCCTTTGACGTGGAGCACCACGGAGAATACCCCGGCTGGAAGCCCAACCTCAAGTCCCACGTCCTGGCAGTGTGCGTGGCCTCCTACAAGAAGCTCTTCGGTTATGATCCGGAGATTAAGGCCATCCACGCCGGTCTGGAATGCGGTCTCTTCCTGGAGAAGTTCCCGCACCTGGATATGATTTCCTTCGGCCCCACGCTCCGCGGCGTTCACGCTCCGGGAGAAAAGCTGGAACTGGCCTCCCTGGACAAGTTTGTGGCCCACCTCAATGACGTTGTAATGAATTTTGAATAGAATGGTTCTGATTGCTCCCTCTATGCTGTCGGCCGACTTTCTGCATCTGGAAAAGGATGTGGAATTGGTCAACGAGCACGCCGACTGGTTCCACCTGGACATAATGGACGGCACTTTCGTGCCCAATATCTCCTATGGTTTCCCGGTAGTGGAAGCTATGGCCAAAAAGGCCCTCAAGCCCCTGGATGCCCATCTGATGATTGTCCATCCTGAGAAATACGTGGAGCGTTTTGCCAAAGCGGGAGCCACCTGGATCAGTTTTCACTATGAGGCGGCCCGGGAGCAATCGGCCGATATCATCCAACAGATTCAGGACCTGGGAGTGAAGGCCGGTATTGTCATCAATCCGGACTGTCCCGTAGAAGCCATCTTCCCGCTGCTGCCCAAGGTGGATTATGTGGTCATTATGAGCGTTTTCGCCGGTTTTGGCGGCCAAAAGTTCATTCCCGAATCCCTGGACCGCGTACGTGCCGTAAAGGCCCGGCTGGCCCAAATTGGCCGTCCGGAAGTGCCCGTGGAGATTGACGGCGGCGTGGGCCCCGGCAATGCCGCAGAAGTGAAGGCAGCCGGAGCCACCATCCTGGTAGCCGGCAGTTCAGTATTCAAAGCTGAAGATCCCGTACAGGCCATTGAACAGATGAGAAAGGCGTAATTTTCTGCCAATTTGTCATAAAAGCCGTTGCACTTTGCAATGGCTTTATTTTTGTGTATATTTGTGTGATTTAAACCAATAATAATATATGATTACACACGATCTTCGGGTACTCGCCGATGCGATCATTGACAAGAAAGGGCAGAATGTGGTATCCCTTGACCTCAGGGGCATTGACGGCGCCATCACGGACTTCTTTGTGGTGTGCGACGGTTCCAACACCACCCAGGTGGGCGCCATTGCCAACAATATAGCAGAAAAGATGAAGGAAGAGGGCCACACCCTTTACCGCAGTCAGGGAGAAGGAAACAACTTCTGGATCATCCAGGACTACGGCCATATTGTGGTGCACATCTTCCTCAAAGAATACCGGGATTTCTACCGCCTGGAAGACCTCTGGGCCGATGTACCCCGCAAAGAATACAAGGAGCGCAAGGCTCCTGCCAAAAAGACCCAAGAATAAGAATGGCGAACGAAAAGAAACAAGACCCCAACGGCGGTCGCAAGATATTCTCTGTCCGATTCAACCTCTCCTGGCTGTATTTCCTGCTGCTGGTGGGCATCGGGTATCTCCTGATGAACAACCAGCGCAGCGCTGCACCGGAAAAGATTGAATGGGCCGAAGTACAGACGATGATTCGGGAAGGAGACGTAGCAGAAATCTCCTTCGTCAGAAACGATTTCAAGGGAGAGATCAAGATCCGTCCCGAGAAACTGGGCAAGTATACAGAAAAATTCCGCGGAGGCGCCGTCCCCAAACGCGCTCCGCAGTTCTATTTCCTGGTTTCCAGCAAGTTTGACCCGGAGCAGAGCTTTGGCCAGCTCAACGCCGAACTCCCTGTGGAAAGCCAGTTCAAAGTGATTATCCGCAACGAGGACCATCTCTGGATGGAAATCTTCCAGATGGCCTTCCCGCTGCTTCTGTTCATCCTCTTCTGGGTTTGGATGTTCCGGGGTATGAACCGCGGAGCGGGCGGACCCGGAGCCCCCGGTGGCTTCAATCCTTTCAATACCGGCAAGTCTACCGCCCGTGAAGCGGAGAAGGGAGAAGTCAAGGTTACCTTCAAGGATGTGGCCGGCCTGTATGGCGCCAAGGAAGAGGTGATGGAAATTGTGGATTTCCTCAAGAATCCCCAGAAATATACCGCTCTCGGCGGTAAAATCCCCAAGGGAGCCCTTCTGGTGGGTCCTCCCGGAACCGGTAAGACCCTCCTGGCCAAGGCCGTGGCAGGGGAGGCCAATGTGCCTTTCTTCTCCATCAGCGGTTCCGACTTTGTGGAAATGTTCGTGGGCGTGGGTGCTTCCCGAGTCCGTGACCTCTTCCGCCAGGCCAAGGAGAAAGCCCCTTGCATCGTGTTCATCGACGAGATTGACGCCGTGGGCCGCGCCCGTGCCAAGAACGGAGGCTTCTCTTCCAATGACGAGCGTGAAAACACGCTGAACCAGCTCCTTACGGAAATGGACGGCTTTGGCACCAACAGCGGTGTCATTGTGCTGGCCGCCACCAACCGCGCCGATATTCTGGACCAGGCTCTTATGCGTGCCGGCCGTTTCGACCGCCAGATTCACGTGGAACTGCCGGAACTCAAGGAACGCGAAGAAATCTTCAAGGTGCACCTGAGAGACATCAAGGTGGCCGATGATTTCGACATCCACTTCATGGCCAAGCATACGCCCGGTTTCTCCGGAGCCGACATTGCCAACGTGTGCAACGAGGCCGCCCTCACCGCCGCCCGCCGCAACCACGACAAAGTGCATCAGCAGGACTTCCTGGACGCCGTAGACCGCATCATCGGCGGCCTGGAGCGCAAGTCCAACACCATTATGACGCCCGCTGAAAAGCGCACCACCGCTTATCACGAGGCCGGTCACGCCCTGGTGGGCTGGCTGCTCCCGTACGCAGACCCTGTGTTCAAGGTGAGCATCATCCCCAGAGGCAAGGCCCTGGGTCTCACCTGGAGCCTGCCGGAAGAGCGCAAGAACTGGAGCCGCAGCATCATGCTGGACCGCATGAGCGTGCTCATCGGCGGCCGTGTGGCCGAAGAAATCCTGAACGGCGAACCTTCCACCGGCGCGCTCAACGACCTGGAGCGCATGACAGGCATGGCCTATGCCATGGTGCAGTACTATGGCATGAGCGACAAGGTGGGCGCCCTCTCGTTCTACGACTCCACCGGTTCCCGGGGATATAATCTGGTCAAGCCCTATTCCGAGCAGACGGCACAGCTCATGGACCAGGAAGTAAAGGCCCTGGTGAAGGTGGTCCACGAGCGCACCCGGGCCCTGATCGAAGCGCACAAAGAGGGTTTTATGCAATTGGGAGCCCTACTTTTGGAAAAAGAAGTTATCTTTGCCGAAGATATTGAGCAGATCCTGGGGCCCAAGGCCAAACCGGCCGAGGACGACCGTTTCGAATCCAACGTGGAAAATGAATAATACCGTCAAGCGAACCTTATTCGGCATCCTCTTCCTGGCCATCATGGTGGGGGGACTGGTGCTGAACAAATACCTGTACGGCGTGTTGCTGCTGGCCATGGTCATCGGCATGATCTGGGAATTCTACACCATGACCCTGGGCAAGCGCTATCTGCTGCCCCAGTACCTGGGCATGGCCCTGGCCTCCGGCCTGATGGTCACCATGTTCTGCGTGTGTGCCTTCGGCGTGCCCTACCGTTATGTCGCGGTGAACGCCCTGCTCATGATCGCCATGATGGTGGCCACTCTTTTTGAAAAGGACAAATCGGATTATAAAGATACCGCTTTCCTCTACTCCGGCATCCTGTACATCGCCATGCCCCTGATCCTGTCCAACCTGATCGTCTTCCACGGCGGGGAATTCAACGGGCACCTCATGCTGGCCTTCTTCATCATCATCTGGGCATCCGATGTGGGCGCCTACTGCTTTGGGATGCTGTTTGGCCAGAAAGGCGGGAAAAAGCTCTTCCCCAGCATTTCGCCCAAGAAATCCTGGGCCGGATTCTGGGGCGGCATGCTCCTGGCCATGGTGGCGGGCCTGGTGCTGTATTTCACCACGCTGCTCAAGCTGCCGCTCATCCACTGCCTCATCATGGCGCTGATCATGCATGTAGCGGGCGTTTTCGGCGACCTCTTTGAATCCCAGTGGAAACGGACCTTCAGCCTGAAGGATTCCGGACATGTCATCCCCGGACACGGCGGCCTGATGGACCGGTTTGACAGCGCGCTCTTTGCGATTCCCGCCGGCGTTATTTACATGGTAATGATAGGTCTTTTTGAGATATGAAATGGATCAAGATAGACAATGATTCCTACGGCACCATCTTGACCAGCTGGTGCGTTTGTGCCATCCTGATCTTCCTGACGGCCCACTTCATCAAACCCCTCTGGATCTCGCTGCCCATCTCGGCCACCCTGGTGGTGTTCATGGTGTTCATCACCTGGTTCTTCCGGGTGCCCAACCGCACGGCGCCGGATGCCGAAAACCAGCGTCTGGTCACCTCCGTGGCCGACGGGAAGGTGGTCATCGTAGAGAAAGTGATGGAGAAGGAATTCCTGAAGAAGGAGTGCATCCAGATCTCGGTGTACATGGACTTCTTTGATGTGCACTGTAATTTCTGGCCGGTAAACGGCAAGGTCAGTTATTACAAGTATCATCCGGGACGCTATCTGCTGGCCTTCCATCCCAAGTCTTCCGAGCTCAACGAGCATGCCTCGTCCTGCCTGGAGAACGACTATGGCCAAGTGTTTTTCAAGCAGATTGCCGGCACTTTTGCCCGCCGCATAGTCTGTTATTCCGAGCCGGGTAAAATCGAATACCGCGGAGACCAGTGCGGCGTCATCAAATTCGGCTCCCGCATCGATCTGTTCGTCCCGCTGGAGGCCGATATCAAAGTAAAGGTAGGAGATAAGGTGCGGGCCGTAGAAAGCGTCCTCGCTATCCTTCCCGATCGGCCGTAATCAGC